>RRZU013412983.1_pt1 | contig 15159 bp, 11 predicted proteins | sample 2165561 | NCBI WGS metagenome assembly RRZU01 (sample SAMN10456909, study PRJNA506462) | wastewater metagenome | isolation source: wastewater sludge | place: USA: Moscow, Idaho
CACTTGTGGTTGGATGTTCCTAATAATAAGCGAGATATGTGAGGAACAGCCAAGCCTATAAAAGCTACCGGGCCGCAAAATGCACATGTAATGGCGGTTAAGAGTCCGGCACACAGCAATAACAAAAAACGTATCAATTTTATATTTACTCCCAAATTAGCGGCATATCTTTCTCCTAATAATAAGGCATTCAAAGGTTTGATCAGTAGAACTGACATAAGCAACCCTAAACATATCATACTACAATAGAAGGGTAGTTGAGCGAACGATACTCCCGAAAAATTACCCATTCCCCAAAGCATAAAAGAATATGCGTTTTCATTTGTACTCCAGAATTTGAGTATAGAAATAACTGAAGAAGTGAGATAACCTACCATTATACCAATTATAAGCAGCATGATGCTGTTCTTGATAACAGAAGCAAATCCCATGATAATAACCAGTATAAGAGATGCTCCAAGGAAAGCTCCTAAGACAATACTCATCGAGTAAGACAAGTCAAACCCTCCGACAGATCCGAGACTATTGCCAATAAACAGAATAACCAGAGCTACCCCCAAATTCGCACCCGAACTGATACCCAATATGCCGGAATCGGCTAAAGGGTTTCGAAAAGCGGTCTGTAATAATAAGCCTGATACGGCAAGAGCTCCACCTGTAAATAAAGCTGTCACAGCTTGAGGCAAGCGAGACTCTAATATAATATGTGTCCAAGCTTGTTTCTCAACTTCATTTCCTTGCAATATTTGAACGATTGCTTGAGCAGGGATTGATACAGAGCCAAGAAACAGAGTTAAAATAAAGAAAACAATGATGCCTGTAGAAAATAAAAGACTATATGTCAGCCCTTTAGTCATATTACAAATGTTTATAAAAAGCCCCTCCAAAACAGAGGGGCATAATATTTTAATACAGAACTTTATATTTGTCTCCGGTTTGCTTCACAACTTCCTTATAATATTCTTTCGAATAACCGGGACGTTGCGGATAGATCGGCTCTCCTAATTTACCTTTAGTAAACACACCGTTTTCTTCTTTCTTAATTCCACCATCCATATATTTAACAACCAAAAACTCTCCTAATTTTTTCCATTTCTCGAATGCGTATTGAGCTTGGTTTTGACTATATGTTGTAAGATATTGGGCAACCTTTTCGGGAGATTCATTATACAACGCCAAAGCTTCTTTTTCTGTAACATCCTGTTCGTTCAAAAACTTGCTTTCCAACTCTAGTTGTAGTTTTCTAAGATCGGCATGCATTGAATCATATCTATTGTAAACCATATTCGAAACCCAGTTGTGTATCCAGAAACTGGAAGTCCAAGAGAAATTGTACATGTCTCCATTACCCACACGGTAGCATTCAGGTGCCTCTGTTATAGAACAATACATAGGCGTAAACACTGTTTGAGCAGCATCATCCGTACCAAACCAGATGATACCACCGATAGAATTTGGTAACCACGAACGCATCTGTGTTACAAAGACAAATGCCGTTTGCTGGGTAGCGATAGGGCGTTCGTTGCAATATTTTACCGAATCAGATTCCCATGTCAATGGAGCCCAACGATAAGGAGATTTAAAAGGAGTTGCGCCAACATCATTCGTCCAATCCAAAGCCGTACCCTCATAGTGGTCTCTCATCATATCTTTCAAATCTGTTAACGAAAGCTTCCTGTCAGGTTTAATATACAGAGGCATAGGCTCTTGTGTTTTACCCTGCGCATATGTTACAAATTTCGCCATATCCTTATTGTAGCGATTAAAAAAGCTCCACACACGAGCTTCACAAAAACGCTGTCCTCCAAAATCTAACGGATTATAAGCTGCTGCAAAGCTAAAGTTCTCATCTTTACCTTTATAATATCCTTTTTCTTTAGCGAAAGAAATAACATCTTTGGCATAAAGGCAGTTTTCAGGATCATTCAGAGGAAATTGCTGTATTCTAGCCTGATTGGCATGAGCAGATATACAATCATCGGGAATACGTACGGCTACCCATACAGCACCTTTGTTCCCTTTGCCTTTGCCGCTCATTTCCAAAATCCAAATCTCATTCGGATCTCCGATAGAAAAAGATTCACCTCCACTATTATAGCCATATTCAGCAACAAGATCAGTCATTATCTTTATAGCCTCTCTGGCTGTTTTAGCTCTTTGCAGTGTTATATAAATAAGGCTGCCATAGTCTATTTTACCTTCCGGATCAACAAGTTCATCGCGACCGCCAAAAGTTGTTTCTCCTATAGTTAACTGATGTTCATTAATATTTCCTACAACATTATAAGTCTGTTCTGCCTGAGCTATATCTCCCAGATATTTGAAGTTACCGCTGTCCCATTCATATACGTTCATCATGCTGCCTTTAGGCCATTGCCTAGCCGGCCAATGGTATAATTCACCATATAGAGCATACGAGTCTGCCGAATAAGTAATCATTGTAGACCCATCGACAGAGGCTTTTTTTCCAACTAATAAATTTGTGCACGCAAATACGTGAATCTCGCAGAGTAAACAAAAGAATAGAAATAAGGGTATTTTCTTCATAAAGGAAATTTTTATATTCAAATGTAAAGATACTTGATTATTTGCGAAAAATAAAGCTTCTGAATAAATATACATATGTAAAGCAATTTTCGGTTTACATATGAAAATTTTATACGGATACAGATGTATATTATACATAACCTTTTTCACTGATTACAAACGTAATCAATCATTTTATACGCGAATATACAAATATAGTTTATAGTCGATATAGTTTTGTAAATGCGTTATTTTCACTATTTATCATAATACTATATATCTAATAATCAAATATATATACCCATATTGTTAAGTTTTAATTTAGATAATACCTGGAATTATACTAAAAGCACTAAAAAAACCTGATTATTCCTTATATTATATATATTATATAATTTATAATAAGATTATTATGTATAATATATAAAGTTCGACTTTACGCTTATATTCACATGTTTACATCTGTATTGTTTACAAATAAACATTATTAGATACATTTGTAGTATATAAATATAAATCAAATAAATTTTCATTTGTAAAATTTACTATTTACATTTGTGGTAAACAATTTACATCAGGGGATTATGAAAGATCGTATTAGATTGATAATGGAAAATGAAAAGCTTACTCCATCAGCCTTTGCGGATAAACTCCAATTGGGGCGAGCAGTAATATCGCACATATTGAACGGACGCAATAACCCTAGTCTGGATGTTGTCTCTCGTATATTGTCTAAACTGGAATATATCAACCCGGATTGGTTAATATCCGGAAATGGTGATATGTACAAACCCGAATACGGTAATAAAACAGCAAATGCATTTCAGGCTACAACCAATACGCCAAATCAGCCTGATTTATTCTCTCAGAATTATGTATCTCCCCCTATTATTCATCAAGAACCTGAATATCGCAAGGAAATCATAGTTGAGCAGCCTCAAATCGCAATAGAACAACCTGTAAAAAAGGAGATTATATATCAAAAATTACCTGAAAGAAAAATTAGTAAAATAATTATTTATTATACAGATAACACGTTTGAGACGTTTGACGCAGATAATAAACCGCTATAAAAAAATAAGCTCAAATTTTAGAAATTCAAGCCTATAATTTTATAAAAAGATATCATCACTCAACTCTTTCGAGTTCTACGGTAAAGTGCCTCAAAAGTTCAGCTTCCCAAACTATTTTCATACCCCTCTTGATCGTTTTTCTTCTATCATATATATTTTTCAAGGCTGCTGCCACAACATTCATATGATTGTCCGTATAAACGCGTCTAGGTATAGCCAATCGCAATAGATCGAGACCGTCAAACCTGTTTTCCCTGGTATTCGGATTTCTGTCGGCCAATAGATAACCAACTTCACATCCTCTGATACCGGCCTCCAAATACAATTCCACAGTCAAGGTTTGTGCCGGAAATTCACCTTTAGGCACATCGGGTAAGACTTTGGATGCATCCACGAATATCGCGTGACCTCCGGCTGGTCGTTGATATGGAATCCCATATTCATCCAATTTTCGGCCCAAATATTCAACTTGCTTAATCCGGCTTTCCAGATTATCAAATTCTGTATTTTCATCCAAACCTATAGCTAAAGCGTTCATATCGCGCCCATTCATGCCACCATAAGTAATAAAACCTTCGTATACAATACCTTTTATCTTTGCTGCATCATACCACTCTTTTACATTTGTGGCAAAAAATCCCCCCATATTCACAATAGCATCCTTCTTCGCACTCATTGTCATACCATCGGCATAACTGAACATCTCCAAACAGATCTCTTTTATTGTTCTGCCGCCATATCCTTGTTCTCGTGTTTTAATAAAATAGGCATTCTCGGCAAAGCGTGCAGAATCGAATATAACCCGCTTTCCATATTTATTGGCAAGAATACGGGTCTCTCTTAGATTTTCCATCGAAACAGGCTGTCCTCCGGCTGTATTATTCGTTATTGTCAGTATTATAAAAGGAATACGTTCTCGGTATTTTTTCAAAGCTTGTTCCAGTTTCTTTATATCAACATTCCCTTTAAAAGGAATTTCAGCCTGAGTGTCTTTCGCTTCGTCTATGGTACAATCCAGAGCCATTGCTTTACGTGACTCTATATGTCCCTTTGTTGTATCAAAATGTGAATTTCCGGGACATACATCACCTTCTTTTATTAAGCAGGAAAACAACACGTTTTCGGCTGCACGTCCCTGATGTGTGGGTAATACATAGTCGAAACCGGTAATGCGTGTGATAGCATCTTTCATATTATAAAAAGACGTGGCACCAGCATAACTTTCATCACCTAGCATCATTGCCGCCCACTGACGGTCACTCATCGCTCCGGTGCCAGAATCGGTAATCAGGTCTATATATACTTGTTCCGACTTCAATTGAAATACATTGTTTTTAGCTTCGGTTAGCCACTGTTCGCGCTCTTCTCGGGTACTTTTTTGGATAGGCTCTATCATCTTTATTTTCCATGATTCGGCAAATGGTAATTCCATCGTTTTATATTTTAGTCGATTTTAATTAATATATAAAGGAAGCTGCACGTCTTGTAAAGACTTGCAAAAAATAAATATGTAAAAAATATAAGATTTACATAGAGGCAAAATGATCTCTATCCTTTATATTGAGGAAAGTGGAAGTGAATGATGTGTTTTTGATAGCAGAAAGCATAATATCGACTTATTATGAGTTGCAACTTGTGACATAAAGGTAATGAAAACTTTCCTATAAATAATAACTTCCATCATTTTTAATGAACCTAAAACTTATTAACTTTGCAACAGAAAACAAAGTACTTATTAAAACAACAAGGTAGATGAAAAAAATGTTGGATTTAGTGGTTACAGAAAACAGCCAGCTAAACCAAAATTATTGTCTTATAAAGCTTACGACTACTGACGATACACTATTGCCGGAAATGTATCCGGGACAATTCGTCGAAGTTAGAGTTGATGGCTCGCCAACTACATATCTGCGGCGTCCTATTTCTGTGAATTTTGTGGATAAAAACAAGAATGAGCTATGGTTGTTAGTTCAGGCTATTGGCGATGGCACAAAAATGATGTGCAAATATGAAAAAGGTGATATTGTAAACTTGTTGCTCCCACTAGGTAATACATTTACCATACCTGAAAAAAATGGAGATAAGGAATTACTGCTGATTGGCGGAGGTGTCGGCACAGCTCCGATGTTATTTTTAGGAGCAAGGCTAAAAGAGCAAGGCTTTAATCCTAAATTTCTTTTAGGTGCCCGATCAAAGAATGATTTACTTCAGCTGGATGATTTCAGAGAGTATGGAGAAGTGTTTTGTACTACCGAAGATGGCTCTTTTGGAGAGAAAGGATATGTAACAGATCATACAGTACTAAAAAATACCCGTTTTTCGGCTATTTATACGTGTGGTCCAAAGCCTATGATGGTAGCTGTAGCAAAATATGCTCATCATAACCAGATAGAGTGTGAAGTTTCCCTTGAAAACATGATGGCATGCGGGTTTGGAGTATGTTTATGTTGTGTGGAAAAGACTAGCGAAGGGAATGTATGCGTATGCACAGAAGGACCCGTATTTAATATAGAAAAGTTAACATGGATAAACTAGCTGTAAACATCGGTAATTTACATTTGAAGAACCCAGTGATGACAGCATCGGGTACTTTTGGCTATGGAAAGGAGTATGCAGACTTCTTTGACCTGTCACGAATAGGTGGTATTTTTGTAAAAGGAACTACAATTCGCGATAGGCAAGGAAACGATTATCCTCGTATGGCAGAAACCCCTTCAGGCATGTTAAACGCTGTGGGACTGCAAAATAAGGGAGTTGACTACTTTGTTACAAATATATATCCTGAAATAAAGGGTATCAATACCCATATCATAGTCAATGTATCCGGATCTACCGTAGAAGATTATGTCGATTGTACCGAAAAATTACTTCATTTAGATAAAATACCGGCGATTGAACTTAATATTTCCTGTCCCAATGTGAAAGAAGGCGGTATGGCTTTTGGCACATCGGCCTGTTCGGCAGCGGAAGTAACAAAAGCTGTGCGCAAGGTATGGGATAAGACTCTGATTGTAAAATTATCACCCAATGTGACCGATATAACAGAGATAGCCAAAGCCGTAGAAGGCGAAGGAGCCGATTCTGTTTCGTTGATAAACACATTGCTGGGGATGGCGGTAGATATAAACAAGAGACGTCCGGTACTATCAACTGTCACGGGTGGATTGTCAGGCCCATGCGTAAAGCCTGTTGCCCTAAGAATGGTATGGCAGACATACAATGCTGTCAAAATACCAATTATCGGTATGGGGGGGATTTCCTGCTGGCAAGATGCCATTGAATTTATACTGGCAGGATCATCTGCCATACAGATAGGAACTCACAATTTCATCGATCCTACCATTTCAGTTAAGGTTGTAGATGGGATTTCAGAGTATTTGGACAGAAATAATATAGCATCTGTCAGTGAGCTTGTCGGAGCATTAAAACTTTAATTTTAATCTACATAGAGTAGTTATTACTGGTATGAATAACCGTGAGATCAACAGTAATACTATTCTCTTTACCTCTTTTTAACGAAATAGCGTATAAATATATAGTTTATGCGCAATTTTTTATGGAAAAATAAAAGATATTTTTGTCTTTTATTAAAATATTTCTATATTTGTTGTAAATGATTTAACTATGTTTTCAAAAACCTGCGAATACGCAATACGGGCGTTGATATTTATTGCTCAAAAATCACAACACGGGGATCGGATCGGAATAAAGGAAATTTCGAATGGGATCGATTCACCGGAAAAAAAAAAAGAAAAAATACTTCAGGATTTGAAACGAAAAGGGCTTGTTCAATCGGTCAAAGGCCCCAACGGTGGATTCTATATGGATGAAGATGATTTGGAATGCTCAATCTATGATATCGTTCGAACTATAGATGGTGATAAACTATTCGTTGGTTGCGGATTCGGACTGAAAGAATGTTCAGAAGATCAACCTTGTCCTATCCATTCACAGTTTATAATTGTCAGAGAACAAATTGGTGTCATGCTAAAGACGACAAAAATATCTATGTTTGTCGAAGATCTTAATTTGAAACTCACCTTTTTGAAATAAATTTTTTATAACAATAAAGGATAAAAACGTATTTTATTATGGATTTAAAAAATAATTTTATCGGTCAGATTGTAGCGGAAGATTTTAGAACCGCGGTAATTTTTGAAAATAACGGTATCGATTTTTGTTGCGGTGGCAATAAAACGATAGAAACTGCCTGCAAAGAGAAGGGGAAAGATTCACGAAAAATATATGAGGCAATAGAATCTCTGCCTGAAAACACGGGGAAGAACATCGATTTCAGAAGTTGGCCATTGGATCTTCTCGTAGATTATGTGCTAAAGATTCACCATCGTTATGCCTATGAGAAAATTCCTATTTTGCAAGGGTTCCTTCAAAAGTTATGCGATGTACACGGCGAACGACATCCCGAATTGTTTCAGGTAAGGGAATTATTTGAAACATCGGTAGTTGCCTTAGGTGAGCATTTCTTCAAGGAAGAACAGATACTTTTTCCTCTGATAAAGAGTATGGCCGAAGCCGAATTAACCGGTATGCCACTTTCTCAATCACATTGCGGATCCGTAGGTAATCCTATTGCAGTGATGATGAACGATCACGACGGTGAAGGGCGTCGTTTCGAACTTATATCCCAATTAACCTCAGGTTACACACCTCCTGACGATGGCTGTAAAACCTACAAGGCTACTTATGCACTGTTGAAAGAATTTGAAGATGATCTTCACACCCATATACACATCGAAAACAACATTCTTTTTCCAGGAGCCATAAAGCTCGAAGAGAAGTTATCTGTCAATTAAATACTAATTAATAACTTAAAACTATGACACCAAAAAAACTATGGTATCTGCTGGGCGGGGTGATTGCAGCGTCCTTCATTGTGCTGATTTTTTACGGTACAGAGATTTATCGAAAAGTACCACCGATCCCCAACCGGGTAGTCACAACGGATGGCGAAGTATTGACAACAGGCGAAGATATTCGCGACGGGCAGAATGTCTGGCAGTCTATCGGAGGTCAAACGGTTGGCAGTATTTGGGGACACGGAGCCTACATTGCACCCGACTGGACAGCGGATTTTCTACACAGGGAAGCCTTGCTGCTTTTGGACGAGTTAGCGAAGAAAGATGGCAAAGTGTACACTCAACTACCCGATGAAGAACAGGCAAAATACAAAGTTCTGTTGAAGAAGGAGTTGCGGCAAAACACATTTAATGAAGAACGCGACGAGATCGTTATTTCGCCCGAAAGAGCAAAAGTTCATAAGGAACTGGCGAAGTATTATGCGGGCCTATTTATGAATGACAGTTCCATGGCTAAACTGCGTAACCAATATGCCATCGCTGCAAATACTGTGAAAACGGAAGAGCGAATGGCAAAGATGAATGCATTTTTCGCATGGAGTTCCTGGGTATGTGTCACAAACCGTCCAGGTGATGATATTACCTACACCAACAACTGGCCTCACGACGAATTGCTGGGAAACATCCCGCCAACTTCGTTGCATTTGTGGTCGGGATTCAGCATATTGATGCTGTTAGGATGTATCGGGCTGCTTATCTATTTCCATGCTACGAATAAAGACGAAGAGATTTCCGACAAGCTTCCGCTCGAAGATCCTCTGAGAAATATGAAGCCGACTCCTTCGATGAAGGCGACTTTAAAATATATCTGGGTAGTTGCCTTGTTGATTCTGATACAGATGCTTTCCGGGGTTATCACAGCACATTATGGTGTCGAGGGGAGTGCATTTTACGGACTTCCTATAGACCAGTTCTTGCCTCAATCCGTATCACGGAGCTGGCATGTTCAACTTGCAATTTTCTGGATTGCTACTTCATGGCTTGCTACCGGATTATATATTGCGCCGGCAGTGTCGGGACATGAACCAAAGTATCAGAAACTGGGTGTAAATATTCTGTTTGGGGCACTACTTATAGTTGTGTTAGGCTCATTAGTCGGACAATGGTTAGGAGTGATGCAGAAACTCGGATTAGCCGATAATTTTTTGTGGGGACATCAGGGATACGAATATGTTGAACTCGGCCGCATCTGGCAGATCCTGTTGCTTGCTGGGCTCATCATTTGGCTTGTTCTGATGGTTAGAGCGTTGCTTCCGGCATTACGCAGAAAAGATCAGAACAGACATCTGCTCACTTTATTTTTGCTGTCGTCGGTTGCTATTGCGCTATTCTACGCTGCAGGACTTATGTACGGACAACGCACACATATGGCCATTGCTGAATATTGGAGATGGTGGGTAGTCCATTTGTGGGTTGAAGGATTCTTTGAGGTATTTGCAACGGTTGTGGCCGCATTCCTTTTCACTAGACTGGGATTGTTAAGACTTAAATCCGCCACTACGGCCGTATTATTCGCGACTATTATATTTCTTGCGGGAGGGATTCTGGGAACTTTCCACCATTTGTACTTCAGCGCAACACCAACCGCCATACTGGCATTGGGTGCGACTTTCAGTGCATTAGAGATTGTTCCGCTTGTACTTATCGGGTTTGAAGCCTATCAGAATTACAAGTTGAGCCGTTCCACAAAGTGGATTGTAGCTTACAAATGGCCTATCTATTGCTTTATCGCCATGTGTTTTTGGAACTTTCTCGGAGCCGGTATCTTCGGTTTCGCCATAAATCCTCCGATTGCACTTTACTATATACAAGGACTCAATACGACAGCAGTCCACGGACACGCAGCTTTGTTCGGCGTGTACGGAATCTTGGGTATCGGTTTGATGATGTTTGTCTTACGGGGATTATATCCTGACAGACAATGGAATGACAAACTGATTGGCTGGTCGTTCTGGTTGATAAATATAGGATTGTTCGTTATGGTGACAATAAGTCTTTTGCCTATCGGCATCATGCAGGCAATTGCTTCCATCGGCGAAGGTTATTGGTATGCGCGTTCTGCCGAATTTATGCAGACGGATATAATGCAGTTTCTCAGATGGCTGCGTGTACCGGGAGACACTCTTTTGGCCGTCGGCGAATTATTGTTCGTTATATTCGTTGTCGGGCTGAAGTTTGGATGGTCTTTGAAAGAAAAACGGTAAGTGTATTATTTTGACAATCATATCTGTATCCGCTTTTCTTTTGCGGGTACAGATATGTTGTTTATTTTGTTTAAAGAGGGTATTGGCTTATACAATTTAATTTGCATAGCCACGATTTCCTCAATTATTTTAAATATCCGACAGGCTGTACCAATACAACTTCTTGTTGATCAGTTAATTTAAGAGCATTGTGCACATCCGGTCTTTTAAAAGAACCCCGGGCTACAGTACCTAAGCCTTCTGAAGCACAATATAAATATACATTCTGCACAGGAAAGCCTGCATCCATATATCCTGTTTCACGATCATTTTTATCCAGATTGATAACGTAAATAAGCGAAACAGGTGCACTCTTCGAAACTGCAGGTTGCCCAAGAGCATCGCGGAGATCTCCTTCCACTTTCAATACAAGCTTATTTTCTTTAGCATCATAAAAATAAACACCTGTACTAAACATTACGTAAACATCTACTTCTTGCTTGTTTAGTGACGAAGGCACTGTACGTTTATCAGCCCTATTGAATCCGTATGCGGCCCAAAGCAAGTCAGACAAAGTCTGTGTAGAAAGCTGCTTAGAACTGTCGAAGTTGCGATTCGACTGTCTGGTATTCAAAGCTTCCATCAATGGCTTGCCACCTGTCTTTGTTGGCGGAAGCAGATCTATATCCTGAGCCGAAACATAGCTGGCGATGCATAACAAAACAATTGCGATTAATCCTTTTTTCATAATTGAACTCTTTTGATTTTACAAAACAAATTTATGAAATAATAAACGGGTATATGAGGAAAGCGTTCGTATTTTTAAGTAAAATTCACAACATCGTATAGAATGATTATTGATATATTATACATTCTATCAGCGGATACTTTATCTTTGTGTTTGAAAATATTTTAGAATGCGAAGATTATTAATTCTCTTGCTCATTATTGTAAGCATTGTACAGTCGAATGCTCAACAAAACAGCCGCTCTCAGATCGTATTAAGTGATTCTGTACAAATAAGTCTTCTAACCAATGCACCTTGGGATGAAGCCGTGTATACGCTTTTTGGACATACTTCTATACGGGTATACGATCCTGCCCGCAATATCGATGTGGTGTTTAACTACGGAATCTTTAATATAAGTAAGGATAATTTTATATTTCTCTTCGTAAAGGGAGAAACTGATTATATAGTTATGCCAATTGAATACAGTCGTTATCTGGCTGAATATAAAAAGATAGGAGTTGGAGTCATAGAGCAAGTATATAACCTCACTCAAAAAGAAAAACAAGAGATATTTGATGCATTGGTTATCAACTCTTTGCCTGAAAATAGAGTTTATCGTTACAATTACTTTTATGACAATTGTTCAACTCGTCCACGAGACATTGTCGAGAAATATGTAAATGGAAAGATCGAATACACAGCGACTAATAAGCAGCAAACATACAGAGATTTGGTGCATGAGTGTGTCTACATTCACCCATGGATTGAATTTGGTATAGACTTAGTGATCGGTGCCGATGCTGATAAAACAATAACAGACAGACAAAAGGATTTCCTGCCTCTTTATTTGATGAATGCAAACAAAGACGCTAAAATAAAAAGTGATAGCACGGAAAGAAAACTGATATTATCAACAGCATCTGTATTAGAACCCATCCCGTTAGTCAAGGATAACATTATATCTCCTTTTGCTGTTGGTATAATCTTACTTGTATTAACGGTCTGTTTATCAGCGTGGATATATTGGAAAGAACTCTCGGTTTTGGGTAAGATTTTCGACACTCTTTTATTTTTGATAGCAGGTATAGCAGGATGTATTATATTCTTTTTGATGTTTTTCTCGGAGCATCCCTGTACCTATCCAAACTGGAATATCATATGGTTGAATCCGCTGCAATTGCTTGTTGCTGCAATATTCTTCGTAAAACCTCTTTCGAAATGCTTAAGTTATTATCATTTTATTAACTTTGTGGCACTTTTGCTGTTTCTTCTGGCATGGTGTTTGATACCTCAACAGTTAGAAATAGCTTTTATTCCGTATATCTTGTCTCTTTGCATAAGGTCGGGAATGAATGTATTACAACAAAAAATAAAGAAAAAAGCTGATTACAGTTCGCCTAAAGCAGCAAGATGATAAGAATAATTACTTCATTAGTAGCAGTATTAACTATTACCTCGGTTCAGGCACAGACATCTGTGCGCGAAACGCCCAAATTGGTAATCGGTATTACTATTGATCAATTGCGAGGCGATTATTTGGAACTGTTTCAAAGCACTTTTACCGAAGGCGGTTTCAAACGCTTACTCAATGGAGGGTTGGTTTATCAAAATATAAACTTCGATTTTCCGTATCTGGACGATGCATCGGCTATGGCTACCATATACACCGGAGCTATGCCATTTTATCATGGCATCGTAGGAAACAATAAATATCTGGCATCTTCACAACAAATAGTATCGTCGTTCTCCGATCCTGCATTTTTGGGGAATTATACACAAGATAAAGTTTCGCCTCTGGCACTGAAAACATCAACTATTACAGACGAATTGAAAATTTCATCGTTCGGTAATTCAGATGTTTATTCTTTTGCCCCACAAATTGGGCAAGCGTTGATTACGGCAGGGCAAAGAGGAAATTCGGCTTTTTGGGTAGATGATTATACCGGAAAATGGGCATCCACAACATATTACAAGAATTTCTACTGGTCGGTCGACCAGGATAACAGAAGCGGGTCTGATTTTTCGACAAAAGCATGGACAATGTATTGGAGTCCATTGCTGAGTGCAACAGAATATAAAGCTTTTCCTTTTATTCCGGGAGACAAACGAAGCTTTTATCATGGAACCGGTAACAATAAAGAAACATATATTCTGGCAAAGAAAATGCCGGCTGTCAATGAGAATGTAAGAAGTTCAGCCATGACACTATTGTCAAAAGCCGAATTGGGAAAACGCATAAGTCCTGACTTTTTGTCTCTTACTTTCTATGCGGGCAATTACCTGAATGTTTCCGATTATTCTGTCGAAATACAAGATGTATATACCAGACTGGACAGAGAAATAGAAAAGCTTCTGGACGAAGTCGAACGAACAGTCGGATTAAAAAACACGTTGATATTCGTTACATCTACAGGTTATTATGATTTTGCGGAATCAGAATACAAAAATGAAACCAGTAACAATCTGCCTGACAATAAATTCCATATCAACCGTTGCGAGGCTCTTCTCAATATGTATCTTATGGCCATATACGGCAGAGATAGCCAATGGGTGGATAAGTTTTACAATGGACAGATATATCTGAACCGAAAACTAATTAAAGATAAGAATATATCCATACAGGAGATTCAGAATAAAGCAGCTGAGTTTGTGTCGGAATTTACCGGAGTGCAAGAGGTTTACACTTCGTATCAGATACAACACGGACAGTGGAATCCAGTAATGGAATATTATAAAAACGGATATGCAAAGGAAACAACCGGTGATCTTTTTATAGAACTTCAACCCGGATTTAAAGTTGTAAATGAACAGGATGCTTCTTTTAAAGAAAAACAGGTACGCAACAATGCCATTGTTTGCCCTGTTATATTCTTCGGAAACAATATCAAGCCGGCAAAAGTAAAAAGGACAATAAAAGCTACAGAAATAGCGCCCACGGTTTCCTATATTATGCGCATACGGTCTCCGAATGCAGCAAAGGAACAACCTTTATCAGAATTACTTTGAAACAATAATTAATTAAAAAGAAAATAAAACAACTAAATATATGGGATTCGTAGATATTTTAACATCATTATTCGGAAATAAATCTCAACGAGATTTGAAAGAAATAAATCCTTATGTAGACAAGATAAAGGCTATATATCCTGAAATTGAGCGTATGTCGCATGACGAATTACGTGCAAAAACAATAGAAGTGAAACAGCGCGTTCAGGATTATGTCGCTCAGGAGAAAGAACAGATAGCTGAGCTGAAAGTCAAGGCAGAAGCTTTGGAAATAGATCAGCGTGAAGATTTATGGACAGAGATTGACAAGCTGGAAAAACAAGTAACAGACAAGTTTGAAGAAATTTTAGAGCAGGTTCTTCCAGAGGTATTCTCTATAGTCAAAGATACGGCCCGTCGTTTTACACAGAATGAGGAAATTGAAGTAACCGCTACAGATTTTGACAGAGAATTGGCAGAAACCAAAGATTTCGTACGCATTGAGGGTGACAAAGCCATTTACAAAAAACGCTGGTTGGCAGGAGGGAATGAAATCTCTTGGGATATGATACATTACGATGTGCAGTTATTCGGGGGAACAGTGCTTCACAAAGGTAAAATCGCCGAAATGGCAACAGGGGAAGGAAAAACACTCGTAGGTACTTTGCCTGTATTCCTAAATGCATTGACCGGAAACGGTGTACACGTAGTAACCGTGATTGATTATCTGGCAAAACGTGACTCGGAATGGATGGGGCCAATTTACATGTTTAATGGCTTATCTG
>RRZU010666973.1_pt1 | contig 15158 bp, 14 predicted proteins | sample 2165561 | NCBI WGS metagenome assembly RRZU01 (sample SAMN10456909, study PRJNA506462) | wastewater metagenome | isolation source: wastewater sludge | place: USA: Moscow, Idaho
CTGCAGCCCGCGGCCTGGGAAACCGGCTGGGCGATCTCCGACGGCGAGGCCAGCCTGGCGCTCGAATGGGCGCGGGCGGTGCCGACGGCGCGGTTGCGCGCGGTGGGCGTCGACCCCAGCCTGCTGGGGGTTGCGATGGCGTGCGCGGGCGTCGGCGAGAACCTGGCGGCGATCCCCGCCGCCTCGCCGCTGCGCTGCCGCGAGTGGCCGGCGCCCGAGGCCGTCTTCGTGCGCGGCGGAGTGGGCCTGTCCGACTGGCTGGCGGCGGCCTGGGCGCGGCTGGCACCGGGCGGCCGCCTGGTGGCCACGGCCGAGGACGACCATGCCCGGGCCGAGCTCCTGGCCTTCTCGGCGGAGGTGCCGGCGGAGGCCTGGCAGGAGCTGTCCCTGTCCACCGGCGAGACGGTGGCGGGGCGCCTGCGTTTCGCACCGGCCGCGCCGGTGCGTCTCGCCCTGTGGCGCAAGCCGCGCTGAATTCCTGGAGAGTGTCGACGTGCTTGATTCGAACTGCCCCCCCGAACGTGCTCCGGCACGGCCGGGATGGGTCTATCTGGTGGGTGCCGGCCCGGGCGATGCCGAGCTGCTGACCGTGCGCGCCCTGCGCCTGCTCGGTGCGGCCGACGTGCTGGTGTATGACAATCTGGTCAGCCAGAGCGTGCTCGCGTGCGTGCCCGACGGCGTGGAGCGCATCTACGTGGGCAAGAAGGCGTCCCAGCACGCCCTGCCCCAGGGCCAGATCAACCAGCTGCTGGTCGACCTGGCCCGCCAGGGCCGCAAGGTGGTGCGCCTGAAAGGCGGCGACCCGTACATCTTCGGGCGCGGCGGCGAAGAGGTCGAAGAACTGGTGAATGCCGGAGTGCCCTTCGAGGTGGTCCCGGGCATCACCGCCGCGTCGGGCATCAGCGCCTACGCGGGAATTCCGCTGACCCACCGGGATTTCGCCCAGGCCTGCGTCTTCGTCACCGGCCACCTGCAGGACGGCAGCGTGGGCCTCGACTGGGACATGCTCGCCCGCCCGCGCCAGACCCTTGTTTTCTACATGGGCATCACCCAGTTGCCGGCGATCTGCGACCAGCTGGTCGCCCACGGCCTGCCGGCCAGCACGCCGGCCGCGGTGGTGCGGCGGGGCACCCAGAGCGCGCAGAAGGTGGTCACCTCCGACCTCGGCCACCTCGCCGAGGCGGTCAAGGCGGCGGGCATCGTGCCGCCGGCGCTGACCATCGTCGGCGATGTGGTCGGCCTGCAGGCGCGCCTCGCCTGGTTCCAGCCGGAGGAGGCGTCATGAGCGCGCCGATGTGTCCGGCGCTGTTCGTCGCGGCGCCGGCCTCGGGTCAGGGCAAGACGACGGTCACCGCGGCGCTGGCCCGGCTGCACCGGCGCCAGGGGCAGCAGGTGCGGGTGTTCAAGTGCGGGCCGGACTTTCTCGATCCGCAGATCCACGCGGTGGCCAGCGGCGCGCCCGTTTACAACCTCGACCTGGGCATGTGCGGCGAGGCCGATGCCGCCTGGCGCCTCCACGAGGCGGCCGGCGAGGCCGACCTGATCCTCGTCGAGGGGGTGATGGGGCTGTTCGACGGCCAGCCTTCGGGCGCCGACATCGCCCGCCGCTTCGGCATCCCGGTGATGGCGGTGATCGATGCCAAGGCCATGGCCCAGACCTTCGGCGCCATCGTGCATGGCCTCGCCACCTGGCAGCCGGATTTGCCGTTCTCGGGGGTGCTCGCCAACCACGTGGGCAGCGAGGGCCACGCCCGGCTGCTGCAGGACAGCCTGGGGCCGGGCATCGCCTGGTACGGGGCGCTGCCGCGGGACGAGGGGGCTGCCTTGCCGGAGCGCCATCTGGGCATCCTGCAGGCGGCCGAGATCGCCGACCTCGACGCGCGTCTCGACCTGCTCGCCGACCACCTCGCCCGCACCGGCGCCGCCGATCTGCCGCCGCCGGTGGCGTTCCCGGCCGCGCCGCTGCCGCCGATCGAGCCGCGGCTGGCCGGGCGGCGGGTGGCCATCGCCCGCGACGCCGCCTTCGGCTTCATCTACCCGGCCAATCTGGATGTGCTGGAGGCGCTGGGGGCCGAGCTGGCGTTCTTCTCGCCGCTGGCCGACGAGGCGCCGCCGGATTGCGACGCCCTGTGGCTGCCGGGGGGCTATCCGGAGCTGCACGCGGCCCGGCTGGCGTCAAACCCGCACTGGCTGGCCGGCCTGCGCGCCCACGCGGCGGCGGGCAAACCGCTGCTCGCCGAATGCGGTGGCATGATGAGCCTCTTCGAGACGCTCACCGACAAGGAAGGGGTCTGCCACCCGGGCGCCGCCCTGCTGCCGGGCCATACCCACATGCAGGCTCGTCTGGCGGCGCTGGGCACCCAGGTGGTCGAGCTGCCGGAAGGCCGGTTCGCCGGGCATACCTTCCATTACTCGAAGAGCGAGACGCCCCTGCAGCCCCTGGCCCGCGCCACGTCGCTCAGCGGGCGGGCGGGCGAGGCGGTGTATCGGCACGGCGGGACGACCGCCTCCTACGTGCATTTCTATTTTCCGTCGAACCCGGCGGCGACGGCGGTGCTGTTCGGCGCCGTGGCCTGAGCCTGGAGCGGGGCGCTGGCGGGCCGCGGGGCCCTGCCGGCCCGCCGTCAGTGCCCCTTCAGCGCGTAGATGCCCGGCGCGTTGCGCCAGTAGCCCTTGTAGTCCATGCCGCCGCCGAACAGGAAGCGGTCGGCCACGTCGAGCCCGGTGAAGTCGGCGCGCATGCCGGGGTAGGCCTTGCGCTCGTGCACCTTGTGCACCAGCACCGCCGAGACGACCTCCCGGGCGCCTTCGCCCTTCAGGTAGTCGATGATCGCGGCGAGGGTGTGGCCTTCGTCGAGGATGTCGTCGACCACCAGCACGGTGCGCCCGCGCAGGTCTTGCGTGGGGCGCACGCGCCAGTCGAGGAGGGTGCCCTCCAGGGCGTGGCCGTAGCGCGTGGCGTGGAGATAGGCCAGCTCGAGGGGGAAGGGCAGGCGCGGCAGCAGCCGTCCGGCCAGCACCAGGCCGCCGTTCATGACCGCGTAGATCAGCGGGTTCCGGTCGTGCAGCCGCGCGGTGATGTCGGAGGCGAGGCGGTCGAGGGCCTGATCGACGGCTTCGGCGCTGCACAGGCAGTCGGCCTCGTCGCGGACCCGGCGGATTTCGTCGAGATCGACGGTCATGGGCATCGGCTTGGGATTCGGGAGGTTCAGGAAACCAGTTTCTGGACGCGCCGGAACATCTGCCAGCCCAGCCAGCCGCGGCGGGCCCAGCGCAGGGCCGCCCGGGGGCGCACCACCAGCATGAAGACGGCGACGCCGGACAGGATCGGGGCGTTGTTCCGCGCCCAGCGCACGCCGTCGGCGAGGCGGTCGATACTCTGGAACACCGGCGAGAGGCCCCGTGCGTGATGGACGATGGCCTCCCGCTGTTCGGCGCTGCGGCGTTGCAGGCTCTGCTTGCGCAGGGCGAGCTGGACGAGTTCGGGGCTCATTCCTTGGGACGCAGGGTTTCGCGGTCCTGGGCGATCTCGGCCAGGCTGGCGGCGAACAGCCGCGACCCGGCGCGCAGGCGGGTCGCCGCGCGGGTACCGGCCCAGATGCCGGCGGCCAGCAACACGGTGGTGGCCAGGCCCAGGGCGAGCAGCCGGTGGCTGTCCCAGAACAGCACGGTGAGGAAGGCCAGCAGGAACACCATGCCGAAGCCGATGAAGAGCGCGGCCAGGACGGTGTCGAAGAGGAAGCCGCCGGCGCGCAGCTTTTCCTCCTTGAGCTCCACGGCAAACAGCTCGAGCCGCGTCTGGAGCGTGGCGAGGCCGGAATCGGCGAGCCCCCGCAGGGACTCGCCGAGGCGCGTGGGCGCGGGATCGCTCATGCGGCGTTCAGCGGCGGTTGACCAGCAGGCCCAGCAGGAAGCCGACGCCGGCGGCGATGCCGACGGACTTCCAGGGGTTGTCGTGGACGTAGTCGTCGGTGGCGCGGGCGGCGGCCTTGGTCTTCTCGACGACGGCGGCTTCGAGGTCCTGCAGCTTGTACTTGGCGGCGGTGAGCTTGTCGTTCAGGCGCACGCGCACGTCGGCCACCTTGTCGCCGGCCTGCCCGGCGGTGAGCTTCAGGAGCTCCTCGGTGTCGGCAACGACGGCCTTGAAGTCGGAAACGAGCTTGTCCTTCGTAACTTGGGTGTCGTTCATGGTTTTCTCCAGGGTGATGACCAGGTAATGGGGATGCGGATGCCGGGCGGGACGCGACGAGTCGCCACGTGTTCTGATGCCAAGGCTAATCCCAATCGTTTCCGAAGGCAATTCATGCCGGATGACGCGGGGCGCGGACCCGGCTGCCGGGCGGGCAGGGGACACCGGCGTGGTGCTTTCAAATCCGCGCCTGCCCGACTATCATGGGAACCCAATATGGGTTTTCGAGTGTGTTGTCAGGGCTGCCAGGGATGATCGTAATCCACCGTGAGGGGCGCATGGTCGCTGAAGCGCTGGTCTTTGTAGACCGCGCTGCGCGTGGCGCGGGTGCCCAGTTCGGGGGTGGCGATCTGGTAGTCGAGGCGCCAGCCGACGTTCTTGGCCCAGGCCTGGCCGCGGTTCGACCACCAGGTGTAGCAGGCGTCGGTGGCATCGGGATGGAGCCGGCGGTAGGTGTCGATCCAGCCTTGTTCGTCGAAGAGGCGGGACATCCACTGGCGCTCTTCCGGAAGGAAGCCGGAGTTCTTCTGGTTGGATTTCCAGTTCTTGAGGTCGAGTTCCCGGTGGGCGATGTTCCAGTCGCCGCACACGATCACGTGGCGGCCGCTGGCGCGAAGTGCGGCCATGCGGGGCAGGAAGAGGTCCATGAAGCGGAACTTGGCGGCCTGGCGTTCCTCTGAGCTGGAGCCGGAAGGGAGGTACAGGGAGACGACGGAGAGGTCGCCGAAGTCGGCCTGCAGGTAGCGGCCTTCGGCATCGAATTCCGCATTTCCGATACCTTCGATGATGGCGTCAGGCGTGTTTCGGGTATAAATTCCGACCCCGCTGTAGCCTTTTTTCTCGGCGCAATGAAAGTATCCATTGAACTCACCTGGCCTCAGCATCTCTGACGTAAGGTCCGGAAGCTGGGCCTTGAGTTCCTGAACGCAGACCACATCGGCATCCTGATTGTTGAGCCAGGACAGGAAGCCTTTCACGCTCGCGGAGCGGATTCCGTTGAGGTTGGCAGTAACGACGCGTAACATTTTGTTTAACCTGGTCCGGATTTTGGAATTAACGTGAATTTTAGCCGTGATTTTATCGAGCTCGCCTGCGACAAGGGCGTGCTCCGGTTCGGGGAGTTCGTCACCAAGGCTGGGCGACTGTCTCCTTATTTCTTCAATGCGGGCCTGTTCAACGACGGCGCGTCCTTCGGCCGCCTGTGCGATTTTTACGCGCGCACCCTGCTCGCCGCCGACCTGCCCTGCGACATGCTGTTCGGGCCGGCCTACAAGGGCATCCCGCTGGTCGCCGGCACGGCGATGCGGCTGGCCGAGCACGGCCACAACCTGCCGTTCTGCTTCAATCGCAAGGAAGCCAAGGATCACGGCGAGGGCGGCACCCTGGTGGGCGCGCCGCTGGCTGGCCGGGTGGCGATCCTCGACGACGTGATCTCCGCCGGCACCTCCGTGCGTGAATCCGTCGAGATCATCCGCGCCCATGGCGCCACGCCGTCGGCGGTGGTGATCGCCCTCGATCGCATGGAGCGCGGCACGGGCAGCCTGTCGGCGGTCCAGGAGGTCGGGCAGACCTACGGCATTCCGGTGCTCGCGGTGGCCACGCTCAAGGATCTCATCGCTTATCTCCACGACAGTCCGGCCCTCGCGGCCAACCTGGACGCCGTCCAGCGTTACCGCGAAACCTACGGCGTGTCCGCGGACGCCTGATCCGATGCGGCGAGGTGTCCTGCTCTGCGCGCTCTGGATGGTTCTCCCGGCGGGCGCCCAGACGCCCCCCAAGGGTACCGTCTTCTGCTGCACCGACAACGGCCACCAGGTCTGCGGCGACGTGCTGCCGCTCCAGTGCTACGGCAAGGGCTACCGTGAGGTCAGTCCGCAGGGCACGGTGCGGCGTCTCGTCGAGGCGCCGCTGACGCCCGAACAGCTGGCCCGCCGCGAGGCCGAGGAGCGCGCGCGCCGGGCCGAGATCGCCAGCCGGCGCGCCGAGCTGCGCCGCAACCAGTCCCTGCTCGAGACCTACTCCAGCGTCGCCGACATCGAGACCCGGCGCGACCGGGCGATCGAGGCGGTGGCGACCGAGCTCAAGCAGGCGGAGGCCCGCCGCGCGCTGATGCTCAAGAAGCGCGAAGGCCTCAACCGCGAGGCGGAGTTCTACCAGAAGCGCCAGATGCCCCCGGCGCTGGCGGCCGCCCTGCGCGAATCCGACAGCGAGCTCAACGCCCAGGGCCTGCTGGTCGAAGCCAAGCGCCGCGACATCGAGGCGATCCGCAGCCGCTACGAGCAGGATCGCACCCGCTACATCATGCTCACCGACCCGCGTCCGGCGGCCGGGGCGCCCCACTGAGCGCCGCTGCGGCCTCTTCCTCCGCTGGCTCCATCGCGTCTTTCCGTTCCCTGCGTTGCCTTTTCCGGCTCTCGTCCAGGGGGGCGCCGACCCCGCTTTCACAATTGCTCAAATTAAAAAAGGTGACGTTAGTATTTTAGGCGGGGGATTCCTATTACCCTTATGGCTTCGGGCTTTCAGGCGACAACGCCGCATATTCCAGGCCGGCTCGTGCAGCAATTTCTGACATCTGCATCGATGCCAATCGATCTGGAATGAAAACATGAGTGTCGTTTGACCCGCATGGAAGGCCACGGAGCGATAGGTTTAATGGGCGCCGATTTGGTGCGTGCTAAACTTCAGGTTGCGTACTCACACCAGTGCCCGGCATCGGGATTGACGCATCCGGCCGTGATCGCGATTCACCTGCGGCCCGGGCACACTTTGAATAAATCATGCTTCGATACAAGATCATTCCTGTTACTCCCTTCGAACAGAACTGTTCGGTGCTGTGGTGCGACGCGACGCGCAAGGCCGCGGTCGTGGACCCGGGCGGGGATGTGGACCGGATTCTCGAGGGTGTCGCGCAGCTGGGCGTCAGCGTCGAGAAGATCCTGCTGACCCACGGGCATATCGATCACGCAGGTGGCACCGCGGCGCTGGCGCGCCAGCTGTCGGTGCCGATCGAAGGCCCGGAGCGGGAAGACAGCTTCTGGATCGAGGCCTTGCCGCAGCAGAGCAAGATGTTCGGTTTTCCGCAGGTGGAGGCCTTCACGCCCGACCGCTGGCTGGTCGATGGCGACGTGGTCGACATCGGGCAGGAGAAGCTGGATGTCCTGCATTGTCCGGGGCATACGCCCGGGCATGTGGTGTTTTTCAGTGCCGCCGCGCGCCTGGCGGTGGTAGGGGACGTGCTTTTTGCCGGTTCGATTGGCCGTACCGATTTCCCGCGTGGCAATCATGCCATGCTCGTGAATTCTATTCGTCATAAGCTCTGGCCGCTGGGGAAGGATGTTGCCTTCATTCCCGGCCATGGACCGATGTCGGATTTCGGTGAGGAACGTGAAAGCAATCCCTACGTGGGGGACTTCGCATGACGGGCGGGAAATCCGCACTCATCGATGTCGTGAATTGGCGAGCTTAATTTCTTGAAAAAAAGGTAGGTCAGCGTGCGATTCGCTATTCTCGAAGACGATCCGGCCCAGATGGAAGTATTGACAGGCTGGCTGAGGGAAGCCGGACACGACGTGCACGGTTTCGGGCTGGCTCGCGAACTCATGCGGGTGGCGAGCCGTGAAAGCTTCGATCTGTTTCTGGTGGATTGGGTCCTGCCGGATCTGACCGGTGAACAGGTGCTGCGCTGGCTGCGGGTGGAACGCGGCAACGACACCCCGGCGATCTTCATCACCTCGCGGGATGCGGAGGAGGATATCGCCAACGCCTTCAGCGCCGGTGCCGACGATTATCTGGTCAAGCCGCCGCGCCGCATCGAACTGCTGTCGCGCATCGAGGCCGTGATGCGCCGCTCGCAACCGCGCAATGCCAACCAGACCCTGGTGGTGGCGCCCTATCATTTCGACCTGGCCCGCAAGGTGCTGACCGTCGACGGCTCGGTCGTCGAGATGACCGACAAGGAGTTCGAGCTGGCGGCCTTCCTGTTCCGCAACCTGGGCCGGCTGTTGTCCCGCGGCCACCTGCTGGAAGCCGTGTGGGGGCGCAACCCCGACCTCGCCACGCGGACGGTCGACACCCACATCAGCCGTGTCCGCAGCAAGCTCAACCTGCGTCCGGAAAACGGTTTCCGGCTGACCCCGACTTACAATTTCGGCTATCGGCTCGAAAGAATAGATCCGACCGAGGCGACGACCCTCGGCGCCGAGGTGGTTTCACAGGGTTGAGTCATCGAGGGGCCCGTTTCATGAGGCCCCTCCAATTGCGCCTTATTTTTTCAGGGCGTCGCGGATTTCCCGCAGGAGCTTGATGTCTTCCGGATCGACCGGGGCTGCAGGTTCCGGTGCCGGCTCGTTGCGCTTCAGCTTGTTCATTGCCTTGATGGCCACGAAGATGGCCATCGCGACGATCAGGAAATCGATGATCGAATTGATGAACACGCCATATTTGAACAGCGGCGCGCCGGCCTTTTCGGCGGCTTCCATCGTCTCGAAGGTCTTGTCGCCGAGGTTGATGTAGAGGTGCTTGAAATCCACCCCGCCGAGCAGCTTGCCGAGGACCGGCATCAGCATGTCCTTGACCAGGGAGTCGACGATTTTCTGGAATGCGCCGCCGATGATGACGCCGACCGCCAGGTCGACGACATTGCCTTTCATGGCGAATTCCTTGAATTCCTGGATGAAGCTCATGGATGACTCCTTTTCAAAAGTGAGGGAAAAGCTTGAGGGGCGCGCCGGGCGGAAGCCCGACGACCGTGTCGACCATGATAAGGGGCGCATTACGGGAGCAAGCGGCGTATTTAGCATGGGCATCCCGTCTTATGGACGAATTTGCTAAGTTTTGCACCTTGCCCCGTCTCCCAATCTAATATAGTTGGCCGAATCAGACCAAAGGTAATGTCCGTGGCCCGTCCTTTTTCTTGCATGCTGAGCGGCCTTGTCGTGCTGACGGCGGCCACCGGCGCTGGTGCCGCTGATGTCGATCTCATTTATTCGACCCGCGCCGGCGACACCCTGATCGGGCTGGAGAAGCGTTTTCTGGCCCCCCCTTTCGGCTGGCAGGGCCTGCAGTCCCATAACCGCATTCCGAATCCTGCGCACCTGCAGGTCGGGTCCCAATTGCGCATTCCCGAAGGCTGGTTGCGTGTCGAGCGGCGCAGCGCCCGCGTGCTGGCCGTGCAGGGTGACGCCACCTCTGGCGGGCGGCCGCTCGCCGTCGGCGAGACCCTGGAGGGGGGCGCCGAGCTGCGTACCGGCGAGGGGGCGTTCGTCACCCTGCTGATGCCGGACGAGTCGCGCCTGACCCTGCAGCCGGGCAGCGTGGTGCGCCTGGACAAGGTGCAGGGGTTCCGCGGCTTCGACGGCCAGGACACCCGCGTCTATCTCGAGCGGGGCCGCGTCGAGACGAGCGTGATGGCCCAGCGCGGCCCGGCCGCGCGTTACCAGATCCGCACGCCGACGGCGGTGGTGGGGGTGCGTGGCACCGCCTTCCGGGTCGGCTCGGATCTGGCCGCCGGGAGTGCCCAGACCGAGGTGACCGGCGGCGAGGCGCGCATGAGCGCCAGCGACGCGGGGCCGGCAACGGCACTGCCGGCCGGTTTCGGGGTGGTCGCGAAGGCCGGTGCGCCCTTGCCGCCGCTGCGCCCGCTGCTGCGGGCACCGGCGCTCGGCGGGGTGCCGGCGGTGCTGGAGCGGGTCGCGCTGCAGTTTGCGTTTGCCCCGGTCGATGGGGCCGTGCGCTACCGGGCCCAGGTGGCCCGCGACGAGGCGTTCAATGACGTGGTGATGGACGGCCTGTTCGAGGCATCGCCGGCGCGCTTCGCCGGGCTGCCCGACGGTGATTACTGGCTGCGGGTGCGCGCCATCGACGAGGCCGGCCTGGAAGGTTACGACGTGGCCCGCCCCTTTGCGCTGCGGGCCCGGCCGGTGCCGCCGCAACCCGATGTTCCCGCTGCCGCGACCCTGAGCTGGCAGCCGGTGCCGGAGGCCGCCGGCTACCGCGTGCAGGTGAGCCGCGACGCGGCCTTCAAGGATCTGCTCATCGAACGGGACAGCCCGGCGACGTCCGTCGATACGGGCCTGCCGCCGGGGGCGTATTTCTGGCGCGTCGCCAGCCTGCGCGGCAACGGCCAGCCGGGTCCGTGGGGTGACGCCCGGGCCGTCGCCGTGCGGCGGGTGCCGGGGCCGGTGGCGCTGGAGGTCTACAACAGCCGCCTGCGCTTCGCCTGGCCCGCCGAGCCGGGAGGCCGCATCTACGAGTTCCAGCTGGCCCGCGACCCGGCCTTCGGCGAGCTGCTGGTCGACCAGCGCATCGGCGAGCCGGCGGTGACGGTTCCCACGCTGCCGGGTGGTTCCTACGCGTTGCGGGTGCGTGCCGTCGATGCGGACGGTACGGTCAGCCCGTGGTCCGCCGTACAGACGCTGTCCAGCCATCTCGTGCTGCCCTGGCGCCTGTCGGCGCCGCCCAAGCCGGGTCAGTGAGATCCGTGACCCATCTCCTGCGTCGTCCTACCTTCGAGTGGTTCGCGGTCACCGCGATGTGCGTGGTGATCGTGCTGCTGGCCGCGCTGGAAGGCTGGCTGTGGCGCATCGACCAGAGCATCTACGACAGCAGCCTGTCGGCCTTCATGCGGCCGCCGAGCAGCGACGTGGTGATCATCGCCATCGACGATGCGAGCCTGGCCAGCCTGGGCCGCTGGCCGTGGTCGCGGCGGGTCCATGCGGCGCTCGTCGACCGGGCCCGGGAGGCCGGCGCGCGGGCGATGATGATGGATCTGATCCTCGATACCCCCAGCCGTGACGATCCCGACGCCGACCGCCTGCTGGCCGACGCGATGCGCCGCTACGGGCAGGTCGTGCTGCCGGTGGTCCAGGCCTCCACCGGCGCGGTCCTTACCGGCGAGACGCGGCCGCTGCCGATCTTCGCCGAGGCTGCGGCCGCCATCGGCCATGGTCAGGTGGAGTTCGACCCCGACGGAGTGGCGCGCAGCGTCTATCTGTGGGAAGGCTTCGGCGCGGCGCGGCATCCGCAGCTGGCCCTCGCGCTGCTGAAGCGGGTGGACCCCCGCCATCCGCTGGCCCAGGGGCCGGCGCCGCTGAACGCGCAGCCCGATCACGGCCAGTGGATGCGCACCCACTGGCTGCGCATCCCGTTTTCTGGGGCGCCGGGCTCCTATCGGCATTTCTCCTATCGGGCCGTGCTCGAAGGCGAGGTGCCCGCCGACGAACTGCGCGGGAAGATCCTCGTCGTCGGCGTCACCGCCGCCGGGCTGGCCGAGTCCGTGCTGACCCCCACCTCGGGCCTGTCGCGCCCGATGGCTGGTGTCGAGGTGCAGGCCAACATCTTCGACGCGCTGCGCCGCAACGCCATGGTCGAGATGCTCCCGCCGTGGGTCTCCGCCGCGCTGGCCGTGGCGATGGTGCTGACACTGATGCTGATCCTGCTGTATGCGGACGCACGCACCGGCTTCGTCGCGCCCTTTGCCCTCGGGGCGCTGGCGATCGCGCTGTCGGGCGCCATGCTCCACCTCGGCGGCTGGTGGTTCGGGCCGGCCCCGGCGGTGCTCGGCTGCATGCTGGCCTACCCCCTGTGGAGCTGGCGCCGCCTCGAGTTCGCCCAGCGCTACCTGGATGCCGAGCTGATCGCCCTCGAACGGGAGGGCACCCCGCTGGGCGGTTCGCCGGGGGAGCACGAGCAGGCGGTGGTCGACGGCCTCGAGCAGCGCATCCGCATCGTCCGGCGGGCGGCCCAGCACCAGCGGGACGTGCGCCGCTTCATTGCGGGCACCCTCGAGCACCTGCCCATCGGCGTGGTCGTGATCGACCAGACCAACCGGGTGATCCTCCACAACGAGCGCGCCCGCCAGCTGCTCCATGCCTTCCGCAGCGATGCCCTGCTGGCGGCGCTCCACGCGCTGCCGTGGCCGGCCTATGTGCCGATGCGCGACGGGTTGCCCGATCTCGGCGGCTCGGCGGGTTCGCGCCAGTTCGAGCTGTCGCCCAACAAGAACCGCCATCTGCTGGTGTCGGTGTCCGAGCTGGTCGGGGATGCCACGGCCCGCTCCGGCCGGGTGATCGGGCTGGCCGACGTGACGGTGATGCACGAGGCCCAGCGCAGCCGAGAGGACACCATGCACTTCCTGTCCCACGACCTGCGGGCGCCGCTGGCCTCCATCCTGACCCTCATCGACGGCTACAAGGGCTCGCCGGAGGGGCAGGTCGAGCAGATCCCGCGCATCGCCCGCTACGCCCGCTCGGCCCTCGATCTGGCCGATGGCCTGTTCCGCCTGGTGCGGGCCGAGGGTTCCGACCCGAAGGGCTTCGTCGAGTTGGACCTGGCCGGTCTCGTCGATTCGGCGGCCGATGAGGTGTGGCCCCAGGCCCAGGCCCGCGGCATCCGCAGTCAGGTGGACACGCGCGCCGCGGAGCAGGAAGAGGCCATCGTGCGGGGCGACTTCTCGCTGCTGCGCCGGGCGGTGATCAACCTGCTGACCAACGCCATCAAGTACGGCGCCGCCGACAGCCAGGTGTTCCTGAGCCTGTCGGCGGAGGGGCCGGACTGGGTGATCCGGGTGCGCGACCAGGGCGCCGGCATCCCGCCCGAGTCCCTGTCGCGGCTGTTCCGGCGCTTCTCGCGCATCGTCGACGAGGGGCGCGACCAGCCCAGCGGCGTCGGCCTCGGCCTGCTCATCGTCAAGACCGTGGCCGAGCGCCACGGTGGCACGGTCGAGGTGGACAGCCGCCCCGGGGAAGGGTGCACCTTCGCGCTGCGCCTGCCCCTGCGCGCCCTGGGGTAAGATCGCGACCGTCGAGTCGTGGCAATCCCGGACATGCATTTCAAGCATCTGAGATATCTGGCATTTGTTCTCGGTGGCCTGTGCACGGCGGCCGCCACCGGGGCATTGTTTTTGTATGCGAGCTTCGACGGTGCCCGCCTGGCGGCGGAGCTGAGTCAATTCACCAGGCAGCGCTACCAGCGCAGCCTGCGCTTCGAGGGGCCGCTCGAACTCTCCATGTTTCCCCGGCTGGTCCTGAAGGTGCCCCGGGGCAGCCTGTCGGGGCGCGCCGGCGAAGGAGACTTTCTGGCCTTCGAGAAGGCGACCCTCGGGGTGCGCCTGATGCCGCTGCTGGCCCGCCAGGTGGTGATCGAGCGGGTCGAGGTGGATGGCCTGCGCGTGGCGCTGCAGCGCGACCGCAGCGGCCACCTGAATGCCGCCGATCTGCTGGCGCCGGCTGCCGAGGGCGCCGCACCGCTGGAGTTCGCCGCGGCGAGCCTGGCGGTCCGCAACGGCGCGTTGACCTGGAACGACCAGGCCAGCGGCCGCGCCCTGGCGCTCACCGAGCTCGATCTCGCCAGCGGCCGCCTCGCCGCCCGGGCCGAAGGCCACCTCGAGCTGAGCGGGCGGCTGACCCAGGCGAGCCCGGTGACGGACGTCCGCCTCAGCGCCGAATCCTCCTATCGCCTCGACCCCGACGCCCGCCCGGCGCAGCTCGACGCATTGCGGGCCGGGCTCCACGGCCAGCTGGCGGGCCAGCCCGACGTGGAGCTGGCGCTCAGCGTGCCGCGCCTGAAGCTGGCGCTGGAAGGCGCCAGCGCCGAATCCGTCGAGGCGGTGTTCAAGCAGGCCGGTCAGCAGCTCCGCGCCCGCCTCGGCAGCGTCGCCGCCCATGACGGCGAGTGGACTGCCGAGCGCCTGGGCACCGAGCTCGACTGGAAGACCCCCGCGGGGCGTCTCACCGGTACCCTGGTGGGCCGGGCCGGCTGGCACGAAGACGGCCGGACGCTCGAATTCACCGGCCAGGGCGACGAGCTGACCCTCACGCCGGAGGCTGGCAACGCCATCCGCAAGATCGCCCTGCGCACCGACGGCCGCCTCGATTTCACGCGGGGCAGCGGGGCGGGCCAGCTCGAGCTCAAGCATGAGCTGGCTCATCTGGAGGGCCGCTGGAGCCTGCCGCGCCTGGCTCCGCTGGCGATCGGCCTCGATGCGGACGTCGACGCTTTCGATCTCGATCGCCAGCTGGCGGCCCGCAAGCCCGCCAAGCCCCGCAAGGGCGAGCCGGCCGACGATGCCGGGCTGCCGGTGGACCTGTCGGGGCTCCGCGGCCTCGACCTCGACGCCGAGATCCGCTTCGGCAGCCTCCGGGCCGGCGGGCTGAAGCTCGAGAAGCTGCGCCTGCCCGTGGCGGTGCACGACGGGCGTCTGGTGTCCACCGCCCACACCGCAACGCTATATGGCGGCGCCTTCGAGGGCAGCCTGAGCCTTGCCGCCGACGGCAACCGGATCGCCTGGCGGGCTTACCTGCAGGGCGCCGACGCGGCGGCCCTGGGGCGGGATCTGGCCGGCCAGGCGCCCTTTGCCGGCACCACCAACATCTTCGTCGACGTGACCACGGCCGGGGCCACCCGCGGCGAGCTGCGCAGCGGGCTGGCCGGGCTGGTGCGGGTGCGCCTGAAGGGCGGCACGCTGTACGGCTTCGACATGCTGGCCGCCCTCCGGGAGTGGCGTCCGGCGATCCAGGCCCGCCAGACGGCCACCCGCCGCCCCGGCGAGGGCGAGACGAGCGCCCTCGGTGAGCTGACCGCCGGCTTTGCGATCGACCGCGGCGTGGGCCGCAGCGTCGACCTGCAGGCCCAGGGCGGCCCCTTTGCGATCAGCGGCGGCGGCAGTGTCGACCTGGCCGCCCGGAAGATCGACCTGCTCACCCGGGTGAGCCTGGTGGCGCCGCCGGCTGGCCCGGAGGGGGCCGCGGTGGCCGGGCTGCGCGGCGTCGCGCTGCCGGTGCGGGTGCTAGGCCCCTTCGGACCGGGCGGGTGGCGCCTGGAGCCGGGGGCCCAGCCGGCCGCTGCGCCGGCCCGCCCGACCGTGACGGCGCCGGCCCGCCCGGTGGCCAGGCCGGCGCCGAAGCCCGCGCCAACCCCGCCGCCCAAGCCGGCTCCGGCTGCCCGGCCGGCCGCGCCCGCCGCCGAAGGCGGA
>RRZU011080176.1_pt1 | contig 15157 bp, 17 predicted proteins | sample 2165561 | NCBI WGS metagenome assembly RRZU01 (sample SAMN10456909, study PRJNA506462) | wastewater metagenome | isolation source: wastewater sludge | place: USA: Moscow, Idaho
CAGGATCGGCCGGAACCCAGCGATCACCCCTCCATTCCAGAAAGAAGCAGCTTTCCCGCCCGGGGTGGCAGGCGATTCCGCCCACCTGTTCGATGCCCAGCAGAAGCACGTCACCATCGCAATCGGCACGGATCGATTTGACCTTCTGGAAGTGGCCGGACTCCTCGCCCTTGCGCCACAGGCGCCGCCGCGAGCGCGACCAGTAGACGGCATTGCCGGTCGCCACGGTCTCCTGCAGCGACTCACGGTTCATCCAGGCGAACATCACCACCCGGCCGCTTGCAGCGTCCTGGGCAATGGCCGGAATCATGCCGTTCTCGTCCCACTTCAGGGCGTCCAGCCAGAATTTTCGGGGATCCAGATCATTCACCGCCTGACCTCGATTCCACGTTCGTGCATGTATTCTTTGGCTTGACGCACCGTATATTCGCCGAAGTGAAAGATGCTGGCGGCCAGCACGGCATCCGCCCCGCCGATCGACACGCCGTCGGCCAGATGCTGCAGGTTGCCGACACCTCCGCTGGCAATCACCGGGATATCCACGGCGTCGGACACGGCGCGCGTCAGCGCCAGATCGAATCCGTTTTTCGTGCCGTCGCGATCCATGCTGGTCAACAGGATTTCGCCGGCACCCAATTGTTGCGCGCGACGCGCCCAGTCGACGGCATCCAGTCCGGTGCGATTGCGCCCGCCATGGGTAAACACCTCCCACTTTCCTGGCGCCACCTGCTTGGCGTCGATGGCCACCACGATGCACTGGTTGCCGACCTTGCTGGAGGCTTCGGCCACAAGATCAGGATTGTTAACCGCGGCGGTGTTCATGCTCACCTTGTCGGCGCCCGCGTTGAGCAAGCGACGCACGTCGGCCACCGCACGCACGCCGCCGCCAACGGTGAGCGGGATGAAGACCTGCGCGGCGCAGGCTTCAACGATGTGCAGGATGATGTCGCGCTGGTCAGAGGAGGCCGTGATGTCGAGGAAGGTCACCTCGTCGGCGCCCTGCGCGTCGTAACGGCGGGCGATCTCGACCGGATCGCCGGCATCGCGCAGATCGACGAAGTTGGTGCCCTTGACGACGCGACCGGCAGTCACGTCAAGGCAGGGGATGATGCGTTTGGCGAGTCCCAAATGGCTACCGCTTTCTCAGCAAAAAGAGTCGGATCACGCCGCGCCGAGGCGGTCGGCCTCGGCCTGCGCGGCGGCAAAGTCGAGCGAACCGTCGTAGATGGCGCGCCCGGCGATGGTGCCGATGACGCCCTCGCTTTCGACCGCGCACAGGCTGCGGATGTCGTCGAGGTTGGACAGCCCACCCGAGGCGATCACCGGGATGCGCAGCGCCTGCGCCAGGCGCACGGTCGCTTCGATGTTGATTCCGGTGAGCATGCCGTCGCGACCGATGTCGGTGTAGATGATGCTCTCGACGCCGTAGTCCTCGCACTTCTTGGCGAGATCGATGACGTCGTGGCCGGTCAGCTTCGACCAGCCGTCGACGGCGACCTTGCCGTCCTTGGCGTCGAGCCCGACGATGATCTGGCCCGGGAAGGCGCTGCACGCATCGTGCAGGAAGCCCGGATTCTTCACCGCAGCGGTGCCGATGATCACGTAGCTCACGCCGTCGTCGAGGCAACGTTCGATGGTGTCGAGGTCGCGGATGCCGCCGCCGAGCTGGATCGGAATCTCGTCGCCAAGCGCGGCGACGATCTCCTTGATCGCACTCTCGTTCTTCGGCTTGCCGGCGAAGGCGCCGTTGAGATCGACGATGTGCAGGCGCCGTGCACCCTGCGCCAGCCAATGCGCGGCTTGTTCGCCCGGGCTGTTGGAAAACACGGTGGCCTCGTCCATGAGACCTTGCTTGAGACGGACGCACTGCCCGTCCTTCAGGTCAATCGCGGGAATGATCAGCATGTTGAAAACGCAGGTGGTGGTGGAAAAACGAAATCAAAAATGAACGCCGTACCCGGAACACACCGCACCGGCGGCCGGAGCAGTGCGCCGCCGTCAGCGCGAAATGCGCCTCAAGGCTGCCAGGCGAGGAAGTTGGCCAACAGGGCAAGTCCGGCCTGGGCGCTCTTCTCCGGATGGCACTGGATGGCAAAAATATTATCCCGCGCTACCGCACTGGTAAAGGGAATGCCATAGTCGGTCACGCCAACGGCGACCTCGGGTGACGTCGGCGCAACGTGGTAGCTGTGCACGAAATAAAACCGCGCGCCGTCCTCGATGCCCTTCCACAGGGGATGTGGACGCACCTGGCGCACCTCGTTCCAGCCCATGTGCGGCACCTTGAGCTTGCTGCCATCGGCCGTGCGCATGTGCTCGGCAGGAAAGCGGACAACCTGCCCGGCGAAAACGCCGAGGCCGGGCACGTCGCCTTCGGCGCTGTGCTCGAAGAGCATCTGCTGGCCGATGCAGATGCCGAGGAAAGGCTTGTCACGCGCCGCGTCGAGCACCGCCTGGCGCAACCCGCGCAATTCCAGTTCGCGCATGCAGTCGGGCATCGCGCCCTGGCCGGGGAAGACCACGCGCTCGGCGGCGCGCAATTCGGCCGGATCGGCGGTGACGACGATTTCGCGACCGCCGGCGACGTGGGCGAGCGCCTGCCACACCGAGCGCAGATTGCCCATGCCGTAGTCGACGACGGCAACCTTGCCGCTCACAGCGCCCCCTTGGTCGACGGCACACGGCCGGCGCAACGCGCATCCGCCTCGACGGCCATGCGCAAGGCACGGCCGAAGGCCTTGAAGACGCTCTCGGCCTGGTGGTGCGCATTTTCCCCGCGCAAGTTGTCGATGTGCAGGGTGATCAGGGCGTGGTTCACAAGCCCCTGGAAAAATTCGCGCACCAGATCGACATCAAAGGCGCCGATCGTCGCGCGCGTGAAGTTGACGCCGAACACGAGGCCCGGCCGGCCGGAAAGGTCAACGACCACACGCGACAGCGCCTCGTCGAGCGGGACGTAGGCATGGCCGTAGCGGGTGAGCCCTTTCTTGTCGCCGAGCGCCGCGGCCAGCGCTTGGCCGAGCGTAATGCCGATGTCCTCGACGGTGTGATGCGCGTCGATGTGCAGATCGCCCTTGGCTTCGACCTCGAGGTCGAACTGACCGTGGCGTGCCACCTGCTCGAGCATGTGGTCGAGGAAGGGAACGCCGCTCGCAAAACGGCACTGGCCGCTGCCGTCGAGATCGAGACGGACGCGCACCTGGGTTTCGAGGGTGTTTCTGCTGATGTCGGCTTGCCGCATGTAAACCCCGTGAAGAAGGAATCTTGCTCTGACCCGCGCCGCTCAAGGCAGTTCTGCCCCGCAACGCCGGCTGCTGCGCATGATACCATCTTGAACCTCCCCTGCATCCCATGCCGTGAGCCGCACATGAGCCAATACTGGAGCGCCCTCGTCCACACGCTGACGCCTTACGTCCCGGGCGAACAGCCCAAGCTGCCCGACCTCGTCAAGCTCAACACCAACGAGAATCCCTACCCGCCCTCGCCGCGCGCGCTCGCCGCCATGCAGGCTGAACTCGGCAACGACGCGGCCCGCCTGCGCCTCTACCCGGACCCGAATGGCGACCTGCTCAAGCACGCCGTCGCCGAACACTTCGCCGAACACGGCATCGAACCGGCGCAAATCTTCGTCGGCAACGGCTCGGACGAAGTTCTGGCGCACGCGTTCCTGGCCCTGCTCAAGCACGCCAAGCCGTTGCTGATGCCGGACATCAGCTACAGCTTCTATCCGGTGTATTGCGGCCTCTACGACATCGCGCACACCAAGGTCGCGCTCGACGCCGACTTCGCGGTCCGCGTCGACGACTACCTCGAGCGCGCCGACGACTGCGGCGGGGTCATCGTCGCCAACCCCAACGCGCCAACCGGCCGGCCGCTGTCGCTTTCCGAGATCGATCGCCTGTGCGCCGGACTGCACCACGCTGTGGTCGTCATCGACGAGGCCTACATCGACTTCGGCGGTGAAACGGCTGCCGCGCTGATCGCCCACCACCCCAACCTGCTCGTCGTGCGCACGCTGTCCAAATCGCATGCCCTGGCCGGCCTGCGCGTCGGCTACGCGCTCGGCCAAGCGCCGCTGATCGAAGCCCTCGAACGGGTCAAGAACAGCTTCAACTCCTACCCGCTCGACCGCCTGGCGCTGGTCGGCGCCGCCGCTGCACTGGCCGACCGCGATTGGCTGGAAACGACGCGCCGTGCGGTGATGGCCAGCCGCGCGCAACTGGTCGCCGACCTTGAAACGCTCGGCTTCAACGTCCTGCCTTCGGCGGCCAACTTCATTTTTGCCCGCCACCCGGGGCACGACGCGGCACAGCTCGCCGCCCGCCTGCGCGAGCGCAACATCATCGTCCGCCACTTCCGCCAGCCGCGCATCGACCAGCACCTGCGCATCAGCATCGGCACCGACGCCGAATGCCGCGCCTTGGTCGAAGCCCTGCGGGCCATCGTCGCGGGCTAAGGCAAAGCGCCGTCCAAGCGCGCAGCGCGCTCAAGCCGCCGGCAAACTCAAGCGCACGCGCAGACCGCCCTGCGGCGACGCTTCGAGCTCGATCCGCCCGGCATACAGACGGACCAGGTCGTCGACGATGGCCAGACCCAGGCCGCTGCCGGCAACCTGCTCGTCCGCCCGCTCGCCGCGACGTAGCACGCGTTCCCGCGCCTCATCCGGGATGCCGGGGCCGTCGTCGTCGAGCGTCAAGCGCAGCCAGCCGTCTTCGCGGCGGCATTCCAGGCGCACCGCGCGTCGCGCCCACTTGCCGGCGTTGTCGAGCAGGTTACCGAGAATTTCCTGCAAATCCTGCGCCTCGCCACGGAACTCGAGCCCGGGCTCGAGCTGCACGGCAAAGTCGAGCTCACGCTCGGCGTGCACCCGGCGCATCACGCGCAGCAGGCCATCGACCACTGGCCCGAGCGGCGTGCGCGATCCCGGCAGACGCACCGCCGCCGCGGCCCGCGCCCGGCGCAAGTGATAGTCGATCTGCCGGCGCGCCACCTCGACCTGCGCGGTCAACAAGGGGCCGGTCTCGCCCGGCAACCCCTGCGCCGCATTGGCAATCACGGAAAGCGGCGTTTTCAGGGCATGCGCGAGGTTCCCGGCCTGAGTGCGAGCACGCTCGACGACCTCGGCATTTTGCGCAAGTACGCTGTTGAATTCGCCCACCAGCGGTTGCACCTCGCCAGAGAAATCGCCGTCCAGGCGCGCCGCCTGCCCGGCGCGCACCGCGGCCAACGCCCGCTGCAAACGACGCAGGGGCACCAGTGCGACCCAGACCTGGAGCACGGCAACCGCGGCCAAGCCCAACCCGAGCAGGCTGAGAAAGAGCCAGAGCATGCCGGAGAAATTCTCGGTCGGCTCGGCGATCCGCCGCTCGTCGGCAGCAACGATGACGAGAAAGGTCCCGCCCGGCTGTCCATCCTCATCCTCCAGGCGCACCACCCGCTCGACCGCGCCGAGCATCACGCCTTCGGGCCCAGGCAGACGATGCGCATGGACCTCGCCGTCCGCCGGCACCTCGAAGTCCACGACCAGCGCCGCATCCCACAGTGAGCGGGAACGCAGCAACTTGCGCGAGACGTCCTCGCGCCGGTCGGTGCGTTCGATTTGCCAGTAGAGCCCGGAATACGGCTGCTCGAAGCGCGGATCGCTCGGCGTACCGCTCACCGCCGGACGCGCCTCGCGATCGACATACAGGTGGCTGACCAGATCGTCGAGGTGCAGGCGCAACTCGGCGTGGAATTGCTGCGTAATGTGCTGGCGGAAGAGGCCGGAGAGCGCCCAGCCGGCGACCGCGATGGCCAGCACGATCGACGCCAGGGTCCCGAGCAGCAGGCGCAGGCGCAGCGAGCGCCGCATCGCCCCCCAGAGCGGGACGCCGGAGCGCCTCACGCGGCCACCATGCGATAGCCGAGGCCGCGCACCGTTTCGATCGCGCCGTCGGGCAGCTTCTTGCGCAGGCGCGCGACGAAGACTTCAACCGTGTTCGAATCGCGGTCGCAGTCCTGAGCGTAGATGTGTTCAATCAGCTCGCTGCGTGAAACGACCTGGCCGGGCCGGTGCATCAGGTAAGCCAACACCCGGTATTCATGCCCGGCGAGGACGAGCGGCTGGCCGCCTACGCTGGCCCGGCATTGCCGCGTGTCGAGCACCAGCGCACCGCAACGCAACTCGGCGCTGGCGAGCCCGCCGGCGCGACGGATCAGGGCGCGCAGACGGGCGAGCAACTCTTCGAGGTGGAAAGGCTTGGCCAGATAATCATCGGCCCCAGCGTCGATCCCGGCCACTTTTTCGTGCCAGTTGTCGCGCGCAGTGAGGATCAACACCGGCATCGTACAGCCGGCCGCACGCCAGGACTGGAGCACGCTCAACCCGTCCATCTGCGGCAAACCGAGGTCGAGCACCACGGCATCATAGGGCGCATCGGGGTCGCCGCCCAGATGCAGGGCATCGATGCCGTTCGCGGCCTGGTCGACGGCATAGCCGGCGCTACCGAGGGCTTCGCCCAATTGCACGGCCAGCGTCGGCTCGTCTTCAACGATCAGGACACGCATCTTCATCCTTTTCACGGCAGTAGCCGGGGCGCGAACCGTGGCCGCGGCGGGCGATCAGCGATCCGTCTGCGGCATCGACCCAGACCTTGACCAGCGCCCCGCCGGGACGCAGCACTTTGAGCTCATAAATCCAGCGCCCGCGATGACGCTCGAGCTCGATCGCCAGCACCTTGCCCGGCGCACGCTGCTCGACGCGTTCGAGCACCGTTTTGAGCGGCAGGATCTCACCGGCCTCCAGCGCCGTACGCGCGCGCTCATGGTCGTGCCCCGAGTCGTCGCTTGCCACTCCGTTTGGCGGTTCGACAACAAACAACAGCGTGGCCAGAAGGACGCTGGACGGAACCGCTGTGCGGCAAGTTCTACGCAGGAAAACGAAGGGATTCATGCTGGATTTATACGCGGCCCGGCCTGAACGCGAGATGAACGTCCCGTTCAGGCCCGATTCAGAAAGACACAGGCATAGTAGCGCAGCCTCACCCGAGACGGGCATCCCGACCGCCCCAAAACCCTAAAGGGAGAACAACGATGAACACCCCGGCCACCGCCACACTCGCCGGTCTGCTGGCCCTGTTCTGCGCCGCCTGGTTGCAGACCTTCCTGAGCGCCTCCATCCCGGAGGGCACCGCGACGCTGTGGCTCATCCGCCAACAGGGACTCTACCTCAGTGGCATCCTGTCGATGGCGCTGATGTCGCTGGTCATGGTGCTGGCAACCCGCCCGCGCTGGCTCGAAGCGCCGCTTGGCGGCATGGACCGCATCTACCGCCTGCATAAATGGGCCGGCATCCTGGCCGTCGTTTTCGCCGTCCTCCACTGGGGCTTCTACGAAGGCTCTGGCCTTGTCCGCGCGCTGATCGGCCGGGCCGGGCGGCTGCGCGAGGCGAAAGGCGAACTCACCCGCCTGCTGCACGACCCGGCCGAGGACCTCGGCGAATGGGGCTTTTATCTCTTGCTGGCGATGATCGCCATCACCCTCTGGCGGCGCTTTCCCTACCACCTCTGGCGGCACATCCACCGCGTCCTGCCGGTGATTTACCTGTTCCTGGCCTTCCACAGCCTCGTCCTGACGCCGGCCCGCTACTGGGCGACACCCCTCGGTGCCCTGTTCGCCATTGCGCTTCTGGCCGGGAGCTGGGCCAGCGTGCTGTCGCTGACTGGGCGCATCGGCCAGCGCCGCCGGGCGCACGGCGAAGTCATCGCCGTGCAGCATGGCGACGGCGTCACCGAGATCACCTGTCGCCTCGACGAGCGCTGGCAGGGCCATCAGCCGGGGCAGTTTGCCTTCCTCGCTTTCGACCGCCTCGAAGGCCATCATCCCTTCACCATTGCCAGCGCGGGCAACGACCAGCGCACGGTGACCTTCTGCATCAAGGCGCTCGGCAACTTCACCCGCCGCCTGCCGCACACGGTTTATGTCGGGCAGGCGGTCAGCGTCGAAGGCCCCTACGGCCACTTCCGCCTCGACCGCCACGACCCGACGCGACGCCAGATCTGGATTGCCGGCGGGGTCGGCGTGACGCCCTTCCTGGCCTGGCTGGAAGCCATGCAGGACGCGCCTTCCGAGGCCCCGCAGGCCGAGCTGCACTACTGCACGCGCGACCGTGCCGGCGATCGTTTCGTCGCCCGTCTGGAAGCGTTGTGCGCCACGCTGCCCAACATCCGCCTGCACATTCACGACAAGCGCCAGGGCAAGGAGCTGCGCGCCGAGGGGCTCGGCCTCGAGGCGAACGGCGCCCGCGCCGCCGAGATCTGGTTCTGCGGCCCGACCGGCCTCGCCGATGCACTCAAGCGAGGCCTGCGCAACATACGCACTCTTGGCGGCACACCGCGCTTTCATCAGGAAGCCTTCGAGATGCGCTGAACGCAGCCGCCAGCAACAAAAAGGGCAGCCCAGGCTGCCCTTTTTATCGTATCCGGAAACCGGATTTACTCGACCCGGTAGCGCGCCGACTGCGCGTGCGCCGGCAGCCCTTCGCCGTCGGCCAGGATGCCCGCCACCCGGCCCAGCTCGCTCGCCGCGCGGCGCGAAGCGCGGATGAGACTCGTCCGCTTCTGGAAGTCGTAAACGCCCAGCGGCGAGGAGAAGCGCGCGCTGCCCGAGGTCGGCAGCACGTGGTTCGGCCCGGCACAGTAGTCGCCGAGCGCTTCCGAGGTGTAGGGGCCGATGAAGATCGCACCGGCGTGACGAATCTTGTCCACCCAGGCGTCGGCGTCCTGCAGCGACAACTCGAGGTGCTCGGGCGCGATGCGGTTGGCAACCGCGCAGGCTTCGTCCAAATCGTGCACTTCGATCAGCGCGCCGCGCCCTTCGAGCGCCGCCCGGATCGTCGCCTGGCGCGGCATGCTCGGCAGCAGGCGCTCGATCGAGGCCTCGACGCGGTCGAGGTAGGCCGCGTCCGGGCAGAGCAAAATGGCTTGCGCCAGTTCGTCGTGCTCGGCTTGCGAGAAGAGGTCCATCGCCACCCAGTCGGGATCGGTCGTGCCGTCGCAGACGATCAGGATTTCCGACGGCCCGGCGACCATGTCGATGCCGACGATGCCGAACACGCGCCGCTTGGCGGTGGCGACGTAGGCATTGCCCGGACCGACGATCTTGTCGACCCGCGGCACGGTCTCGGTGCCGAAAGCCAACGCCGCAACCGCCTGCGCGCCACCAATGCAGAACACGCGATCGACGCCGGCCAGCGCGGCGGCGGCAAGCACGAGGGCGTTTTTCTCGCCGCCCGGCGTCGGCACGACCATGATCAGTTCGCCGACCCCGGCGACCTTGGCCGGAATCGCATTCATCAGCACCGACGAGGGATAGGCCGCCTTGCCGCCCGGCACGTAGAGGCCGACGCGGTCGAGCGGCGTCACCTTCTGCCCGAGCCGCGTCCCGTCGGCTTCTTCGTACTGCCAGCCCTGCAGCGGCTGGCGTTCGTGGTAAGCACGCACGCGCGCAGCGGCCGTCTCCAGCGCCGCACGCCGTTCGACAGGCAGGCCGGCAAGCGCGGCATCAAGCTCGGCGCGCGAGAGTTCGAGTTCAGGCAGCGAGGCGGCGGGGACGCGGTCGAAGCGCTGCGTGTACTCGAGCACCGCAGCGTCGCCGCGGGCTTTGACGTCGGCCAGGATGGCCGCGACGGTGCGCTCGATGGCGTCGTCCTGCGCCGCTTCGAAGGCCAGCAGCGCATCGAGACGGGCGGTGAAATCGGCGTCGCGCGACGAGAAGCGGCGAATCGCGCTCATGCGGCGACAGCGCCGGCAAAGGCCTCGAGGATCGGCGCGATCTTCTCGCGCTTCACCTTCAGCGCCGCCTGGTTGACGATCAGGCGCGAGGAAATGTCCATGATGTGCTCGACGGCGAGCAGGTTGTTGGCCTTGAGCGTACTGCCGGTCGACACCAGGTCGACGATCGCGTCGGCCAAGCCGGCGAGCGGGGCTAGCTCCATCGAACCGTAGAGCTTGATCAGGTCGACGTGCACGCCTTTGGCCGCGAAGTGCTCGCGCGCAATGTTGATGTACTTGCTCGCCACCTTGAGGCGCGCGCCTTGGCGCACCGCGTGTTCGTAGTCGAAGTCGGCCGGCACGGCGACCATCATCCGGCATTTTGCGATGTTGAGGTCGAGCGGCTGATAGAGGCCGTCGCCGCCGTGCTCGATGAGCACGTCACGCCCGGCCACGCCGAGGTCGGCGGCGCCGTACTGGACGTAGGTCGGCGCGTCGGTGGCACGCACGATGACCACCCGCACGTCAGGCCGGTTGGTCGCGATGATCAGCTTGCGCGAGGTTTCCGGATTCTCCAGCGGCTCGATGCCGGCCGCGGCGAGCAGCGGCAGCGTCTCTTCGAAAATGCGGCCCTTGGAAAGGGCGATGGTGATGCCGTCCAAAACTGTATCCCCGTCGTTGCGTTATCCCACTCACCCGGCGACGCCCACTGCACCGCCGGCTTCCGGCATTGTAGCCGCAGCTTCAGCGCACCCGCTTGACGCTGGCGCCGAGGCGCGACAGCTTTTCCTCGATGCGCTCGTAACCGCGGTCGAGGTGGTAAATGCGGTCGATCAGCGTTTCGCCCTGCGCCACCAGGCCGGCGATCACCAGGCTGGCCGAAGCGCGCAGGTCGGTGGCCATCACCGTCGCGCCTTCGAGACGCGGCACGCCGGTCACCAGCGCGGTGTTGCCGTCGATCTTGATCTGCGCACCGAGGCGGGCAAGCTCGACGGCATGCATGAAGCGGTTTTCGAAGATCGTCTCGCGGATCACCGCAGCGCCGTCGGCGACCGTGTTGATGGCCATGAACTGGGCCTGCATGTCGGTCGGAAACGCCGGATAGGGTTCGGTGCGCACGTTGACCGCTTTGAGCCGTGCCGGCGCCTTGAGGCGGATGGCGTCGGCCTCGCAATCGAGGGTACAGCCGGCCTCGCGCAGCTTGGCCACCACCGCGTCGAGGTAATCGGCCGAAGTCCGTGTCAGGCGGATGTCGCCGCCGGTCGCCGCCGCCGCGCACAGGTAGGTGCCGGTCTCGATGCGGTCGGGCATCACCGTGTGCGAGGCGCCGTGCAGGCGCTCGACGCCTTCGATGCGCAGGCAGTCGGTGCCCACACCGCGGATCTTGGCGCCCATGGCAATCAGGCAGTTGGCGAGGTCGACGACTTCCGGCTCGCGCGCCGCGTTCTCGATCACCGTCTCGCCCTCGGCAAGAACAGCGGCCATCATCAGGTTCTCGGTGCCGGTGACGGTCACCATGTCGGTGACGATGCGCGCGCCCTTGAGGCGCTTCGCCTTGGCATGCACGTAGCCGTGTTCGACCGTCACCTCGGCGCCCATCGCCAGCAACCCCTTGATGTGCTGGTCGACCGGGCGGGCGCCGATGGCGCAACCGCCGGGCAGCGACACCCGCGCCTCGCCGAAGCGGGCGACGAGCGGGCCGAGCACCAGAATCGAGGCGCGCATCGTCTTGACCAGATCGTACGGCGCGACGGGGTTGCTCAGCGCGTGGCTGTCGAGGATCAGCGCCTCGTTGCCGTCCATCGTCACGTCGACGCCCATCTGCCCGAGCAGGCGCAGCATCGTCGACACGTCGTTGAGGTGCGGTACGTTGGCAAAGCGCAACGGCTCGGCGGTCAGCAGGCTGGCGCAGAGGATGGGCAGTGCAGCGTTCTTGGCGCCCGAGACGGCGACTTCGCCGGACAGCGGCACGCCACCTTGAATGAGCAGCTTATCCACGCGCCACCTTCCATTCCTCGGGGGTGATCGTGCTCATCGACAGGGCGTGCAATTCGCCGCTGTCGAAGTAGGGTTTCAGGACAGCGTTCACCAGCTGCTGACGTTTGACGCGCGTTTTGCCCTCGAACAGGCTGCTGACGATCAAGGCCTCGAAGTGCTGGCCATCGCCCTGCACGTGCAGGCCTTCGCAGGGCAGGCCCTCGGCGATCAGCTGTTTGACGCGTTCAGGATCCATCATGTTTCAATTCCTCAGTTTGTATCCGCGGCGCAGCATCTGCAGCGCGACCAGGGCGACGGCCGCGAAGCTCGCTGCGACGACGGCCAGGCTGATCGTCGGCGTCACGTCGGAGACGCCGAAAAAGCCGTAGCGGAAGCCGTCGATCATGTAGAAAACGGGGTTGGCGTGCGACACCTGCTGCCAGAACGGGGGCAGCGAATGGATCGAATAAAAGACGCCGGAGAGCATGGTCAGCGGCATGATGAGAAAGTTCTGGAAGCCTGCCAACTGGTCGAACTTGTCGGCCCAGATGCCGGCGATGATGCCCAGCGACCCCATGATCCCGCCGCCGAAAACCGCAAAGACGAGGATCCAGCCAGGCGCGGCAAACTCGAGCGGCGCGAACCACAGCGTCACGGACAGCACGCCGAGGCCGACGACCAAGCCGCGCAGCATCGCCGCGACGGCGTAGGCGAGGTAGAACTCGAAGTAGGAGATCGGCGGCAGGAGGACGAACACCACGCTGCCCGTCACCTTGGCCTGGATCAGGCTCGACGAGCTGTTGGCAAAAGCATTCTGCAGCACCGACATCATCACCAAACCGGGGATCAGGAAAGCGGTGTAGCGCACGTCGTTGATCCGCACATGCTCGTCGAGCACGTGCGCGAAGATCATCAGGTAGAGCAGCGCAGTCAGGACCGGCGCGGCGACGGTCTGGAAACTGACCTTCCAGAAGCGCAGCACTTCCTTGTAGAGGAGGGTAAGAAAACCCGTCATGGCCGCGCCTCCCGCCCCTGCATCACCCCGACGAAAACGTCCTCAAGGTCAGGCTGTTCGAGGCGCAGATCCTCGATTTTCGCCCCGCTGGCGCGCACGCCGGCGAGCAGCGGCTCGACTTCGTCCAGCCCGGACAGGCGGACACGCCAGGCGCCGTCGTCGCGCTCGGCCCGGTCGGCCAGCATCGCCGGCAAGGCGTCGCCGGCGGCAAGCCGCAGCACCAGAGTGCGCGTTGCCTGGCGGGCGAGCAGATTGGCCGTCGTGTCGAGCGCCACCACCTGCCCTTGCTTGAGCATCGCGATGCGCCCGCAAAGCGCCTCGGCTTCCTCAAGGTAATGCGTGGTCAGGATGACCGTGTGCCCTTCGCGGTTGAGGCGCTCGACGAACAGCCACAAGCCCTGACGCAATTCGACGTCGACACCGGCGGTCGGCTCGTCGAGGACGATCACCGGCGGTTTGTGCACCAGCGCCTGGGCGACGAGCACCCGCCGCTTCATGCCGCCGGAAAGGCGGCGCATGTTGGTGTCGGCCTTAGCCGTCAGCTCGAGCTTCTCAAGGAGCTCGTCGATCCAGTCGTCGTTGTGCCGCAGGCCGAAGTAGCCGGACTGGATGCGCAAGGTTTCGCGCACCGTGAAAAAGGGGTCGAACACCAACTCCTGCGGCACCACACCGAGTTGCCGCCGCGCCGCACGGTAATCGCTCGCCACGTCGTGGCCAAGCACCGCGATGGTGCCCGAATCGGCACGCGCCAGTCCCGCCAGACAGGAGATGAGCGTCGTCTTGCCGGCGCCGTTGGGACCGAGCAGGCCGAAGAACTCGCCTTCGGCGATGTCCAGCGTGACCCCGTCCAGCGCACGCAGGGCGCCGAAATTTTTGACCACATGCCGGATGGAGACGGCGATCCGACTGGCGGCGTTCATGCCATGCCCTTGAGTTCTGCGCGAAGGTAAGCGGCGGCGCTCAGGCGAGCGGGAGCGCGTCGGCGACGCCGTAAAGGCTGGCGAGGCTGAGCAGGCCAGCCGGCGGATTGACGAGACGCAGCGCCAAGCCCCGCTCGCGCGCGCTTCGCTGCAGGCCGAAGATCACGCCGAGCGCCGACGAATCGGCCTCGGTCACCGCCGCCAGATCGAACACCACCTCGTCCCCACCCGTCGGCAGGGTGCGCAAAAAACCGCGCCCTGCGGTCAGCAGGGCGGGCGCATCGGCGATCAGCATCGAGCCGCTGACGCGCAGCCCGCTTCCGTTCTGTTCGATCATTTGCGACCGGGATCCATCTGGTTGTTCTTTTTCGCCAGCATGTCGATCAGACCATCGACGCCGTTGGCGCGCACTTCCTGGTTGAAGGTGTCGCGGTAATTGGTCACCAAACTGACGCCGGCGACCACCACGTCGTAGACCTTCCACCCTTCGGGCTGCTTCTCGAGCGAGTAATCGAGCGGGATCGGCTTGTTGCCCGGCTGCACGATCTCGGTCCGCACCATGACCTCGGTGTCGCCGCTCTGCAGCTTGGCCGGCTTGTAGCGGATCGTCTGATCCTTGTAACCGGTGAGTGCATTCGAGTAGGTGCGCACCAGCAGGGTCTTGAACTCGTCGGTCAGGCGCTTCTTCTGTTCCGCGTTCGCCTTGTTCCAGTCGCGCCCCATGGCCAGCGCGGTCATGCGCTGGAAGTTGAAATTGGGCAGGACTTTGGCCTCGACGAGTTCAATCGCCTTCTTGGTATTGCCGCTGCGGATGTCCTTGTCCTGGCGGACGATGTTCAGCACATCGTCCGTCACCTTGCGGATCATCGCATCCGGTGCTTCCTCGTTGGCCAGGGCACCGGAGGCGGCGAAAAACAGTCCAAACAGGACGGACAACAGCGACTTCATACGAACCTCTTTCTCTTACTGCTTACGGAATTACGGAACGCCGACCTCAGTAGCAACGCCCCATCTTGCACTCGCCCTCGCGCTCGGGATGACCGTCGCGCACGTTGCTGCGGCGGTTCTGCAGGTAGGCGTCGCGGATGTAGCTGTACTTGTCGAAGGCCGCCTGCTCGACGACCTTGTCGGTCGGCAGGAGGCTGGCACGCACGTCGATAAAGTGCACGCCGACCAGGGTGTTGCGCACCGAGACGTTGTCGACGTACCGGACCGGATCGGCGTAGGTGTCGACCAGCCAACCAAAGGAGTCGCGCGTCGTGCGCGGCCCGATCAGCGGCCAGTAGAGGTAATTACCCTCGGGAACGCCCCAGACGGCCATCGTCTGGCCAAAGTCTTCGGCATGCTTCTCGAGACCCATTTCGCTCGCCACGTCGAAGACACCGCCAATGCCGAGGGTGGTATTGACCAGCACCCGGCCGACGTCGGAGAGGCCTTCGCCGCCCTTGCCCTGAAGGAAGTTGTTGATGGCGGTCCAGGCGTCGGAGATGTTGCCG
>RRZU012992522.1_pt1 | contig 15156 bp, 11 predicted proteins | sample 2165561 | NCBI WGS metagenome assembly RRZU01 (sample SAMN10456909, study PRJNA506462) | wastewater metagenome | isolation source: wastewater sludge | place: USA: Moscow, Idaho
CTAAAGAATATCGCAAACATACATCACAACTTAACAAAAGTCTAAACTCAATTCTAAAGATTGTCAGTATTGCAATTATTCCACTTGGAATCTTACTGTTTATGAAACAATATTATCTTGGAGGCTTTAGTTTTCAACAATCCATCGTAAGTACTGTAGCAGCGGCACTGGGGATGATTCCAGAAGGACTTGTCCTATTAACAAGTGTTGCCTTAACATTAAGTGTTGTGAGACTTGCAAAGCAAAAGGCTTTAGTTCAAGAACTATACTGTATTGAAACACTCGCAAGAGTTGATACACTTTGTTTAGATAAGACTGGAACAATTACAGAAGGTCGCATGAGTGTCTATGAAGTTGAAGTCTTAAAAGAAAAGAACACAGAAGAAATCATGGGTAATATCATGAATCATTTGAAAGATGATAATGCTACATCAAACGCCCTTCACGAACACTTTAAAAAACAAAATAATTATGAAATGGTCTACAACATTCCATTCTCATCCGATCGTAAGTATAGTGGCGTGTCTTTTAAAGGTATCGGGACTTATTATATCGGAGCTTCTCAGTTCTTATTTCCAAATGGAAACAGTGAACTTGAAAAGAAAGCCTCTTATTATACAAGCAAAGGATATCGTGCAATAGTTCTAGCATATACTCCAGAAGTCGCTACAAGTAATGACTTACTCAACAATCTTGAAGCTTACGCCATTATCTTAATATCTGATGTTATTCGAGAAGATGTAAAAGATACTCTCGCTTTCTTTAAACAACAAGGTGTTGAATGTAAAGTAATTTCAGGAGATGATCCTGTTACAGTCTCGAGTATTGCGAAAAAAGCAGGTGTCGATCATGCTGAGAAGTATATAGATGCTACTACACTTCATACTCATGAAGATATAAAAGAAGCGGTTGAGAAATATACAGTGTTCGGAAGAGTCACACCGAAGCAAAAGAAAGATATGATTGTGGCTTTAAAAGAAAACAATCATACTGTCGCAATGACTGGAGATGGGGTTAATGATGTCCTTGCTTTAAAAGAATCTGATTGTAGTATCGCAATGGCCTCAGGAAGTGATATCGCAAAACAAACTGCGAATCTTGTTTTACTTGACGATAACCTTAATGCATTACCACATATCGTAAATGAAGGACGTCGTGTTATCAATAATATTACAATGTCTGCATCAATGTTCTTAATAAAAACAATGTTCTCAGCATTCATTACGGTTATTACCATACTCTTTGGACAAGCATATCCGTTTGAGCCCATTCAATTATCACTTATCAGTGCCTGTAGTGTTGGTATACCATCATTCTTATTAACTTATGAATCAAACTTTAATAAGGCTCCTGATAGCTTTGTAAGAACAGTATTCAGTAACGCCTTCCCAGCAGCCTTTACAATCGCCTTAGGAACGGCCGCAGTGATGAACATAGGACTTGAGTTTGGGGGAACAAAAGATATGTTATCAACCATCTGTATTATCTTTACCGCATGGAACTATATGTTGGCTCTAAAAGATATTTACTCACCATTTACAACATATCGTAAATTCGTACTCTATTTCACCCAAGCCTTATATTTTATAGCACTAATCGTTGGACGAGAAATTCTCAGTATGGCAGGACTTGACTACCTATCACTCATCCTTCTTATATTCTTACTCAGCATGTCTCCTCTACTTCATGACATTGGAAATAAAGTATACGATCTTATTTACTGGATTTTAATGAAGTTTGAGCGTGTAAAGAAGAAAGTAAGAGCATAATAATGTGACCTTATCCCTAAGATAAGGTCTTTTTTACGATTTACAATAAAGCGCTTTCATTATTTTATTTATTAATATATAATGATTTATATATATAGGAGGTTCTTATGAATAAAAAACTAGTATATTTATTTAATGAGGGCGACGCAAATATGCGAGAAGTCCTCGGAGGTAAAGGAGCTAACTTAGCTGAAATGACAAAGTTAGGCCTACCTGTGCCACAAGGCTTCATTGTAAGCACGACTGCTTGTAATGAGTACTATGAGCACGATGAAAAACTTTCTGAAGATGTGATTCTACAAATCAAAGACAATATGAGAGAATTAGAAAACATCACAAAGAAGAACTTTAACTCAACAAACAATCCACTTTTAGTATCTGTTAGATCTGGCGCTAGAGCTTCTATGCCCGGAATGATGGATACTATTTTAAATTTAGGACTTAATGATGAGGTCGCTAAAGAGATTGCCAAAGACAACAGTCGTCTTGCTTATGACTCTTATCGACGCTTAATTCAGATGTTTGCGGATGTTGTAAAAGGAATTGAAAAGAAACACTTTGATGTTGACATTGAAACACTTAAGAAGAAATATTCAGTTGAATCTGATCATGATTTCTCAGTTGAACAATTAATCGAACTCGTTGAAAAACATAAAGATACTTATTTAAGAGAAGTAGGAAAAGACTTCCCTCAAGATCCTGAAGTTCAATTACTTGAAGCAATTGAATCTGTTTTCAAATCATGGAACAATTCACGTGCAGTCTACTATCGTCGCATGAATCACATCCCTGACAGTTGGGGTACCGCAGTCACAATTCAAGAAATGGTTTTTGGAAACCGTGGCGATAATTGTGCTACAGGGGTTGCGTTCTCAAGAAACCCTGCAACAGGCGAGAATGAATTGTATGGAGAGTTTTTATACAATGCTCAAGGGGAAGACGTCGTTGCAGGTACACATACACCACTTCCAATGATTGAATTAAAAGATACGATGCCAGAACAATACCAAGAATTTATTGATCACTCTAAGATGTTAGAGAAACATTATCATGATATGCAAGATATGGAATTTACAATCGATAATGATAAACTCTTTATTCTTCAAACACGATCAGGAAAACGTACTGCACAAGCGGCAGTAAAGATCGCTAATGATTTAGTTCGAGAAGGTATTATTACAGAACAAGAAGCGATTGATAGCATCGACGTTCGAATCATCGATGGCCTACTCCATCCACAATTCGACCCCGAAGCAGTAAAAGAAGTAGAACCAATTGCTACTGGACTTCCAGCATCACCAGGTGCTGCATCAGGAGTAATTGCATTCAGTGCTTCTAAGGCAGTAGAATACTTTGATAAAGGAAAGCCGGTGATTCTTGTTCGTATGGAAACATCACCTGAAGATATTGAGGGAATGCACATATCCGAAGGAATCTTAACAGCACGGGGAGGAATGACATCTCATGCTGCCGTAGTAGCAAGAGGGATGGGTAAATCCTGTATCGTAGGTAGTGGAGACTTAAACATTAAAGAAGACACGATGATTATTAATAAGAAAACGTATCATGAAGGCGATCAAATTTCGATTGATGGTGGTACTGGATTCGTTTATGAAGGCCGTATTCCAACACAAAGTGTAACAATATCAGAAGACTTCGATAACCTCTTAACATGGTCCGATGATATCGCAACATTAGATGTTTATACAAATGCTGACAGTGCCGAAGAAATCCAAACTGCCATTGACTTTGGTGCTAAGGGCGTTGGACTTGTGAGAACAGAACATATGTTCTTTGAAGCCGATCGAATTCGTGCCGTAAGAGAAATGATTTTAAGTACGACACCACTACAGAGAGAAGTTGCACTTAAGAAAATTCTTCCAACGCAACGAAGTGACTTTGAGAAAATATTCAGAACATTAAAAGATAAATCAGTTACAGTCAGATACTTAGATCCACCACTTCATGAATTTATGCCAACAACAACTCAAGATATTGAGGAGTTAGCAGAAATCATGAATATGTCAGTACCAGAGATCCGAGATGTTATTCGTAGCCTCCATGAATTCAACCCAATGATGGGCCACCGAGGTTGTCGTTTAGCGATTACTTATCCTGAAATTGCACTCATGCAAACACGAGCACTCATTGAAGCTGCAATCAACGTAACAAAAGAACTTGGTGATGTAACACTTCAACCAGAAATTATGATTCCACTCGTTGGAGATGTTTCAGAATTCAACTTCTTAGCATCGCGCATTAAGAACTTAGCAGATGAATTAATTGAAGAAAGTGGCGTAGATATCAACTATAAAGTTGGAACGATGATTGAACTTCCAAGAGCCTGTATTCTTGCAGGAGAGATTGCGAAAGAAGCAGATTTCTTATCATTTGGAACAAACGACTTAACACAAATGACTTATGGATTTAGTAGAGATGATGCCGCAACATTCTTAAAGAGCTATTATGAAATTGGCATTTATGACAATGATCCATTTGCAACACTTGATAAAAATGGTGTTGGATCACTCATCAAATACGCCATTCAAGAAGCACGAAACGTTAAGCCGGATATTAAGATTGGTGTTTGTGGGGAACACGGAGGAGATCCTGATTCTATCGACTTCTTTAAACAACTTGGTATGAACTATGTATCATGTTCACCTTACAGAGTTCCAATTGCACGATTATCACTCGCTAGAGACTAAAACAAAAAACTACTGATTTTAGAATCAGTAGTTTTTTTATAATGGAGGTCAAATCAATTTAATTGAATGAAGACAACGTTAAACATGTCAACTTTCATTAAATGTTGTTTTATCCCAACTCCGAAATTTGTCTTTGCATACTTACCATTTCTTCGATTAATTCTCTCGCAAGTACACTAGTCATCAGATGATCTTGAGCATGAATAATTAATAAGTTAAGTTCCACACCTTCTCCAGTGACATCTTCTTTAATTAGTTCTGTTTGCGCTTTATGTGCAAGTAAAGATGCTTTCTCACTTTTTTCAAGACATATATAGGCATTTTCATAATCGCCTTCCTTAGCTAGTTTCAACGCCTTCATAGCCAAACTTTTACTTTCACCTGAATTAACAATTATTTGAATCACTATAGATTTATAATCCATTTAAATTACCTCTTTTTTAATAACACTATTTCTGACTACAATATTTTGAATTAGTTCTGTTTTTTCAGGTATTTTTTTTCCACTCAAATGAGTAATCATCTCTCTAGCTGCTATTTGTCCTAATTCATATGCGGATTGATCTATTGTAGTTAGTGCAGGATAAACTAATCCCGAATGCTCTACATTATCAACACCAATTACGCTTATATCATCCGGTATCGAAATTTGTCTAGCATTTAATGCGCCTATTACTCCAAAAGCAATCATATCATTACTTGCGAATACAGCAGTATAATTTTTAATATCTTTGAATCCTGAAATTCTTTCATATCCTGAAGCTGTGGAAAAATCACCGTATAATACATCTTCTTCACAATAAGAAAGACCATTATCTTCAAGTGCCTTTTTGTATCCATTAAGTCTATCTATAGAAACAACATTATCCTGAGGTCCCGCTAAATGTAAAATCTTCTCATGACCTTGGTCAATTAGGTAGCAAACAGCTGTGTATGCTCCTTCTTCATTATTAGTTGTAACAGTACTAATTAAAAAATTATAATTAATTTTTCTATCAATCGCTAACACTGGTTTTGATATATTCATTTGAAGTTCCACAGGAACATCTCGTTCGGTAGATCCAGCAATTAATATTCCGTCTACTTGTTTTGAAACCATCGCATTGATATGACTCAATTCTTTTTCAAACTTATCATCAGAGTTCGCGAAAAATATACTGTACCCTTGTTCATAACTCTCATCTTCAGCTCCACGTGCAACCTCTGTAAAGAATGAGTTTCTTATATCCGGAATAATCAGACCTATTGTATTAGTCACATTTGTTCTGATTGACCGAGCTAGGTGATTAGGAACATAGTTTTCATCTTTAAGAATCTTTTCAATTCTAATTTTTGTAGCATCACTTATATCATGTGTTTTTCCGTTTATTACTTTTGAAACTGTTGCTATTGAAACGTCAGCAATCCTAGCTATATCTTTTATCGTCACAGACATATCTATTCTCCTTTCGTATCCTTTCACAAATGACTTATATATTCACTTTAGTTTATTTCTTTTCGGTAAGGAATTGCCGAAATTGCACCATATCTACTTATTGTTACAGAAGCAACTTTGCTACCGAATACCAAAGAATCATAAAGAGTTTCACCTTTAGATAAGTCTGCTAAGAATGCGCCAATAAACGTATCTCCTGCAGCAGTAGTATCGACAGGTGTAGTTTTATGAACAGGAATTAGGGTTGTGTTCCCTTCCTCAACTAACAACGCTCCTCTACTACCTAATGTGATAATTAGCGTCAGATCGTAATCTTCCGAAAATTCTTTCGCCTTTATTTTGATCCAATCTAAATCATAACTTTTATCTGTACTGGCTCCAATCGTATCAAGAAACTCTATTTCATTCGGAATATAATAATCCACTGAATTAAAAATTTCACTATCAATAAGATCATTATAAGGTGCTGGATTAAGTATAACCTTAACTCCATGTTTATGGCAAATTTTAAGTGTTTCTTTAATTACCTCAATTGGTATTTCCAGTTGTAATAAGCAATAGTCAGATTCAATAAATAATTGTTCGTTATTATATAAATGCTCAGACTTTATACTAAAATTCGCACCTGGATACACAACAATATTATTTTCAGCATTTTCATCTATTGAAATATACGCCGAACCTGTACTTTCAATCAATCTTGCAATTCCGTCGGTATTAATTTGATCATCTTTTAATTGTTGAATAATATAATCAGATCCTTTATCAGAACCTATAGCGCCTAGAAAAGAAACATCTCCTCCCATTCTTGACGCCGCTACAGCTTGATTTGCTCCTTTTCCACCTAAGGAAGTCTTTAGTGTTTGAGCAATTACTGTCTCACCTGGAGAAGGTAAATTTTTCATTTGTAAGGTTACATCTTGATTAATGCTACCTACTACCAATATTTTCTTCATTAGCCAACCTCTCCTCTCTCAAGCAAATTTTTCTTTTATTGTATCAAAAATATATTCAATTATCTCAGTTCTTTTAGTTGTATCTACAAACTTTGTCGTTTGAGGAGCTTTTCCCTCTCGTAGAATGTATTGCATTCCATCTGTGATATCATCACTCGCAATTACATCAGCAGCCACGTCCTTAAATTCAAAGAATTCCGGATGTGTTAGAGTTAGTACAGCACATATATCATGCATGTACGGATCACCACTAGCATAATATTTCACTGACTCTTTTATGAACCTTTGTTTCAAAGATGATTCAGCAAGTCCATTTAATTCTTCCTCTGTAAAATAAACTTTCTTAGTGACATCTAAACCACTTAAATAAATTGGGATTCTGCTATTTAAGACTATTTTTGCAGCGTATCCATCTGAATAGAAATTAAATTCTGCTAATTCGTTAGAGTTACCTATTCTATCACCACCACCCATAATGTGGATTTCTTCAATCTTATCTTTAATTTTTTCATCTACAAGTAACAATGTAGCTATATTAGTCAGTGGGCCAAGAGCGATAATTGTTATCTTTTCTTCTGATGTCATTATTGTATTATATAACTCAATAATTCCATTTGATAATATATTTTTCTCTTCTACTTTAGATTTATACTTTTCTCGCAAACCCCCAAGGCCATCTTTCCCGTGTACGCTAGCACTACCTTTCCTATCATAAAAAAGTGGTTTCTCTGCACCTTTTATTATTTTTAACTCTTTTTCTAATACATCACAAATTAACAAAGCATTTTGAGATGTGTGCTCTAAACTTACATTTCCAAATACAGTGGATATCGCAATTACGTCTAGTTCTTCGGATTCTAGCGCAATAGCTATCGCTAATAAATCATCTATCCCTGGATCTGTATCAATTATCACTTTTCTTTTACTCATACCTTCTCAGCCCTTCCATTAATAACTCTGAAAATCTATCATAATCTAAATCTAAAACTACTTTTGTATTTGGTTCATTTCGATTAAATCTTCTTTGGTCTCCTAATGTCCATCCTCTTGAAATCCGACCCTCTAGTTCAACATCCACATACAATTCTTCTATTGTGAATATTTCAGGATGAGTGATTACCATCAACGAAATTACATCATTTAATTGTAATAAAGAATCATCAATTCTTGGTCTCGGATTAGAATGTACAATTTCTTCGATAAATTCTCCAATTACCGGAATTTTTGCTACTTCTTCCATTTGATGTGGATAAAAAAGAGCTTTTTCAGTAACATCCAAACCTGCCATTATAATTGGTATTCCGCTATTAAACATAATGTGTGTGGCTTCTGGATCGACATAAACATTAAACTCAGATTCCATATTTACATTTCCTCCTTTAATTCCACCCCCCATTATCGAAATAGCCTCAATATTTTGACTTACTTCAGGATACAATAATAATAATCTAGCAATATTGGTAAATGGTCCAATTGGAACAAGATATACCTTTTCATCGGATTCCATTATGGCTTTATAAAGTTCTCCAACTACATCATCGTTTTCATGTTGTTTCAAATCAATATCCGTGAACTGATAAGTCCCTAATCCGCTTATTCCGTGAACTTCTTCTGCAAAAATAGGATCTACTAGTAACGGCTTATTTGAGCCTTTAATTATTTTTACTGGGGAATTAGCAAGTCTAGCTAAACCAATTGCATTTGTCGTTGTTTTATCAACGTTCACATTCCCTGAAACAGTAGTTATTAATTTTATATCAAAATTGGGATCTTTAAACGCATATAAAAGTGCAAATGCATCATCTATTCCTGGATCACAATCAATAATTATTTTCTTTTTTTTCATTTTATATCACCTTCACCTTTTCATTTCTCTACATATTTATTTCTTACTTTTATGAATATGCCTCTAAATATTAGTGCCAGAACTGTTGCTAAGCCAATAATTCCTACCGATGTCCACATTAAATTAGTTATTCCTATTATCGGAAGTAATCTTCCTGTTATAAAAGTCATGACCATTCCAGCTGACATCGAGGCAGTCCCAATAAATCCCGTAGCTTGCCCAGAATTTTCTATGAACAATTCACCAATTATGTTTAGTGCTAGTGAAAAACTTATGCTTAAAACCGCTCCAACTATCATAAGGAATATGACTTGACCGAAATCTTGTGTTAAAAACAGTACTAGACTTATAGAAGCGATGATCCCATTTGCAATAAGGACTTTCGTTGAATGTACTTTTGTAAGAATATAAGCAAATATAAAAGCACCTAAGACATTACCAATTTGCAAGTAGGTCAACATTCCAACACTTTTCTCAATAGTCATTCCCTGAATCTCATGAGAATATGTGCTTAACCATGTACGGAAAACTGAATTCCCTGACGAAAATAAAAATGTAATTGATGCTAATAATATTGCTGTATATAGTAAAGTTCTCTTCCCGTTTGTAGTTTCACGATTATTTGTTTTTTCTATATTATTTGTAGTTTCTCTTTTTTGTTTTAGAGCATATTTTGCCTTTAATATTATTAATGCCATAAACAACCCAACAATAAAGTAAAGAATATATATTGTGTTTAAACTTAGGTCATTAGAGAGAACATATCTAATAATAATGGTTGAGATTGCTCCTCCACCCGAGAAAAATACTGCAACCATACTCATGGCCGGTCCACTATGATCACCAAATATATCAATAAGCATGGATATTGAAGGAGAATCCATCAACCCATGGCCAACTCCTGCTAAAAATGAGAATCCAAGTGCTAAATAAAAATTATTTGTAAAAATCATTCCCGTTAAAAAGATAAAATAAGAACACAACCCTAAGAAAATTACTTTCTTTCTACCGATTCTATCTGAAGTGTTTCCACTAATGTATATAGTTCCTACAGTTCCTACAGATTGAATAGTAACCAACATACTTATCGTTGAAATATCGACATTCATAGTTTCTGATAAAGGTGCCATTAGAGCTATCAACATTGTCATGATAGCTCCTTCGAACACCATACTTCCGTAAGTAACCGCTAAAGCTGACGAATTATCTTTTATCGCCTTTCTGTAATTCATTAGGCATCTCCCGATACTATTTCTACAGCCGATTCATCTGTTTGTTTTTTAATTTTCGCTTTTTCTTTTCTATATGAAGTCGCAGCATATGCAATAACTGTAGTAACATATGGAATCATATAAATAAATTCAACTGGAATATCGAATGTCTGTAAGTTATTTCCAAGAGCATCAAAGAACCCAAATAGTAGTGAGGCGAGTAATGCCCCAATTGGATTTTGACCACCAACATTTGCTGCAGCTAACCCAATAAACCCTCGGCCTGCAACCATCCCTTTAGTAAATATACTCATATATCCCATGGTCATAAAAGCTCCACCTAAACCAGCTAAAACACCACTAATAATTAACGCAATATATCTCGTTCTTTCAACTGATACCCCTACTGATTCCGCAGCACCTGGATTTCCACCTACTGCTCTAATTCTAAGGCCAAGAGGTGTTTTGTAAAGTATCAAATAAATGATAATAACTGAAATAAACGCAACATAAACTAAATAATTTTGGCCTAAAATGACATTTCCTAAAATTGGTATGTCCATAAGTCCAGGAATAACTAGAGTTGGAACACTTAAACTTTCTAAAGCCGAAGATGTTCCTCGCTCACCAGATACTAAGAATAAAATAAATACGGTTGCCCCTGCCGCTAGTAAATTCAGTGCGATGGCAGCTAGCAATACATCTGTCTTCATTTTAATATGGAAGAATGCTAGTAGTAAGGATATTGTTATTCCAGTTAAAACCGCACAAATCAACCCTGCAATAACACTATGGAAAAACGCTGATCCTATAACCCCCGCTAAAGCTGCAAATAACATAATACCTTCAATCGCCATATTAGTAATTCCACTGTTCACTGAAACTACAGCTGCTAATGACGCAAATAGTATCGGTGTGGCAAGACGTAACATACCGAAGAAGAAATCCGGTGTAAATATGATTTTAAATAGTTCTGACATATTATTGTGTCACCTCCGTTGACTGTTCAAAAACCCCTGCTTCTTTTACAACCATTTTGTGTTTACGTTTAGCAAGGAAAGCTTTCGCTGCAATTAATAAGATTATTGTCGCTTGAACGATGGACACAATTTCTGCTGGAATATCAGAAGTTCTATTTAGAATATCCGCACCAACACGTACATATGATAAGAAAAATGCTGCTAATGGAACCATAGCTGGGTTCCCTCTGGCCAAAGTAGATATAATTACTCCGTCAAAACCGTATCCTGGAGTTTCAATCCATTGAAATGAGGTATATAATCCTAATATTTCAATCCCACCTCCGAGTCCCGCTAAAGCAGTTCCGATCATTTGCGCAAGTATAACTACTGTAGATACCTTAATTCCACTATATACCGCAAATTTTTCATTTGAACCTGTTGCTCTAAGTGCATATCCCCATTTAGTTTTGTAAATTACTAACCAAGTCACTATAACTAGCCCTAACATAATAAGAAAACCAATATGAATTCTAGTTCCAGGAATGATAATCGGTAAAGATAATGATTTTGGAATTGGAAGAGATTGGACGACTGATTTTGATGCATCTCGTACCTTATTATTTAAAATATACTTGACTAAAAAAGCAACAATGTAATTCATCATCAAAGCTGTAACTAGTTCATTAGCATAGAATTTTTTATTAATTATTGCTGGAATAAATCCAACTATTGCTCCACAAATCATTGTCGCAAATATGATCATCAATATTGTAATTCCTGTTGAGAATGGAGAAAAAATTGCAATCCATGTTGCTACAATCCCACCCAAATAGAATGCCCCTTCACTAGAAAGGTTAAATCGATTTGTTTTCAAAATTACCGTAACCGCTAATCCAGTAAATGTAAGAGGAATCATCAATTCTATTACATTCCCAAATCGCCGAGCTGATGTTAGAGGTCCTAATAATAATGCTTGTATTGCTTCAAGTGGTTTATCACTTACTAAAGCAACAATAATCAATACAATTCCTAAAGAAATTCCAATTGCAACGAACGTTCTGATAATTTCAAATTTAGTATCTATTGATAAAAACTTCTTCTTTTTCGGAACATCATTTTGTTTAAGTTCTTGATTTTTAGACACCGTACAATTCCTCCCTTATTTTATCTTCATCCATTAATTTTAACCCTAACATATATAATCCTAATTCTTCCTCTGTTAGTCCTTTGGTTTCCTTGAAGTAGCCGGATATTTTCCCATCATACATGACTATCAAGCTGTCTGAAAGCTCTAAAACTTCATTTATATCAGCTGAAGAAAGAATAACAGCAACTTTTTCATCTCTAAGTTCAATAATTCGTCTATGTATAAAATCAGCAGTTCCAACATCTATTCCACGAGTTGGTTGGTCAGCTACTAGAAGTTTCATTGGATAGCTCATCTCACGAGCTGCTACTACTTTTTGAACATTACCCCCGGATAACATCTTAACTGGTGAGTTCGGACTATCAGTTTTTACTTCATATTCGACAATTAATTCTGATACTAATTTATTTATATGTTTTGAGTCTAAGAATAGTCCTTTATTAAACTCTTTGTTTGAAAATCTATTAGCAATCATATTGTCACTAACACTACCCTCGCTCATTACACCATAAGTAAAACGATCTTCGGGAATATGTACTAAACCTTGATTACGTCTTTCAAGAGTTATATTTTTTCCACTTGTTTCTTTTCCGTCCACTTTTATTTCTCCAGCCGCGTATAATCCTAAGCCAGTAACAGCATCTAAAAGTTCTCTTTGCCCATTTCCTTCAACAGCGGCTATTCCAACTATTTCGCCTTCACGTACTTTCAGACTAACATTTTTAACTACTTCAATACCTTCTTCATTGAAAGCAGTTAGGTCTTTTACATCTAGAACGACCTCCCCCGGCTGTGCTTTATCTTTTTTAATTTCTTTTACAAAGTCTCTTCCAATCATTAAACTTGAGATTTGATCTGTAGTAACGCCCTCTACATCGTAAGCGCCGACTTCTTTACCAGCTCTCATTATAGTCATTCGATCACAAATATCAGTTATTTCTTTTAATTTATGAGAAATAAATATTATAGTGTGACCTTCAGCCTTCAATTCTTTTAATTGAACAAATAATTCTTCTGTTTCTTGAGGAGTCAAAACTGCCGTTGGTTCATCCATAATTAGTATTTCCGCACCTCTAATTAAGACCTTCAAAATTTCAACTTTTTGTTTTTGGCTAACATTAAGATGCATTACTTTTTCATCAGGATTAATTTTAAAATTATATTTATCAGAAGCAGCTTGTACTTGTTTCCTAGCTTCTTCGATATCCATAAAAACCCCTTTTTTCGGCTCCATTCCTAACACAATATTTTCCATCACAGTAAGATGATCAACCAGCATAAAGTGCTGATGAACCATCCCGATTCCAAGATCAATCGCTTCTAACGGAGAGTTTATTGTTACTTTTTCTCCTCTAAGAAATATTTCTCCACTCTCTGGTTGCTCTGCACCAAAAAGTATTTTCATCAAAGTCGATTTACCAGCGCCATTTTCCCCCATTAACGCATGAATCTCCCCTTTTTCAGCAGAGAAGTTAATTCCTTCGTTTGCAACTACCCCGTTTGGATACACCTTGGTAATATTTTTCATTTCTAATAATTTACCAGTCATTACAATCCTCCTAATATTATTAAAGGCGCTTTATGCGCCTTTATATTTTATGGTCTTACTGAATTAATTGCTTGAGTAATTTCATCTGTTGTTTTTCCATATACAGATGTAACTTCAATTTCACCATTTTGAACTTTCTCTTGAAGTTCAACTACTTTATCCTGAATTTCTTTAGGTACATATTTATCATAATATTCATTTTCTGCAATTCCTACACCTAATTCTTTAAGTCCTAAAGTTTCAGCTTCACCAATTTTAAGTTCGCCTTTTAGGTATAGATCAAGAGCACGATATAGAGAGTTATCAACGTTCTTCATTACTGAAGTAGGAATAACTTCTGCAAACTCAGTCTTCCCAGTTGATGCATACATTGCTGCTTGATCTGAGTCAACTCCTAATACTTTAAAGTTTTTCTCAACTGCCGCCTCAATTAATCCAACACCAGTACCACCTGCAACGTTAAAGATAAAGTCAGCACCTTGATTATTCATTGCTAACGATAATTCTTTCCCTTTTGGAGAATCAGAGAAACTTCCTGCATAGTTTACAGCGATTTTAATGTCTGGGTTTGCTTCTTGAGCTCCTTGAATAAATCCTAATAAGAAGTCATTAATGATCGGAGCATCTACCCCACCTAAGAAACCTAAAGTATTTGATTCAGTAACACTAGCAGCGATATAACCACCTAAGAAAGCACCTTCATTAGCGCTGTATACGATACTATGGACATTTTCAAAATCTCCATTCTCGTAATCAACTGTAGCATCATACATAATCCATGTAATGTCCTTATACTCTGGTGCATATTTTTCAACGTAGTCTATTAATGTAGAAGTAGCAATAATTGCATCGTACCCTGCTTCCGCTGCATCTACGACATTTGTTTCATATTTATCTGGTTCAACACCATACTCAATAATTGTTAAATCCAAGTCTTCAAATTCCGACTCAGCTTTCTCAACTCCACGAATCGCACTGTCTGAGAATGACATATCTCCTCTATTCCCAATCAGTAATGCAACTTTTTTAGGTCCACCTTCCGTTTTCCCACCATTACCTTCACCACCACCACAAGCTGTAAGTGTTAGCATCATAACAAGCATTAATGCTATAAACAATTTAGTTTTTTTCATTTTCATTTCTCCTTTATTTATTCTGGCGCAATTTCAAGGGCCATTTTCATCATTTCTGTATAACCTTTTTCTCTTTGCTCAGCGCTTTGCTTTTCGTCTGGCTTATCACTAACTGTGAAAATCGCCAAACTTTGCTTCCCTAATTCTCTAGCAACCATAAACAATCCTGTTGATTCCATTTCTGCTCCTAGAGTTCCATATTTAATTAACTCATCTCGAACATCTGAATCCTTCTTCCCATAAAATTCATCAGTACAAAGTACAGTACCAAAATGACTTGCAATATCATTATCCTCTGAGTATCTTTTTGCTTCGACCAATAATTCAAACGTTGGCGTCGGAGCAAATTGAGTTTCTCCAAATTTCCCTCTTAAGATAGATGATGGGCTACTCGCGGCTGTGGCAACGATAATATCCGTTACATTTATTTCATCTCTAAA
>RRZU010122979.1_pt1 | contig 15152 bp, 15 predicted proteins | sample 2165561 | NCBI WGS metagenome assembly RRZU01 (sample SAMN10456909, study PRJNA506462) | wastewater metagenome | isolation source: wastewater sludge | place: USA: Moscow, Idaho
ATCTCATCGCGCTGATTGACGACGCGGGTCGCAATGCGTACGCGGAACTTCGGTAGTTTTTCTAAGATTTCTAGCTGCACAGTCAACTCATCACCGAGCTTAACGGGCAGACTAAAGGTCATTTGCTGACCTAAGTAAATCGTACCAGGCCCTGGCATCTCACAAGCCACTGCTGCGCTAATTAAAGCGCCACTAAACATGCCGTGGGCAATGCGCTCTTTAAACATCGTGCCAGCGGCGTATTCAGCATCCAAATGCACAGGGTTACGGTCGCCTGACATGCTGGCAAACATCATAATGTCATGCTCAGTTACCAATTTGCTAAAACTGGCTTTTTGCCCGACCTCTAAACTGTCATAAGGGATGCTAGTGCTTTGTGTCATGGAGTTCTCCAGATACTGATGGTGGATTATTAAAGTCACGTTTGTAGGCTAACGCTGTGTTCAGCCAGCGAATAATATCAGCCGTTACTTCGGCATGATTGAGTTCTTGCAGCACTTCATGGCGTGCTTCGGGATACAGCTTAATATCAACAGCGCGATTACCGGCTTGCCGCAGTGCGTCGGCTAAATCAATCAAACGGCGCCCATGATTAATTGGGTCCGCATCGCCACCGACAATTAATAATGGCAAATCGTTTTCTATTTGCACCATGTTGCGCACTGGCGTGATGTGCTGCAAACCCAGCAATAGATCCAACCACAACTGAGTGGTGCAGATAAAGCCACACAGCGGATCATCAATATACGCCTGCACTTGCGCGGCGTCACGACTGAGCCAATCCCAACGGCTTCGACGCCCTTTAATGGCGCGTTGGTAGGGGTAGAAAATCAAGGTTTCCAGTAGCTTACTACGACCTTTAGCACCCAAACGGCAGCGTTCAAAGCGCGCCACAGCCATCGCTAAACGGTAACGCATGGTGGTTTTAAAATAGTTGGAGCCGGATAAAATTGCGCCCTGTAAACTACAACTGTGCTGCATTAAATAATTGAGCGCGATATAACTGCCCATGCTGTGACCCAGCAAAAAAATCGGCGTAGTGGGAAATTGCAGGCGAATATGGTGATTTAAACAGCACAGGTCATTGACCACCAGATTCCAGCCATCTTTATCTGCAAAATAACCTAGGGTGCCTAAGTCCGCAGTATGTCCATGGCCACGCTGGTCAAGGGCATACACAGCAATACCTTGCTCTGCGAGTTCAGTGGCAAAACGCGCGTAACGTTGACTGTGTTCAGCCATGCCATGGGCAATCATCACAATGGCAATGGGTGGTTGTTCCATGGACCAGTGATTGACATACAACTGCGTTGAATCATTGGCGGTCAACCAGAATGCGGTATGGTGCATGGTGGCTTTCTCCTGCCTGCTGGTGTGCGCTCATTGTAGAGCCTATCTTAGGACTTGGGGAAATCATCTTTAGTTGCCCATAAAGCATAGAACCAAAAACAATTTATAGTCGATTTAATGACTGGAAAGCCTGATTTTGTGCTGGCCGCATATTTATAAAGCTGATAATCTCCAAGGGTTTGCTATTAAATAAAAAACACAAAAGACGAAGCCCAATACAAAAGCATCAATGAATCATTAAAAACACGCTTTGTTGAGATGGTTGACAAGAGCACGCCATTCGATGACGTTTAGCCATAGAATCGTGTAATAAAACAGACATTCGTAGCGCTAAATGAATAAAGTCTATTTGCGTTTCAAACGTGTCTATTTATAGTGTGTTTTTGTTAAACACTTTCACAAGGCAGATAAGAAGCTGTTGCTTAGGAGTTGACTTGCATGAATGAGAACTTCTGGAAGGATAAATACCCAGCGGGTATTCCTACCGAAATCAACCCTGATCAGTACCCGAATATTCAGGCGGTACTGAAAGAATCCTGTCAGCGTTTTGCTGACCACGCTGCCTTCACCAATATGGGTAAAGTGCTCACCTATGGCGATCTGTATAAGAGGTCGGGTGATTTCGCTGCATGGCTGCAAAATTATACCGATCTAAAGCCAGGCGATCGTATCGCCGTGCAACTGCCGAACGTGCTGCAGTACCCTGTGGTGGTGTTTGGCGCTATTCGTGCAGGTCTAGTGGTGGTTAATACCAACCCGCTCTACACCACCCGAGAAATGGAACACCAGTTTAATGACTCTGGCGCAAAAGCGCTGGTGTGCTTAGCCAACATGGGGCATTTAGCTGAAGCGGTTGTACCTAAAACAGGTGTAAAAACCGTGATCATTACGCAAGTGGGTGATTTTTTACCACCACTGAAGCGCTTGCTGGTCAATAGCGTTGTAAAGTACGTAAAGAAAATGGTGCCAGCCTTCCATATTCCTAACTCACTCAAGCTCAATGATGTTTTGGCCTTGGGCAGCAAAAAAGCTGCTCGCAATGAAAACCCAGATTCTGGCGAGGTGGCTGTTTTACAATACACTGGCGGTACTACAGGTGTTGCCAAAGGCGCGATGCTGACCCATCGCAACTTAATCGCCAATATGCTGCAAGCTGAAGCGATGATGGCGTCAAACTTGGAACAAGGCACTGAAACCATTGTTGCACCGCTGCCGCTGTACCACATCTACGCCTTCACCTTCCATTGCATGTCGATGATGAAAAGCGGTAACAACAATCTGCTGATCACCAATCCGCGTGATTTACCCAGCATGATTAAAGACCTCAAAAGAACCCCATTCAGTGGCTTTGTCGGTCTGAACACTTTGTTTGTTGCGCTCTGCAATAACGAAGATTTCCGCAACTTAGACTTTTCCAGACTGAAAATGACCGTCTCAGGCGGCATGGCACTGCAAATCGCTGCTGCCGAGCGCTGGACGCAAGTGACTGGCGCGCAAATTTGTGAAGGTTTTGGTATGACCGAAACCAGTCCCGTTGCAACTGTTAATCCAATCGAAAAAATCCAGCTCGGCACCATTGGTATTCCCGTGCCCTCTACCTTGTGCAAAATCATTGACGATGACGGTAACGAGCTACCGCTAGGCTCAACAGGTGAGCTCTGCGTAAAAGGCCCGCAAGTCATGAAAGGCTATTGGTTGCGCGAAGATGCCACCAAAGAAGTGATTGATGATGAGGGCTGGTTGCGCACAGGTGACATTGCGACCATTCAAGAAGACGGCTACATCCGTATTGTTGACCGTAAAAAAGATATGATTTTAGTGTCGGGCTTTAATGTCTACCCAAATGAAATCGAAGACGTACTGGCCACTTTGCCCGGCGTTTTGCAGTCTGCAGCCATCGGCATTCCTGACGATAAATCAGGCGAGGCGATAAAAGTGTTTATTGTTGTACGTCCTGGTGAAAGCTTGAGCAAAGAGCAAGTGATCAACCACATGCGCAGCAACTTAACGGCTTATAAAGTAGCACGCAATGTTGAGTTTCGTGATGAGTTACCCACCACTAACGTGGGTAAGATCCTGCGCCGCGCACTGCGTGACGAAGAACTCAAAAAACTTGCAGACGCCAGCAACACATAAGCCGTATTGCGCATTGCGCTTGCACAGCATTTGCAACAACAAACGCGAGCTAACCCCTCGCGTTTTTTATGTCTGCGAGGTGGATATTTAGCTGTCAATAGCGGCTGCTTCGTCTTGATTGCACCATCATATGTAAGCCAGCGCATATCTCGCGCCAATAAAAAACGCGCCATGGATTGCCGCCCTAGTGGGGCGAATCAATGGCGCGCTGCGGGATCTTTTGTAAAGACTTAGCTTTTAGCTGCAGTGACCGGCAACTCTGCTGGTTTACGCGTTTCAGCTGTAGAACGACGGAAATAACTGACTTGTTGCTGACCACTTAAACCGCGAGGAATTTCTTCAATCTCGCCGCCTTTCTTTAAGAAAGCCGCTGTTTGCTCTGCAAGTAAGTCGCGTGAAGTAATTGCTTCTTCTGGTTTGGCACGAGTGCTAGAACCTTTAATACGCATGACGGCCATGACCTCCTCAAACGTTTAGGCTCTAAATAATAAGTGAAAATTCTATAAAAGTCAATCTCATATAACTTTGAGCTATAAAAAGCAAGCTTTACTGCGCACCATCTATCAATATGGCTCGACACAATGCGGGCGAGCCGCCCGCGCTCCCAAAAAACAGGAGCTGTGTGGCCTTTTTGAATCGCGGGTTTGGCGAGCTGTCCGCGCTCTATCCAGAGCGCAAGGTCACAGTTTTAACCGCGTGGGTGGTGCTCGCTATGCAAAGCTTGTAAACGTGCGCGTGCGACATGGGTATAAATTTGTGTCGTCGACAAATCAGTGTGCCCAAGTAACATCTGCACAACGCGTAAATCTGCGCCATGGTTTAACAGATGGGTTGCAAAGGCATGCCGCAGCGTATGCGGTGATAATGGCTTACGAATACCAGCCACTTGTGCATGCAATTTTATCCGGTGCCAAAACGTTTGCCGCGTCATCTGTTGGCCACGCTGACTTGGAAATAAACAATCGGTCACAGCGCCGCCTAGAAGCTCGCCACGCCCATCTTTAAGGTAGCGCACGATCCAATCTAGTGCTGTTTCACCCATCGGCACTAAACGCTCTTTAGAGCCCTTACCTGTTACGCGCACAACACCTTGGCGGGTATTGAGTTGATCTAAGGTCAAACTCACCAGCTCCGTGACCCGAAGACCGCAGGCATATAAAACCTCCAGCATGCAGCGATCGCGCAGGCCGAGCACCTCATCAACATTAGGTGCGCCAAGCAACGCCTCAACATCGGCTTCGGACAATGTGTCGGGTAAGGAGCGGCCAATTTGGGGTAACTCAACTTGCAGGGTCGGATTTTCAATAATCCGACCTTCCTCAAGTAAATACTGGTAGAACCCCCTAGCGCCCGACAAAAATCGTGCACTGGAGCGCGCTTTATAGCCGGCTTCTAAGCGCCAACTCAAATACTCAAGCAAGGTATCGCGTCGCACTTCTTGCAAGCTCTGCCCACGCAGTAATAACCACTGGGCAAACTGTTCAAGATCACTGCGGTAGGCCATGCGAGTATTATCCGCAAGGCCACGCTGCAACCAAGCTGCATCTAAAAATTGGGTTAAGGCTGATAAATCAGGCTGTTGACTCACTTGCATCGCATTTCCCAAGCTCAAACGCTATAGCCTACGGCATTGCAGAGACCACTATGTTGCTGTCTTAAGGATTCCCTAAGGCGCTAAATAGGATGAACGCGTTAAACCTAAACGCAAAGCATCTAAATACTGAGCACGCTCGCGTGGGGTAATCGCTGCACTAGAAACTTTATCACGGTAGTACGTCATCAACTCTTCTGGCGATAAATGCACATAGCGCAACATATCTTCAATGGTGTCGTGCGTTTCAATACCATCGTGATAGACACTGCCATCGGCACGCTGATAGAGATTCACCGAATCAGTATCACCAAACAAGTTGTGCATATCACCTAATATCTCTTGATAAGCACCGACTAAGAAAATCGACAGCAGATAGTCCTCACCTTCACGCAGCTCATGTACCGGCATACTGGTTTCGATGCTTTGCTCATCGACATACTGCTTAATTTTACCGTCAGAGTCACAGGTTAAATCCTGCAATACGGCGCGACGCATCGGCTCTTCATCAAGTCGCTGCAGCGGCATAATTGGCAAAATCTGGCCAATCGCCCAAGTATCTGGGAGGCTTTGGAAAACTGAAAAGTTACAGATGTACTTATCAGCAAGCTTATCATTGAGCTCGTCCATCACCACACGGTGCGAGCGCTGTCGAGCTTTTAGTTGATTGAGTAAACGACGGCATAAAGCAAAATAGCACTGCTCACCCAAGGCTTTCTGCGCTAGCGTAATTTTACCGGCACCATATTGTGAGCCGATCTCAGCAAAAAAGTGAGTGGCGCGCCAGTAACTTTCAGCAACCGTTTCAGGATCATTTTCCGCCAGTAAATCAATCAGTTCCTGCAGCGCTTGAGGATACTCAACATCTGCCTCAATCTCAGGCATGGCATCGTTGTGACTTTCCACATCGGTCACCTGCACCACCAATAAAGCATGGTGCGCAGTCATCGCACGACCGCTTTCCGAAAGAATATGCGGATGCGGTAGATCAAGGCGATCACAAAACTCGCGCAGCATACTGACAATCGTTGCGGCGTAATCTTCCATATCATAGTTAATTGAGCTGGCATTGCGCGAGTGTGTGCCGTCGTAATCGACGCCCAGACCACCGCCGACGTCAATATGATCGAGCGGCAAACCGAGCATGCGCAGTTCAGCGTAATAACGAATGGCTTCGCGCAAACCTTTGCGGTAATCGGCGATATTAGAAATTTGCGAGCCCATGTGAAAATGCAGCAAACGAATACCATCTGCAATACCCGCCTGGCGAAACTGCTCAACCACACGTAACAACTGCGCCGCCGATAAACCAAATTTGGAGCGCTCGCCACCGGTATCAGCCCATTTGCTTGAGGCTAAAGACGACAGACGCACACGCAAGCCAACCTGTGGGATGACAGCCAACTCAGCGGCTTCTTCGATGACTAATTTAACCTCAGATTCTTTTTCAATAACGATAAAAACATTATGACCCAGACGCTGACCAATCAATGCCAAACGAATAAACTCACGGTCTTTGTAGCCATTACAAATGATCGTCCCGCCTTTGGGCGCCAGGGCTAAAACCGCTAATAATTCAGGCTTAGAACCCGCTTCCAGACCAATATTGACCTTCTCGGTGGCGATGATGCTTTCGATCACCGCTTCTTGCTGATTGACCTTAATTGGATAAACCGGCGTGTATTGACTGTGGTATTCGTACTTTTCAATGCTGGCAGCAAAGGCATCACTGAGACGACGCACACGGTCTTGTAAAATCTCTGGAAAACGCACAAGCAGCGGCAGTTGCAAACCACTGCTGCGCAATTTGGCAATTTCTTTAGCTAAATCTATACCCTGACTGAGCTGGCGACCCGGATTCACCATCACCCGACCGGCATCATTGATAGAAAAATACTCACTGCCCCAGTGACGTATGCCATATAGGCTGCGACTGTCAGCAACAGTCCATTGACTACCATCATCTTTGCGGGTGCGTCGAACGCTCATGCATGCTCCTTAAAGCCAATACGCCCTCACAATGAGCCGGCCAATAGACGCACTCATTCGGGCAAAAATCAATAGACTCAAGACTAAGCGCTATTGGGCAGTGGCGCAATGTCGAGGCGGTAAAGAAGTGTGGCAGTTGGCGAGACGAACGTTCTTCTACAACTTAGATCGTCCGTTATAAACGGGTTTGGCAATGATGCGCCAATCGGCACCAACGCTACGAATATCGGTGATCTGCAGATCCACTGCATCAGCCATCACGTCGATAGGCAATTGCAACAAAGGTTGCGCGCTAGAACCCAGCAACTTGGCCGCCATGTAGACATAAAGTTCATCGACTAAACCCGCTTGCATAAATGCACCAGCCAAATGCGGTCCAGCCTCAACCAGCAACTCATTGACACCGCGCTGACCTAACGCATTCAGCACAGCAGTTATATCAACATGGCCATTCACTGCAGGCAATTGTAGGTATTCAATCTGCGCGGTATTGGCCGGTGGAGTTTGATGGGTGACCACCCATACTGGGCCAACAGTGAAAAAGGCCATATCAGTAGGAACGCGTAAACGCCCATCGATGACGATTCGCAGGGGTGGTCGCGATAAAGCCAGCTCGCGCAATGGCTCATCTAATGGCAACTGCTCAGCGCGTACGGTCAAGCGCGCATCATCAGTTAAGACAGTTGCAGCGCCGGTCAAAATAGCACTGCAGCGCGCGCGCAAACATTGTACATCGGCACGCGCAGCAGGCCCTGTAATCCACTGACTCTCGCCACTGGCCATGGCTGTACGACCATCAAGACTCATTGCCAGTTTTAAACGCACAAATGGCAATCCTGTTTCCATGCGTTTGACAAAGCCGCAGTTTAAACGGCGCGCGGCCGCAGCCAATTCGCCCGTCATGACCTCAACCTCAATGCCTTGCTGACGCAGATAAGCCAGACCGCGCCCAGCCACTTGCGGATTTGGATCTTGCATGGCCACTACCACACGCGCTATGCCCGATCGTACTAAAGCTTCTGCACAAGGCGGAGTGCGACCATGATGACTGCACGGCTCTAACGTCACATAAGCAGTGGCACCCAGCGCCAATGCGCCCGCTTGACGCAATGCATGCACTTCGGCATGGGGCTCACCAGCGCGTACATGCCAGCCTTCACCGACCACTTGCTGCTGCGCGACAATCACACAACCGACGCGTGGATTGGGATGTGCGCTATACAAGCCTTGCTCCGCTAGACGCAAAGCCTGCGCCATGTAGACCTGATCGTTCATTCTGTCTCTTTACTTTGATCGCTGGCCATCAGATCAATTTCCTTACGGAACTCATTCAAATCTTGGAAGCGTCGATACACTGAAGCGAAGCGAATATACGCCACTTCGTCGAGCTTTTTTAGCTCATTCATCACCAACTCGCCCACCACCAAAGATTGCACTTCACGCTCACCGTTGGCGCGCAGTTTGCGCTTGATACTGGCCACTGCCTCTTCTAAGCGCTCAAGACTGACAGGACGTTTCTCTAAAGCGCGCAACATGCCTGCACGAAACTTTTCTTCATCAAAAGGTTGACGACTGCCATCTTGCTTAATTAAGCGCGGCAACACTAACTCGGCAGTCTCAAAGGTGGTAAAGCGCTCTTCGCACAGCAAGCATTCACGACGGCGTCGCACTTGATCACCATTGGTGACTAAGCGCGAATCAATCACTTTGGTGTCATTGGCACCACAAAAAGGACAATACATTTCGCTTGATCGCCTATAAAAAGAAAACCCGATAGTAACTGATCTGTCACAGAAGAAAAATTAGCCAGCAGTCATCTGCGCATCAGTAAGCTTTACATCGACGACACTAGGCTAGTGTTTCGCCTCCACAATCAAAGCGCCTTGATCTTCGCGCCAGCTGACTCGACTAAGAAAGCTCATGCCTAACAAAACATCACGGGGAAACTCACCATCGAGCACCATCGCATCAACTCCCAGCACTTCAATCGCACCCAGCTTGACACTATTCAAATACACACGCCAAGCTTTCTCAGTGCCGCTGGCGGTGCTCACCATCACCGGGCTGCCTTTACTCTTAAAATCAATGCCTAAGCGCCGCGCTTGCTGGGCATTCATGGCAATTGTGGATGCCCCAGTATCCACCATAAAGGGCACACTGTAGCCATTGACTAAACCAGTCACCCAATAATGCCCTGCCGCACCTTTGGAAATGGTCAGACGGCGTTTCTCTGGCGCAGCAAAACCACCGCTGCCATAATCTCGGCTCAAGGTATAGGTCGATTGCACCCCATCAATACTCAATACCGCCGAGCGACTGTCAGCACTCACCACTGTCACGCCTTGCGGACCAGTAGCGCCTGCTTTGACGAGGGTGCGCTGGCCATCAATGTTCAATAGCGCCGCATTCGGAAACAAGCCGACCACACGAACCGTCGGCTGTGCAGCAGCCAACATACTGCCGGTCAGCACCATCAGCGCCATTAGCCATCGAAAATATTCCATTCTTCTCTCTCCCCCAAGATAATCCATGCTTAAAGGGTGAAAAACCAAGCCGCGTAAAGCACTGCCGCCGCAATCACCCCAGCCAACATATCATCAATCATAATGCCAAAACCGCCCGTGACGTTGCGATCCAACACCGAGATCGGCCACGGCTTAGCAATATCGAGCAGACGGAAAACCACAAAACCCAGCAGCCACCACAGCCAAGTGTTGGGTAAAAAAATCAACGTGATCCAAATACCAACAAATTCATCCCAAACAATGCCGCCATGATCATGCACACCTAGATCAGCAGCTACACGTCCGCACAACCACACGCCAAATACGCTGGCTGCGGCAATCCATAGTAAGGCCAACCATAACGGCAGCATGTGCAGCAAAGGTACAAAGGCTAAACCAACCAAAGTCCCCCAAGTACCTGGGGCTTTTTTCGCTAAACCCGAGCCTAAGCCAAAGGCAAGAAAATGCCAGAGGTTGCTCCATACTTTAGGGCTGTGCATGTATTTTTATCCTTATTGAAAATGCTGATAGCCAAGATGGGCGCACTTGATTGATTGCCCTGCGCTATCGAGCAACTGCACACCTTGCCCAGCACTGACCCGGCCAATCACCTGCACAGCGGTAAACCGTTGTTGCAATGCCTCAAGGTATGAGGCAGCAATAGTAAAGGCTAACTGGTAGTCATCACCACCGCTTAGCGCACATTGCAGCGCATCGGCATCACCGACCGCTCGGAGCACTGCCGCAGCAATCGGCACCCGCGCCTGCTCAATCTGCAAAGCGACCTTCGAAGCTTTCGCGATGTGCCCACAATCGGCCAATAAGCCATCAGAAATATCCAGCGCAGCGCTGGCTTTGCCCAGCAACCACCGCCCCAGCTCTAATTGCGGCTGCGGCGTCCAATAGGCGGCCAAGAGTTGTTGCTGGGCTTCTGCAGGCACAGTGTCCGCTGCCACTTGCCCGAGCACGAAAGGCAAGGCCGCCGCTGCAGCGCCTAAGGGTCCGCTGACACACAGCAGATCGCCCACTTGTGCACCAGAACGTAGCAGGCCGTGGTTGGCAGGCACAGCCCCCATCACTGTGACCGTCATGGCTAAGGGTCCGCGCGTGGTGTCGCCACCAATTAAAGCAATCGCACAGTGCTGGGCCATGGTGCTTAAACCTTCACTAAAGGCCTGTAACCAAGGCGTATCAATCTGCTCAAGGGTGATGGCGAGGGTAAAACCAAGCGGCTTGGCGCCCATTGCGGCTAAATCACTGACCGCGACAGCTAAGACGCGCTGGCCCAGTAAAAAGGGCGGTGAATCTTTAGGGAAATGAACGCCACTGACTAAGCTGTCGGTGGATACAGCGCAGTAGTGCCCGGTAGGAATCTGCAGTAAGGCACAGTCATCGCCAATGCCTAAAGGGATATTTTCACCGCCCTGCGCACAGGCCGAGCGGGTGAAAAAATGTTGAATCAACTCAAACTCATTCATTGCGCCACGCCCACCATTAAGCTTCTAAGCTTCGGCGAGCGTGCCAAAGATTATTGTTTATTGAGTTTTGCGTCACGGATTTCTGCACCACGTAAACGCAGCGCCAGTTTATCCAGTACGCCATTGACATACTTGTGGCCATCGGTTGCGCCAAACACCTTTGCCAATTCAATACCTTCATTGATCACCACACGATATGGCACATCAATACGATTGCTCAGTTCCCAAGTGGCTAAGCGTAAAATGGCCCATTCAACCGGATCCAGTTCGCTCATTGGGCGATCGAGAAACGGTTCAATTAAGGCGTCAATTTCACTTTTCTTACCAGGAACACCGCGTAGAATCTCATTGAAGTACGCACCATCGACGCCAGTAAAGTCATTATCAACTCGAAACTGTGCTTCGATTTCATTTAGGTTTTGTCCAGCCACATGCCATTGATACAAGGCTTGCATCGCCAAAGTACGGGCAACGCGACGCATGGCAATGCGTCCTTTTGCACGCGGCGGTGGGTTATCGCGACAGTCGTCGTTATTTAAACTCACTTGGCCTCCAGCTGCGCAAGCAGACTGACCATTTCCAGCGCCGACAACGCTGCTTCAACACCTTTGTTACCGGCTTTAGTACCAGAACGCTCAATGGCTTGTTCAATGGAGTCAACGGTCAGTACGCCAAAAGCCACTGGCACACCAAATTGCATAGAGACCTGTGCTAAACCTTTAGTGCACTCGCCAGATACATATTCAAAATGCGGCGTACCGCCACGAATGACCGCGCCTAAGGCAATAATTGCGGCGTATTCTTTACGCTCAGCAACTTTCTGCGCCACTAAAGGCAGCTCAAAAGCACCCGGTGCGCGAATCACGGTAATTGAATCTTTACTCACACCGTGACGCACTAATGTATCAATTGCACCTTCAACCAAACTTTCAACAACAAAGCTGTTAAAACGGCCAACAACCAGCGCAAATGTGCCTTGTGGGGCAATAAAGGTACCTTCGATTGTCTTCAAGGTCATGTTTTTCCCATCCTAATAAAGAGCGAAGGAGCAGCAATATCTGCTGCTCCAGTAACAGTTAATCCTGCGGTTGCAGGTATTCTACAACTTCTAGATCAAATCCGGATATGGCATTGAAACGCATTGGTGCACTTAATAAGCGCATTTTGCGTACACCGAGATCACGTAAAATCTGCGAACCGGCACCAACGGTGCTGTAGGTACCAGTGGTTTTTGTTGCTTTTGCGTCGCCATCTGCGCCTAATTGGCGCTCAAGATGCGCCAATAAGCTCGAACCCGTCATTTGATTGCCAAGCAACAACACCACTCCGCTGCCCGCTTTAGCCACTTCTGCCATCGCCGCACGCAGACTCCAACGACCGTCTTGCTTGACCATAAATAAGTCACGCAACGGATCCATATTGTGCACCCTTACGAGCGTTGGCTGTTCAGGGGTAATAGTACCTAAAGTCAGCGCCAAATGGACATCACCAACATTTGATTCGCGATAGGTGACCAATTTAAATTGACCCAACTCGCTATCTAATGCCTGCTCTGATACACGCTCAATGGTGCGTTCGTGAATCATACGGTAGTGAATTAAATCAGCAATGGTGCCAATTTTAATCCCGTGCTCCTGCGCAAACACTTCCAACTCAGGGCGACGCGCCATAGTGCCATCGTCATTCATGATTTCACAGATCACTCCGGTGGGTTCAAAACCACCCAGACGCGCCAAATCACAAGCCGCTTCGGTATGACCGGCTCGCGCCAAAACACCGCCCGCCTGCGCCATCAATGGAAAAATATGGCCGGGGCTAACAATATCTTTCGCTTTGGCTGTTTTCGCCGCAGCAGCTTGCACAGTGCGGGCGCGGTCGGCTGCAGAAATACCAGTGGTCACGCCTTCTGCCGCTTCAATCGAGACGGTGAACTTAGTGCCAAAGCCTGAACCATTATGTTGCGCCATCAGCGGCAAACCCAAACGCTCGCAGCGTTCAACGCTCATCGGCATACAGATCAAGCCACGCGCGTGTTTGGCCATAAAGTTAATGTGTTCAGCGGTGACACACTCAGAAGCGATGATTAAATCACCTTCATTTTCGCGATCTTCGTCATCCATCAGGATGACCATTTTGCCGGCACGAATATCGGCAATAATTTCTTCAATACTGTTCAATGACATGGGATAACCCTTCAATTAAGAGCGCATAAAGCCATGCTCGGCTAAAAAGCCTGCAGTAATAGCTGTGCTGGTTGGTTCTGCGGCGTGCTCGCCCTGCAACAGGCGCTCGAGATAACGTGCAATCAAATCAATCTCTAGGTTGACCAAGTTGCCCGCTTGATACTGCGCCATAATGGTTTCTTGTAAAGTGTGCGGCACGATGGTCAGCTCAAACTCACTGCCATTAACGCCATTGACCGTAAGACTGGTGCCATCCACGGTAATTGAGCCTTTCATCGCAATATAACGCGCCAACGGCTTGGGTGCACGAATCCAAAACTGCACCGCGCGGGCGTTGTCTTGCCGAGAAATAACCTCGCCCACCTCATCCACATGGCCACTGACCAAATGCCCACCAAGACGCGTGGTTGGCAATAAAGCTTTCTCTAGATTAACTGGGCTACCATTTTTTAAATTAACAAAAGCACTGCGCGCCAAGGTTTCACGGCTGACATCCGCGCAAAAGCCATCGCCCGGCAACTCAACCACAGTCAAACAGACACCATTGACTGCGATACTGTCACCAAGCTTGACGTCGGATAAATCCAACTTGCCTGTCGCCACGTGCACACGTACATCACCGCCTTTTGGCGATAAGCTGCGAATGCTGCCAATGGCTTCGATTATTCCAGTAAACATATTGATTCTGCCCCTGCAAAAAATGCATCCATCTGCATGATGTCGATCTCCTGTTTGTGGAAAACAAGGCTTTTTTGATCGAATGGGAGCACACCGTACAAGACCTGCACGGCGTTAGATCCCGCTCTCTCTTCATCCGGACTTTAAGAATACCGTGACATTTAATGCGCACAGCTTTCATTACCGTCGGCCTTGGAATCGCACCAAAGTCTGCTGACCTTATTAACGGTGATTAACACCTGACAATAAGCGCTCGCGGGCTATGTACCCTTCAGTACAATTACCGCCGGTGGGGATTTCCACCCCGCCCTGAGAACGTAGTTCAATTAAACAGTTGTTTAACGGAGGCATTTGTACCACAAAGCGTGTGATTTTGCATCAGCAAAGGCAGATACTCAGCAAACTCATCTCATTGAAAATGCCTACTATCATCTCGCTGATCAAGACCAAGCAGACCCGCACAGGCAATAACCCAAAACAATTCAATAGCCATAAAAAAGCGCGAACTGAGGCTAGCCCATTCGCGCTTTTAAAAACATTATTTGATAAGTTTGTCTAGATTACATCGCTCCTATAAGCGACTGAGCTGATCAGCGCGCCCTTTAATTCAACATGAATTAGAATCAATTAAGCACCTAAGGCAGCTGCATCTTTAACGACATAAGCAAAGAAATCAGACAATGCTACCAACTCCATCTCATGCAGCGCTTGTGCATCCAAATGCTCTGATTTTAAGCCTGGCAACGTTCGAGTCGCGCACGCATCCGCAACAACAGTACTTTGATAACCTAAATCTTTAGCGGCGCGCACTGTCGCACTTACACACATGTGTGTCATAAACCCGCAGACAATCAACGAGGTACGTCCCGTTTCTTTAATAAAGTCTTGCAGCGTACTACCGGCAAAAGAATTCGGTAAAGGTTTATCAATCACCGCCTCGCCTGCCACCGGAGTCAGCTCATCAAAAATCTGCCCACGCGGCCCCTCAGGGTCAAACAGATAACCAGGCACCCCGATGTGGCGAATATGTGCCACAGGACTACCATGCAGACGCGCAGCAGCCAATAAGCGCTCAATTTGCTCAGTCGCTGGACCTACATTTGGTAAAACCATATCACCGATACGGTATTCATTTTGTGCATCAATAATCACAAGCACAGCATCCCGCCATTGTGCTGCTGGATGTTCGCTGCCAGTTAATTGAAATAATGTTGGAAACTCGCTCATTGTTGTTCTCCAGTAG
>RRZU010854998.1_pt1 | contig 15147 bp, 13 predicted proteins | sample 2165561 | NCBI WGS metagenome assembly RRZU01 (sample SAMN10456909, study PRJNA506462) | wastewater metagenome | isolation source: wastewater sludge | place: USA: Moscow, Idaho
CGGCACCCATCGGCTTGTTCTTGGCGTGCACACGCAAGATCTGCAACCGACCCGCCATGTCGGGGGCCTCCACCGGGATCTGCCGGTCGAAGCGTCCCGGGCGCAGCAGCGCCGGGTCCAAAACGTCAGGTCGGTTAGTGGCCGCGATCAAGACGACACCGACTCGCGCATCGAAACCGTCCATCTCGACGAGCAACTGGTTGAGTGTCTGCTCGCGCTCGTCGTGACCGCCGCCCATGCCCGCACCGCGGTGGCGACCCACGGCATCGATCTCATCGATGAACACGATGGCGGGAGCGGCCTCCTTGGCCTGCTCGAACAGGTCGCGGACACGCGAGGCACCGACGCCGACGAACATCTCCACGAAATCCGAGCCGGAAATCGAGAAGAACGGCACCCCGGCCTCGCCCGCCACGGCGCGCGCCAACAGCGTCTTGCCGGTGCCGGGCGGTCCGTACAGCAGCACGCCCTTGGGGATCTTCGCGCCGACGGCCTGGAAGCGAGCCGGTTCAGACAGGAACTCCTTGATCTCCTGCAGTTCTTCGATGGCCTCCTCGGCACCGGCCACGTCGGCGAACGTCGTCTGAGGCGTCCCCTTGTTCGCGATCTTGGCCTTGGACTTGCCGAAGCCCATCAATCGGTTGCCACCGGACTGCGCCGAGTTGAGGAAGAAGAAGAGCAACGCGCCGAAGAGCAAGAACGGGACGACGCTGAAAAGGAGTGTCCCCCAGACGTTGCCGTCGGGGTTTTCTCCCTGCCACTTCTCCAGAGTCTTGTCGCTCACACGTTCGTTGAGGCGCTTCACGATGTCTTCGGACTGGGTACCCACCCACGTCGCGCGGATCTTCGTCCCGTCGGCTTTGACGACACGGACCTCCTGCTCGCCGTCAACGAGCGTGACGTCCTTCAGCTTCTCGTCGCCGTTGAGGAGGGCGATGACTTCGCTTGTGGGTTTCAGCTGGTAGCCGTTGGCGTTGGTGAAGAAGTTCACGATCAGGAAGATCGCGAGACCACCAAGCAGAATCCAGATGAGCGGGCCACGGAACAGCCGTTGTGCTTTCAAGTTCTTCCTCTTCCCGCGCCGCCCCTGTGCAGGGTCCGACGTGTCTGGCCTTTGAGCACTAAAACTTTACCGAGGTCCACCAAGGCTCAGCTGTATACGTGCGGTGCGAGCGTGCCGACGTCCCTCAGGTTGCGGTACCGGCCGGCGTAGTCCAACCCGTAACCCACGACGAACTCGTTGGGCAGGTCGAATCCGACGTAGCGAACGTCGACCGAACTCGACAGCGCCTCGGGCTTACGGAACATGGTCATGACCTCCAGGCTCGCTGGCTTGCGAGACTGCAGGTTTTGAATGAGGTAGGCCAAGGTGAGCCCGGTGTCGATGATGTCCTCCACGACGAGGACGTGGCGGCCCTCGATGTTCGTGTTCAAATCCTTGAGGATTCGCACGACTCCCGACGACTGCGTGCCTGCGCCGTAGGAGGAGATCGCCATCCAGTCCATCTCGCAGTGTGACGTCATCGTCCGCGACAGGTCCGCCATGATCATGACGGCACCGCTTAAGACACCGACGAGAAGCAGGTCCTTGCCTGCGTAGTCAGCGTCGATCTGAGCGGCGAGTTCGTCGACCCGTGCTTGTACCTGGGCCCCGGTGTAGTGAAGGTGTGACAGGTCCTCTGAAACATCGGTTGCGTCCACGCGCTTACATTAGCCCGAACGCCGAGTACATGGTTCGGACGCCCACGCACGCGGAAGGGGCGCGCCCTCACGCGCTCGGCAAAGCCGGATCGTCGACGACGCCGTCACGCCCGGACGGCGACCAACTGACCGTCGCGCCGCACGACGCGTATTCCGGGAACGTCGACCGCCTTTTGTCCGTGCCAACGCACCACGAGTTCCTCGACCGCCAGCACGTGGCCGTGTGCAAGGTCAACCGCTCCCTGGCTTGTGAGCCACATCTTGATGACGCGCGTGCGCAGCGCCTGCGGCAACGCGGCGATCACCCCACAATCGGACGGGTTCGCGACATCCGCGGCCAGGGCGTCCAAGGCGTCGGCATCAGCGCGGGCGAGATCGGCCGTCCGAGCCAAGGCCTCGGGCGTGCCGGGCCCGAGGGCATCCTCTAATACGGGAAGGACGTCGAGTCGCGCCCTGACGCGCGCGAAGCGTCGATCCGCGTTGTGCGGGTCCGCGTGCGTGGCGGCGCCCCAGTCCGCCGCCGCCTCGGCAACCGTCGTGCGGCGCAAACCCAACAGGGGACGCAGGAACCGGCCGCGCTGGGGTCGCATGCCCGCGAGCGACCGGGTACCCGACCCGCGCGCCAGCCCCAGCAGCACCGTCTCGGCCTGATCGTCCAACGTGTGCCCGAGGAGGATCCATTCCCCCGCCGAGGCGGCCGACTCCAAGGCGGTCAGCCGAGCGGCGCGTGCGGCAGCCTCCAGCCCTCCGTGCGTTCCAACCTCGACCGACACGACTCGGCCCGGGATGCCCCACGCCTCCACCTGGTCGACCGCCGCTTGCGCGAACTGGCGCGACCCTTCCTGCAGGCCGTGGTCGATGGACACCGCCTGACAGTTCAGCCCCCGCCGCCGGGCTGCCTCCCCCGCACCGGCCGCCAGCGCGAGCGAATCAGACCCACCCGACACGGCCACGAGAAGACCCGAGACGGGGTGTCCGTCGGCATCGGGGACCCGCGGACCCGCCTGGTCGAGCGACCCCAGCACCGCCTGCACGACCGCCTGCTGCGCCGGGTCGAGCGTGCGCCGGGCCATCAGGTCACGCGCTCGAGCCAGGCGTCGGGATCGTCTATCTCGTTCGGTTCCGGCAAGAACTCCGGGACGGACAAGGGGAGATTCAGCATGTCGAGCCCACCGCGCTCATGCAGGTAGCGGCAGAACGCGGCTCCCCGCTGGTACTGGGAAACTTTCTGATTCAGCCCCACCATGCGTTGCACGATGGCGAACACCCCCGGCGAGCGGCGACGGCGATCCAGCGCTCGACGCAATCGCGGCAGCGACCGGATGGTGCCCGCGGCCGTGATGTCCATCTGCACCTCGGCGTGACCCTCGAGAAAGGTCATCACCGCCGTCAGCCGTCCCAACGCGTCCGGTCCGTCTTCGTCGTCGTCCTCATCGTCCAGCAGCTGAGTCGCGAGCCCCCGCACGTGCGGGGCCAACCAAGGGGCATGCCCGAACTGGAACTGGTGCGTCTGCTCGTGCAGACACGCCCACAGCCGAAAGTCCTCGCCGTCGAAACCCAACGCCCTTTCGACAGAGACGACATTCGGGGCGACCAGGAGAAGTCTCGGGTTTTCCGACAGTCCCTCGAACTGGCCGACGATCCGGGTGCTGACGATGGCCAGCACCAGCCCCGCCTGCAGACCTGTCGCCGGTGAGACCACCCAGCCCATGGGCGACCTGTGCGCATGCTCACGCAAGAGTTCATCGGCCATGGCGGCATTGGCCGCGATCCATCCCGGCCGGTCCACAACGACGACTTCTGCGCGTGACGGGTTGGTGAGGCCGCTGCGCTCGGCGACGATGTCGGCGGCACGGTCCGCGGCCCGACGGAGCGACGCGACCACCTCATCGGCTTGCGCCCGCGGAATCGCCGGGCCGGCCGGCACGATCCGTCGCCCGAGGCGTGTGGCCAGGGCCCAGTCGATCTGAGGCAGAGTGGTCATGCGGACCTTTCCCAGTTCAGGTTGAACACCCACAGTCGACCACCGCAGAGGTGAGTGAGTCCAGCACGGGCTGGGCCACGCCCCGCTCGGACTGTCCATTGACGATCATGGAGAACACGACGACGTCGCCGTCCTTGGTGACCAGAAGCCCCGTGAGTCCGTGAATCCCGGTCAGGAAGCCCGTCTTCGCCCAGACCTGTCCACGACCCGCACTGCTGGAATACCGCGACTGCAGGGTCCCTGAGACGCCGGCGAGCGGGAGCCCGCCGATCACCGGGCTGTACCTGTCCGAATGCAGCGCGTCGTGGATCGAGCGCGCCAGCATGTTCGGTGTCACCCGGTTCGACTTGGACAACCCGGACGCATCACGAATGACCGCGCCCTCGTCGAACAACTTCAGTTCGGTGAGCGCCTCGGTGATCGCCTCAGTGGCGCCCGCGAACGAACCCGGCCGTCCGGACTCCATCGCCGTGTGACGGCCCAAGATCTCGGCGGCGTCATTGTCGGAGTGCAGCAGGAGCTGTTCGACGATCACCTCGACGGACGGTGAGGACACGGCCGCGAGCTTGGTGGCGTCCTTGGCTGCTGTCGTCGCCTTGCGCGAGGTGACCGTGATCCCTTGAGCCGTGAGTTGCGTCGCAAACGCCGAGACGGCGTCCTCGACCGGTGTCGTCCTCGGCATCCCCACCGACGAACGAGACTGGTCCACCGTGAGCGGGGCGATCGGGGCGACCTCGGACTTGTAACTGTCCGTCCAGTCGGGGTTCCACGCGGGTCCGGTGAACAGCGACGTGTCGTAGCCGAGCGTCACACTGGAGGTCCCCTGCTTCTTCAGCGTGGCCGCTGTCTGGCTCGCGAGGTCCGCCATGGAGGCCCGCTGTGGGTAGTCCGTCGACTTCTTGGAGGTCAAAAAGGGGTCGCCCCCGCCGACCAGGACGATCCCAGCATCGCCGTTCGACACCACGGTCGTTTGAAATGTTCGGCCCGGCCCGAGAACCTTCAGCGCAGCCATGGACGACAACACCTTGAGGTTGGACGCCGGAGTCAGCAGCGAGTTCTGCGATTCGCCGTACAGGTCTTCTCCGTCGGCGTCGAGGAACGCCATGCCCAGCGTGCCGATGTCCTTGCGCTTCACGGCCTTGAGACGGGCGGCGACTTCGGAAGCAACGGGTGATCCGGACGTCGAACGGGCGGTGGCGACAGGGGTGGGTTCGACAGCCTGAGGAACCCCGTTGCCGGTCGGTTCAGCGACAGACTCGAAGTACCCGGGGGTGACGGTCGACGTCGCCGAGTTGGTGAGACCGACGGCGTTCAGCACCGGTCCCCCAGCCAGGACGAACAGCGTCGCGGCCACGGCCACGGCGACACCACCGATCATCCAACCGCGAAAGCCGCGGCGGCGACGACGTGCCTTCTTCGACAACTGGCTCTCCCCACGCGACACTATGCCTGTCGAGCAACCAGCATAGGAGAACGACGTGGATCAGCAACGGAGCGAGAATTCTGCACCGATCACCTTTGACGTGACGATTGAGATCCCGCAAGGGACAAAGAACAAGTACGAGATGGACCACGACACCGGTCGGATCCGCCTCGACCGTCCGCTGTTCACCGCCACCGCCTATCCCCAGGACTACGGGTTCATCGAGCAGACGCTGGGGCTGGACGGTGACCCCTTGGACGCCATGGTGCTGATTCCTCAGCCGACGTTCCCGGGGGCGCTCATCGAATGTCGCGCCGTGGGCATGTTCCGCATGACCGACGAGATGGGCGGCGACGACAAGGTGTTGTGCGTTCCGACGACCGACCGTCGCCAGGACTACATCTGGGAACTGGCCGACGTGCCCTCGTACACGATGCTCGAGATTGAGCACTTCTTCAGCGTCTACAAGGACCTTGAGCCGGGCAAATCGGTCGAAGGAGCCATGTGGGTGGGCCGTCTTGAGGCCGAGGCGGAGATCCAGGCCAGCTACGAACGTGCCAAGGGCACGCACTACGAGCGCAAGAACGTGAATATGGCCTGACCTTCAACCCGTCACTCCACCGGGGCGTTGTCTCGCGGGTCATGACCGGGAGGCGTCCCCGTTGGGGTGACACGGGAAGGCTTCATTCGAAGAGCTGGGACGCGATCCAGTCACCGTCTTCCCACCCTGGCGGGATGGCGAAAACGGCGGACCCGATCGCGGTTGTCCACTGGTTGAGCGCATCCTGCGCGTCCAGAGCGTGCTGCACGGGAATGAACTGGCTGGCGATGTCGGCCACGAACGCCAAGAAGAGCAGGCCGATCGTGACATTGACCGAGCCCTCAGAGGTGTCCACGTACTCGTAGTTCCATCCTCGACGGAGCATCTTGCGACCGGAGTTCTGGTCGGGGTGCGCCCGACGGGCGTGCGCATTGACCGGGATCACGAGGTTCCCGTCACCGTCGGTGGCGGTGAGATCCAACGCGTCGAACTCGTTGTCTTCGCCGAGCGGCGCCCCCGAAGAGATCTGTCGACCGATGACCGCGTCCTGCTGGTCTCGGGTCAGCTTGTTCCAGCTACCCAGAAGCATTTCGACGCGCCGGAAGACCAGGCAGGTACCTCCGGCGAACCACTCGAGTGGTTCCTCGGGCCAGATGGCTGCGGCCAGATCGTCCCCGGTGGGGTTGGCGGTGCCGTCCACCTGTCCGAAGAGATTGCGGCCCGTCACGGCCTGTCCGGATGCGTCCGTTCCCCGCCACGAACCGTCTTGCACCCAGGCGATGGACGCGAACGGGGAGGCGTCACGGGTGAGCCGGTCTGCCGCATAGGTGATCGTGGTGTCGTCATCGGCCGCCACCATGACCAGTAGGTCGCCGCCAGACCAAGCGCTCGCCAATCGGTCATGCTTCATCGCCGGGATATCCATGAAGCCTGTGGGCTTCATGCGCTCGAGGCCCGACAGGGCGAACACTCGCGGACCCAGTCCGACGGTGACCGTCAGTGACACACCTGCCTGCGCGAGTTCGCCCGCTGGATCGCCAGGCACCGGGCGCCCCGCCATCAAGGCCTCGATGTCGCCGGTCCAGATGCGCATGAGCCGGGCGAGGGCGCTGGCGTCCGTCGAGGCCTTCAAGGTGTACGCGATGGCCCGCATCGCGGCGGGCTTCGGGGTGATGATGCCGCTTTGATGCTCGCCGAACGGGCTGTACGTCTGCCCGTGAACGGGATCGGTCGTCGGGGACGACGTCGCCGACGGGGGTGCGCCGCTCAGGGCCGCTGCGACTCCTCCTCCGCCCAGCACTGCTCCGGCGCCAGCAGCACCCAGGTAGCCGAAGAGACTTCGCCGCCCGACGCCACGCGGGCGCTCAGATGAGTGTTCGGGCTCGATGGGATCGTCGGACATGTCAGGAGGCGCTGGCCGACGCGGATCCGCTCGGATGGTAATGCGCAGATTCCTCGGTCATTTCCTTCACCGGCGCCTTTACGGCCTCCGTTTGCCCAGTGGAAAAGGTCAAGGTGACAGTGACCTCAGAGCCCACCGGCAGCTTGGATTTGAGATCCATCAACATCACGTGGTCCCCGCCGGAGGACAAGTGCGTGTGCGAACCAGCCGGGATATTGATCGCGTCCACCTTCTGCATGACCTTGGCGCCGTCCTTTTCGACGGTCTCATGCAACTCGACCTTTCCAGCCTGATCGCACGTCGCAGACGTCAACTCAATGTCGGTTCCGCTCGGGTTCACCAGCGTCATGAACATCGACGTCATCGTCGTGTCTGTCTTGTTGTCGGTGGATCGCACCCACGCGTCCTCGACGGTGATGGTGCCTGCCGTCGGGGTCGGTGTCGACGCCTGACCGGTGCATCCTGCGAGCGCGGCGGCAAGGGCAAGTACAAGGACAGAGAGCGCGGCAATCATTCCGCGAGACCTGGGCATGACATCACACTAACGCTAGGCGAGGACGTACACGACGGCATTCACACCACCCGTGCACGTGGTCCACGTGTCCTTTTGACAGGTCATTGTGTAGCTCTTCTTCGTGACCGGCGAATAGGCGCTGACCTGAAATGAATCGACGTCGCCGGCTTGTCTCACCTGGACTGCCACATTGGCCGCGAACTCGCACGACGTCGACTGATTGCGCGCAACCGTTTCGGTGCAGGCAATCGCCCCAGACGGCAGCCCGACCGCAGTGGGGCTCGCCGACGTTTGCGTCGTTACGACCGCCGACGAGGAGACGGGAGTCGCGTCCGTGCCCTGGAGGGCCATGACCAGCGACCCGACGCCAAGGATCGTCATCATCAACAGCGTTACGGCCCCGATGACAAGCGCGCGCGAACGCTTAGCTCCCATGCTCGGGGGCTTCGCGCTAGCCGCAGCGCGAGATGCCGGAGGCAGGCCCGGCGGTCGCGTCTCAACCGTCCTGCCGGACCCCGTGGTCTCGAAAGGCACCGCGGGCGGTCGAATCACGGACGTGTCCGAAACCCTTCGCTGCTCCGCGCCCGTGGGGGTCTTGCCGGGCATCGTCGCCCCGGGATCGGTGTCCGCCCGATGGGCGAACTTCTGGCGGCGCGGCGTGGTGGAGCGAGTGCTGCTGGCCGGACCGTCCATGGCCCTCATGGCGGAGACCGTGCGCGGTCGGGTGGCGGTGTCGACGTCAGCCTCATCGATCTCGCGCGGCTGAACCTCGGATCCCCAGTGCTGGTCCAGGAAGAGTGTCGCGAAGTAGTTGGCCGAATCCTCGTCCAACGGCAGGAGTGCTCCGCAGATGACGCAGTACTTTGTCCCTGTCTCGCACACGGCGCCACAAGCAGTACAAGTCACCAGGGCCCCCTCCCTCCGCGAGTGTGCCACAGGACCCTGAGAGGATTCCGAGTGAATGGTTTAGGAAAGCTCGGGCGGGGAGAATCCGAGAAATCCCGCGGCTACCGGTATGCACTATGCCCCGCGAGAGGGTCTCTGTGAACGAGACGCGCGCCCCTTCTCACGGCCGTACAAGACCGTTACATTTCCCCTCATTCGGCGTCCACAATGAGGACAGATGGACCAACCAGACACCGTTCTCGCTCATGTGAGCGACACCCACTTCACGAGGAGTGAGGCACCCGATGGGCCTCGGTGCCGTGAGCGGCTTCGCCAGGTGCTGGCAGCGATCGAGTCTCGACGCCAGCCACCGGCAGCGATGCTGGTGACGGGCGACCTGACGGAGGACGGCGACCCCGACGCATACGTCGATCTGGCCGCCATCGTGAACGAATCGGCCGCGCGACTGGGGACGCGCGTCGTTTGGCTGGCGGGGAATCACGATGACCGAGAGGTGTACTCGCGCGTGCTCCTCGGTCGGCAGTCCGGCGAACCTGAACTCCAGGTACTGCACATCGACGGACTGCGGATCATCGCGCTTGACTCCACCGTTCCCGGGCGGCCGCACGGAGAGCTATCGACCGTGACCCTCACAGCCCTGCGCGACGAACTCGCCACCCCCGCACCGCGAGGCACGATTGTCGCCCTTCACCACCCACCGATCCGTCCAGTGCTGGATTTCATGCGCGACATGACGCTGCACGGGAGCGAACGTTTCGCTGCGGCCCTTACCGGCACGGACGTCCGAGCGATTCTCGCCGGGCACCTCCACCACCCGTACTTCTCGCTGTTCGCTGGCTTCCCCCTGGTGATCGCAACGTCCGTGGCGCGCCCCTTGGACCTCACTGCCCCGCCCGACCAGGTCGTGGACCTCGACGGCCCACCGGCGTACAACCACATCGCGGTGTACCCGGATGCGATCACCCACGCCGTCGTGACTGTCCGCGATCATCGATAGGCCCAACCGCAGGGGGTAGAGGCGGTCAGCCGGTTGCGTTGGCGATGTTTTCTGCGAGTTCTACCAGCGCGGGAAGGTCCGGGATCTGGCCGTTCTCGACGCGCTTAGAGATCATCGTCACGGGGTACGCGTAGATCGCCTCAGGTACCTCCGTCACGAGGAGGGCAGGGACGGCGTCCAGCCCGTCGGGTACCTGAATCCAGGGATAGCCGTACGCCAGCGACAGCGCGTCCCCGAAGACGACACCCAGGGCCTGCAGCTTCCACGTCTCACCGGGGCGGACATGTTGCAAGAAGGCCTCCACCACTTGCAGCTTGGTCCCAGGGTTCGTGTCGTAGTCCTCAGCCCCCTCGAAGGACTCCGCTACCCAGGTGCGGCAGTCGGCCAACCACTGCTCGTTGCCCGGCGTCAGCGGTTGATGCGGCATTGCGTTTCCCACCCGCCGAACGCTACCTGCCGCGCGGCGCTGCCGGGTCCGGACGCCCACGCCGGGGCCCGTCGGAGCACCTGTGCGAGGACCCAGGTACCTCGACGAACACGTGAGCGTCAGGCCGCCGCCGCACGCATGTACGCCGACCTGATGAGGTCAACGACCGATTGTGGATCGTCACGCAGCATCGCCCATGTGAAGCGCAACACCAGGAATCCGTGGGTGACAAGCAGGTTTTGACGCTGCCTGTCCGACTCGAAGCGGGCCGCGTTGGCGTGAAACTCGCGCCCGTCGAACTCGATGATGAGCCGTCTGTCGACGAACCGGACGTCTGGAACGACGATGCGCCCGCCCACGTGAATCGGCTGGTTGGCGACCCATCCAGTCACGCGATGACGCTGGAGGAGGCGGTGTAGCTCGCGCTCGCCAAAGGAGAACGGGCACGTGGCACTGGCGGCGACGACACGGCGCCGAACGGCGTTTCCGGGGGTCCGGCGATACGCGGCGGCGTGTTCGAGTAGTGACTCTGGGTGCAACCGATCCACACGCAGCACGTCGTCGATCGCACTCCCGTCGTCGTGGGCAGCGCGATCAACGGCCGAGGCAGCCACGGACAAGGCCGAGACGCCCATGCGGGTGACACGACTGGCCGGGGCGTGGACCCGCCGCTTCCAGACGACACTGGAGCGGTCCCGAGTGCGAACCGGACGATGCACCTCGACGCGTCCCACGCGGGCGACGCTCGTCGACAACTCGCCGCGATGCAGCGCGTGGGCCGTCAGTCCAGCGATGACGCCGTCCGGCTTCCATGCTGTGAGTGCGGCGAGCCACACGCCGGTCTTGTCCGCGTCCTCTGCGGCTACGTAGACGCCCGGAAAGACCCTAACCAGCGCCCGGGCTCGCGTGAGCCGCCACACCGTCGTGCGCAGACTGCGATGGTGTCTGATGGCCAGCACTCCGTTGGAACTCGCCAAGATGGCCTCCACGAGTTCTCGTCCCCTCAATGTGTTCCTCACGCGGGTGTTATGCGATGCGAGGGCCCTCGCGTCCTGGGCGGTCCGTGCCCTGTGGACGTGACATTGCGCACGCCAAACGTGTGGATGTCCCACAATCTGGGGCTCTCGAAGCCAGGAACGCACGGATTGTCACCCACTGCGCTGTCGGGCTGGATGGCTAGTCTTACGGCGTGAAGGTTGCGCGTCTCGCCGCCGGGGCGATCTCCCTGCTGCTCCTAGCGGCTGGGTGCTCGCCCACCCCACCCAGCACCGACACCAGCGCCCTGCCCAGCACAGTGGCCTCCCCCACCGGCGCGGAGACCTCACCGGACCGGCAGGACCTCCCGGTGCCCGACACCAAGCCCGCCGGGTTTGTGGACCCGCCAACCGGACAAGGGATGCAGCGGTACCTCAAGCAGACCGTCGCCTGGTCGAAGTGTGGCGAGCACCAGTGCGCACGCGTGAAGGTGCCGTTGGACTACTCCGACCCTGACGGTCAGGCGATCACCGTGGCCATGAAGCGCCAGCAAGCCACGGCGGCCACGCGAATCGGCACCTTGTTCATCAACCCGGGCGGTCCCGGGGCCTCCGGCCAGGACTACGTGGACAGCTTCGACGACACCGGGCTCGAAGGCTTCGACATCGTCGGCTGGGACCCGCGGGGGTCCGGGGAGTCGACACCCGTGAAGTGCTTCAGCGCGAAAGACACCGACGCTTACCTCGAACTCGATTCGTCGCCCGACACGGACGCGGAGAATCAGGCTCTGATCGACGGAACGAAGAAGTTCGCGCGCTCATGTCTCGAGAACTCAGGATCACTGCTGGCTCACGTTTCGACGCAAGACACCGCCCGCGACCTGGATCTGTTGCGCCAATTGCAAGGCGACAAGGAGTTGTATTACGACGGCGTGTCCTACGGGACGTTGATCGGCGCGACGTATGCGCAACTGTTCCCCGACAAGGTCGGCCGCCTCGTGCTCGACGGTGCGGTGAACATCACGGACGACGAGTCCGTCATTCAAGCAATGGGGTTCGAAACGGCGTTCCAGGCGTTCGCGGAGTGGTCCGCGAAGCAAGGCAGTGGACTCGGGAGTTCGGCCACTGAGGTCAAGGCTTCGATCGCGGCGTGGCTGGACGAGCTCGACGCTGACCCCATTGCCGTCGGGGACCGCGAACTCACCCAGACGCTGGCGGCGACTGGAATCGCCTTGTTCCTCTACGGAGACGAGAGCCAGTACGAGAGTCTGCTGGGTTCGATCCAGGCCGCCATGGAGGGTGATGGCCAGTACCTTCTCGCCGCCGCCGACATTCTCAACGATCGGCGCGACGGCAAGTACGGGAGTCTCTTCTACAGTTTCGCGGCCATCTTGTGCGTCGACAACCCGGACCGAGGGATCAAGGGAGCCTACGCAACTTGGCGGCAGGACGAAACGAAGTCACCCTTCTTCGCAAAGTACTTCGGTGTCGGGTACACGTGTCCGGTCTGGGCCGCGCAGCCTGCGAAGGACCTGACGATCACCGCTCCCGGTGCCAAGCCAATCATGGTCATCGGTGGCACGGGAGACTCGGCCACACCGTACAAACAGGCCCAGTGGATGGCCGAACAGCTGGATTCCGGTTTCCTCTTGACGTTCGACGGCGCAGGCCACGGGGCGTACGGCGGAAAGTCCTCGTGCATCGACAAGGCAGTCGTCGCGTACCTCACCAAAGGAACGGTCCCGGCGGAAAACACCACGTGTAAACCGGACTGACGTGTGCGGTTCGCGATCTCGCGCATCACGGACCTGGTGGAGCCGCCTTGGAGAATCGAACTCCAGACCTACGCATTACGAGTGCGTCGCTCTACCGACTGAGCTAAGGCGGCTTGGTGATCGCGCGGGGCGATCGCCTCGAAGAGTATAGCGAGCGTGGCCGCTCAACGCGTACTCGTATAGCTGAGGCCCGGTGCGCGGGTCGGCCCGACTTGCCCCCAGGGCCCGCATACTGTGGATCCGTGATCAAGTACCTGGGTTCCAAACGGGCGCTGGTACCGGTCCTCGGTGCGATGGCGAGCGCCATCGGCGCCAGGACCGCGGTGGACCTTTTCACGGGTACGACGCGGGTGGCGCAGGAGTTCAAACGGCGCGGGATCTTCACGACCGCAGCCGATCTCGCCACCTACTCGGCGATTTTCGCGGACTGCTACATCGCCACCGATGCCACCAGCATCGACGGATCCGAGCTGGCCGACGCGCTGGAGCACCTCAACACCCTGCCCGGGGATCAGGGGTACTTCACGAGGACCTTCTGCGAGCAGGCACGGTTCTTTCAACCCAAGAACGGCGCGCGCATCGACGCCATCCGTGAAGAGATCGAGGCGTGGTCCACATCACCCCTGTACCCGATCTTGCTGACCTCTTTGCTGTTGGCCGCCGACAGGGTGGATTCCACCACGGGCTTGCAGATGGCGTACCTGAAGAACTGGGCGCCTCGGGCGTCCAAGGACCTCCAGTTGCGAGCGCCTGAGCTGTTGCCGGGTCCGGGGATCGCGATGGCTGGTGACGTCCAGCAGACGCTCGAGGCGCTGCCTCGCGCGGACCTGATGTACATCGATCCGCCGTACAACCAGCACCGGTACTTCACGAACTACCACATCTGGGAGACCCTCGTCCGCTGGGACAGCCCCGACCACTACGGGGTGGCGTGCAAGCGAACAGATGCCCGCGACCCGCTGACACACAGCGCGTTCAACTCGAAGCGTGACATGCCGAACGCCTTCGCGGACGTGGTCGCCCGGGCGGACGCAGAAGTACTCCTGATCTCGTACAACGACGAAGGATGGGTCTCTCCCGATCAGGTGACGCACTGGTTGCGCGATGCCGGGTACGAATCCGTGGACCTGTTGGGATTCGACTCGAAGCGGTACGTCGGTGCCCAGATTGGCGTGTACAGCCCGGCTGGAGTGAAGGTCGGAGAGGTCAAGCGGTTACGCAACGTCGAGTACCTCTTTGTGGCGGGTCCGCGGGACGCCGTCGAGGCTGCGTGCTCCGCGGCACCATCGAGTCCGCCGATCCCCGCCAGCGTGTGACATTTCGTCCCTTGTCCGCCATCGAGTGACCCCTGCACGGCGTTTGACGCCGTTCCCCACACACAACGTCACGTCGGCGGCACCAAGCAGCATCGGGACGGAGGCAGAGACACGCCCACCACGCGCACATCCCATACGAACACCAACCTGGGAGGACCACTCACGGCTCCTGATCGCGCGCCGCGTGACAATCCGCGCACCAGGCCGGTCCCACAGCGGCGATTGGAGCCCGTACGCCCGCCGGGCGCGCACAATGTCACGCTGGCACTCCCCCGCGGGTGGGCCGTGGCTACCAAGCCACCCTCGACCGTCGCAGCGCACACGTCAGGGCCTGGGGCTCGCGAGCGTGACAATCTGCGCTGCGAACGGCGTCACGGCGCCCTTCAGGGGGCGAATGGACGGCCCGATGGCCGAAAAGTCACGTTGGGCTGCCCGGGGAGGGGCGACTCGACGCGAGACAGCGGCAGAGACGCTGGCGACCGACGGAGGTCCGCCGCGCCACACACGCCCGCAGCGTGACAATCTGCGCAACCGACGGCGCCACAAGCACCGACAGAGGCCACAGCCACCGCCCAATGTGCAAACGGTCACGGGCCGGGGAACACGAGAAAGCAGAAGGCACTGAACGACGCGGTTGCGCCGAGGCGGTCTCCACCTCGGGCGCGTGACAATCTGCGCAACCGACGACGCCACGAGGCCCCACGGAGGACGCACACACCGCCGGACGCGCAAAAGGTCACACGGGCTGAAGGACGAGGGGTCGGCGTTGCTCGATTTGCTGGAAGACGCGGTCCGCCGAGTTCACGTCGGCCGAAGGGGCTCCGCGGAGCTCAGGCGCGGGAGATGGGGCCGCCGCGAGGTGGCGTCCGCATCGGCCTGGCGGACGCAGCGCGTCCGTGAGGCCACGAATACGTCGGTGGCAGACGGACACGGCAATGAGGCGACGCACACGTCAGGCGGCAGAAGTAGGCAGCAACGGGGGTGGCGTACGCATCGGCCTGGCGGACGCAACGCGTCCGTGAGGCGACGCACGCGCCAGGGCGCAGACGCAAACGGCAATGGGCGACGTACACGTCGGGTAGCGGACGAACCCCCCGCGAGGCGACGCACACGTCGGGTAGCGGACGTAGGCCGCCACGAGGCGACGTGCGCGTCGGGTGGGGGATGTAAATCCCTGGTGAGGATGA
>RRZU011542539.1_pt1 | contig 15144 bp, 12 predicted proteins | sample 2165561 | NCBI WGS metagenome assembly RRZU01 (sample SAMN10456909, study PRJNA506462) | wastewater metagenome | isolation source: wastewater sludge | place: USA: Moscow, Idaho
CGCCGGGGTGAGCGGCCCGCGACGCGCACCGTGCTGGGCTCAGTGGTCGCCATGGGCGGCTTGGCGCTCGTGCTGCAGGTGAGCGCCGCAGGGTTCTCCCTCGACCTCCGGGGCGTCGCGTGGTCGTTGCTCGCGATGCTGGGCAACGCGGCCTATTTCATCTTCTCGTCGGACGACCGCACCGACCTGCCGCCGGTGGTGATGGTGGCCGGTGGCGCCGTGTGCGCCTCGGTGCTGCTCATCGCGGTGGCGCTGGTGGGGTTGCTGCCGGTCGCCATCTCGACTGCCCCCGTCACCTATGCGGGGTTCGAGGTGGCGTGGTGGGTGCCGCTGGTGGTGCTCGGTGTCGTGGCCTCGGCGGCGTCCTACCTGTTGGGTATCACGGGGGCACGCTTGTTGGGCACTCGGCTCGCGTCCTTCGTCGGGCTCAGCGAGGTGCTCATCGCGATCATCCTGGCGTCCGTCCTGGTGGGGCAGGTGCTCACCGGGTCACAGTGGCTGGGCGGTTTGCTGGTACTGGCCGGGGTGGTGCTGGTCAAGCTCGGCGAAGGCCGCACCGGCCAACGACCGACCGCTGCTCGGACGCGGCCGGTCACCGAGCAACTGCCGGAGGACGGGCGGCTGGTGGAAGGTGCCGCCGACCCGATCAGGTAGCGCCTCAGATCGGGATCACCAAGGCGCCGTCCGAGAAGCTGATCGGCTGGGTCAACTCGTGGTGGTCGACGTGGGCCTGCCAGCAGCGCAGCTGGTAGGGCAGCCGCAGCTCTGAGATCCGGGCGGCGGAGTCGAAGATCTGGTTCGCGTCCTCAACCAGTTGGCGGCGGGACCGCTCGTCCATCCTGCTGACACCAAGTTGGCTGGTCACCATCTCGACCAGGTCGGCCCTGGTGATCGGCACCCACAGGCGGAAGTCGCGGCGCTCGATGCGTGGGAAGTACTTGCTGGCCAACAGGTCCTCGTGGTCAGCCGAGGTGCCACCCGACATCGCGTCCGGGTCGGTGCGGCGCATCAGCGTGATCAGGCGACGCACCCACGGCACGGTGTCGTCACGGACGATCTGCCAGCCGGCCACCCAGCCGCCCGCCTGCAGGCAGCGACTGATCTGGCCGTGGGCGGCATGCTGCCTGATCGCCGGCCCGCTCGGTTGGGGACGCAACCGGCCCTGCACCAGCACCACTTGGGCAACGCACGGCTGTAGTGGCAACTCGTCCGGGCGTCCGACCACCGTCATCACGTGCTCGTCACCCCGATAGGTGGACGCCGTCCGGGCAACCCGCGCCGGGTCTGCGTCCACTGCGAGAACACCGTGACCGAGCGCAGTCAGCCTGCCGATCATGCCGGGCGAGCAGCCCAGCGCCAAGACGGAGACTGGTTCGGAGCCGACCAGCCACGACAGGGCTGCGGGCGGCAGCGAAGGACGCGTCGGGCTGGGCATGGCCTCAACTCTAGTGCCCCCCGATCACAACCCCAGCAAGCCCTCGATGACCACTGCTACCCCGTCCTCGGTGTTGGCGGGGGCGACCTCATCGGCCAACTCCTGCACCGCCGGGTCTGCGTTGGCCATCGCGACGCCCAAGCCGGCCCATTGGATCATCTCCGCGTCGTTCAGCGAATCACCGAGCACCACGACCTCGTGCCGGCTGATGCCGCGGTCAGTCGCCAGCAGATCGAGGGTGGTCGCCTTGCTCACCGCGGCGGCCGAGATCTCTACGAACGGGACCCCCGACATGGTGGGCTGCACGCCGACGTGGGCTGCCTGCTGGCAGAGGTCGAACACTTCGGCCAACCTGAGCTCGGAACTGCGGGCGACCAGCTTCACTGCGGGTTGGCTGACCAACTCGGCCAGGCCCACCTCGGTCATGGTCTGCTTCGAGCGGCCGTGGTTGCCTTCCACCATCAGGTCGAGGTATCCGGGGCCGGGCAACATGTCGTAGCCGTTGTTGACCAGAGTCGCGAAGCTGATCTGCGGGGCCAGCGCTTGCAGCGTCTCGACGAACGCTTTGATGACGACCGGCTCGATCGGACGCGACAGCAGCACGCGGTCGAGGCGTGCGGAGTAAACCACTGCGCCGTTCGAGCAGACCGCCAGATCACGCAGCACTCCTGGCAGCAGATGCGCGACGTCCATGATCGAGCGTCCGGTGGCGGCCATCACCACGATGCCGGCATCGCGGGCCGCGGTCAGCGCCCGAAGCGCGCGTGGCGTGACGGTCTTGTCTGGTTGGAACAACGTGCCATCAAGGTCTGTCACGATCATCCGGACGTTCACGGTGGATCTCCTTCGCAGGGCCTGCCTCCGACCCTAGCGCCCCGGCCCTAGCGCCATGACCTCACCTCCCCAGGGGCCGCGACCTCGGGCAACCCCGAGTTGTCCACAGGTCCCGACGAGTTTGACCGATTGTGGCTTCGGCCGCCCATCTTTCAACCATGGCTATGTCGATGCTCGTCTCGCGGGACGCCGCCCTGATAGAAACCGTCCTCGCCGCAGCCGCCGCTGCGCAGGTGGGGGTGGTGGTGGCCCGTGATACCGAAATGCTTCGGCGCAACTGGGCTGGCGCGCCGGTCGTGCTGGTAGGCGCCGACATGGCCGCCACCGTGGTCGGGCTGGGGCTGCCCGTGCGTCGCGGCATCCATCTGTGCGGCCCCGACGCGGCAGCGCTGCTTGCCTGGTCGGTGCCCCTGGATGCGCCGGTGATGGTGCTGCCAGACCAGACGGGCTTCGTCAGTTCGCTGCTGGTGGGGCGCGATGAACTGGGCACGGGCGGGGCCGCCCTGCTGCGGCTGGTTGGCGGCTCAGGCGGGGTCGGGGCGACCACGCTGGCCTGCGGCCTGGCGCAGCGCGGTCACCGACAGGGTCTGCAGGTGGCTTTGGTCGAACTCGACCCGTGTGGTGGCGGCGTCGACTTGGTTTTCGGGGCCGAGCAGGCCAAGGGCTGGCGGTGGCCAGATCTCGCCTCGGCGACCGGCCACATCGGCGACCTGCGTGGTCAGTTGCCCAACGTCAGCGGTGTCGATCTGGTCTCCACCGGGCGATCGCGATCATCACGCGACCAGCCGTCGCGCGCCGCAGTCGGCCTGCCACGGGTCGAGGCGGTGCAGGCGGTCTTGGCGTCCCTGGGTCGCAGCCACGACCTGGTGGTCTTGGACGCCGGCGCGTACCCAGACCCGGGGCTCGGCGCCCGCACCGCGCAGACCTTGCTGGTGGTGGCCGCCGAGGTGAAGGCCGTAGTCGCGGCCAGATCAAAGGTGGCCGCGCAGACGCTGGACGACGCGATGGCGGTGGTGCGCACCGGTCCGGGCAGACGCCTGGATGCCGCCCTGGTCGGTGAGACCATCGGCCTGCCGATCCTGGGGGTGGTGCCGCACGACGGTTCGCTGCCGCAGGCCCTGGAATCGGGGACGCCACCCGGCTTGGGTGGCAGCAGGTTCGCCAAGGCCTGCGACCGGCTGCTCGACGGCCTGCTCGGTGACGAGGTGGCCGGATCGTGAACGAGCACGAGGTCGAGATGCTGCGCGTCCAGTTGGCTGGGCTGGGGCGTCCTTGGACGCCACAGGACGTGGCAGAGGCGCTGCGAGGGCTCGGGCTGGTCGTCAGTGACGCCATGGTGCTCTACGCGGTCGAGGCGCTGCGGCGCGGCAGCGTGGGGGCAGGCCGTCTGGAACCGCTGCTTGGCCTGCCCGGGCTGACCGACGTGCTGGTGAATGGGCCAGATCAGGTGCTGATGGACCGCGGCCTCGGGCTGGAGCCGACCGGGGTGGCCTTCGAGTCCGACGACGAGGTGCGGCGGCTGGCGACTCGGCTGGCGGCCAGCGTCGGACGCCGCTTGGACGACGCCTGCCCTTTTGTGGACGCCCGGCTCGCCGACGGCACCCGGCTGCACGCGGTGCTGTCGACGATCGCAGACCCCGGCACCTGCCTGTCGCTGCGCGTGCCGGCACAGCGGTCGTTCGCCATCGCCGACTGGGTGGTCAACGGGTCGATCACCGAGCCGATGGCCGAGTTCCTACGGGCGCTGATGGCCTCCCGTGTCGCCTTCCTGGTTTCGGGTGGCACCGGGTCGGGCAAGACGACCTTGCTGGCGGGGCTGCTGGGCCTCGTCCCGGCCGGACAGCGGCTGCTGATCGTCGAGGACTCCCGCGAACTCGCGCCTGACCACCCGCATTGCGTGCGGCTCGAATGCCGTGCCCCGAACTCCGAGGGAGCCGGCGCGATCACGATGACCGATCTGGTCAGGCAGGCGCTGCGGATGCGCCCAGACCGGCTGGTGCTTGGCGAGGTGCGTGGCGGCGAACTGTGCGACTTGTTGACGGCGCTGAACACCGGGCACGAGGGCGGCTGCGGCACCGTGCACGCGAATTCGGTGCGCGACGTGCCCGCCCGCCTGGAGGCGCTGGCCGCGTTGGGCGGCCTGGGACGCGAGGCTTGTCACGCCCAGGTGGCGGCGGCGCTGCGGGTGGTGGTGCAAGTGGCGAGGCTGCCCGACGGACGACGCAGCGTGACCGAATTGGGTGTGGTGCGACGGGCGACCAGCGGCCACGTGGTGATCGAGACTGCCGTCTCCTGCCCTGACGGTCGAAGACTGTGCCCAGGACCGGCGTTCGATGAATTGGCGGAGTTGACCGGAGTTCCCACCGGTGGTGAACCGGCATGATCGGACTGGCATGCGCGTCCTTCGCGACCGCCTGTGTTCTGTGGTGGCCGGCCGATCCGTCGGGCCGTGCCGCAGCGTGGTTGACCGGCGCGGCGACGGGCAAGCGGCGCGTCGTGTCGGCGGGATCGCTGTTGCCGCTGCTGGTTGCCGTGGGAGTAATCGTTGCCACCGCAGTCTTCATCCCGCAGGCCTTGGTGTGGCTGGTCCCAGCGCTGGTTTGCGTCTGCACAGTTGGTTGGCTGGTCGCTCAGGCGCGGACCGAACGCCTCCGCCGCGAGGCCGCCGACGAGGTGGTGCAGGCCTGCCAGGCAGTCGCAGCCCAGCTGCGGGTCGGTGACGTGCCGGCTCGGGCGTTGGCCCGGGTGGCCGCCGACAGCCCGCTGCTGCAACCGGTCGCCGCGACCCAGGCGATCGGAGGCGATGTGCCGGCAGCGCTCCGCGCGGTGGCCGGGAGTCCGGGCTGTCACGGGTTGTCCGGCCTTGCCAGGTCATGGCAGCTCTGTCAGGTGACAGGGGCGCCGATCGCGGACGCTGCCAACCGGGTGGCGGACGGATTGCGGTCGGACGCGGCGGCGGAACGACTGGTGGAGGCTGAACTCGCGGCGCCACGCGCCAGCGGACGGATGCTGGCCGCGCTACCGGCGCTGGGGATCGCGCTCGGCTACGTCAGCGGCGGTGATCCGATCGCGTTCCTCAGCGGTACTTGGGTCGGCCAACTCTGCCTGGCTGCGGCCGTCTGCCTGGTCTGCGCGGGGCTGGTCTGGACGACGCTGCTGAGTCGGGTGGGGCCGGCCGATGAGGGCCAAGCATGAACGCGATGATGGTGGTTGCCGCCGTCTCGCTGATGACGGCCATGGCCTGCCTGGACGGTCCGAGGATCGCGGCGCTACGTGGCGCGGGCCCGCCGTCCGCTGCCGAAGTCGATCCGCCGATTACCGCCGGGCAGGCGCAGGGGCTGAGGGGCTGGTGGGCCGCCCACATCACGGCGGGCCGCTTGCGGGTGGGTTTGCTCGCCGCAGCGGTCGTCTGGCTGCTGCTGGGACAGCGCGTGACGGGCCTGGTGGCGGGCGCCGCGGCCATGCCGGCGTCGATGGTCCTGCTCGGCTGGGCCGAGGCCGAACCACAACGTCGTCGTTGCCGGTTGTTGGTGGCCCAATTACCCGGTTGCCTCGACCTGCTCAGCGCAGCACTAGATGCTGGGGTGCCGCTGCGGGCTGCGGTGCGGCAGGTGGCGGCGCTGGCTCCCGAGCCCAGCGCAGGCCTGCTACGCGGCGTGCTGGGGCACCTGGAGATCGGACGATCGGACGCGCAGGCCTGGTCCACCTTGCGCGCCCACCCCGTTTGGGGGCCTACCGCTCGTGACCTGGCCCGCTGCGCAGACTCGGGAGCCGCGATCAGCCAAGTGCTGGCGGTGCACGCCGCCGAGGCCCGGGCACGCCGCCGCGCCCAACGCGAGACGTCCGCCCGGACGACGGGTGTCCGCTCGGTGCTGCCGTTGGTCTGCTGCTTCCTGCCGGCGTTCGTGCTGGTGGGTGTGGTGCCGATCGTGGCGGCGACCCTCGGCTCGCTGACTCAGGGTCGCTGAGTTGTCCACAAGGTGTTGTCCGTCTGACCGATTCGGGCACCGACCGCCAATCATGACTGCGATCCCGGCGAGCGGGATCCCCACCCGGAAGGAGCCGACAATGGCCAACCGAATCACCCTTCAGCACGAGACGACTTTCCAGACCGCGGCGCACAGCGCACAGCTCACTGGGTTGGCCCTCGCGAACCCGTCCCCGGCCCGCCGGAGCGCATTCCAGCTGCGTCGCGCCTGCCAGCGCGGCATGGCCACCGCCGAGTACGCCGTCGGCATCCTCGCCGCCGTCGCGTTGGCCTTGGTGCTGCTCAAGATCTTCAACGACAACGAGTTCTTCACCACGATGCTGCGCTTCGTCCTCGACCTGATCGGCCGGGTCGGCGGAATGGTTGGGTGACCCAATCTCGAAGCCTTGGCGGACGGTGGATGCGCATGGCCGCGCCACCGTCCGTGAGGCAGCTGGAGGAGCTGACTGATGAACAGAGGCACCAAAGACCAGCCGCGGGCAGTGGCGCGGTTCGAACCGGCCGCCAACGCGGCCCACCGGGGCATGGTCACCTTCGAACTGGCGATCGGCCTGCTGACCGCCTGCCTGGCCACCGCGCTGCTGGGCTGGGGCATCGGCCTGGTTGGGCTGCAGGCTCGTTGCACCGAGTCGGCTGGCCAGATCGCCCGGCAGTTGGGCCGCGACGACGAGCAGGCCGCCGCGCAGGCGCGCGGCCGCGTCCCGGACGGGGCCGCCGTGCAGGTGATCGAGGCGGCCACCGAAGTGACGGTGCTGGTTAGCGTCGAGCGAAGCTGGGGAGCGTTCGGCCCGGTCACCATCCAGGGACGCGCAGCGACGCCCACCGAGGGCAGGTGAGTCAGATGACCAGGTGCGTGCGAGGTTGCCGGACTCTCGACCAGCGGGGCAGCGGGTCGATGCTCACGGTCTGTGTCGTCTTGGGGGTGTTTCTGGTCGGGCTGGTGATGGTCTGGCAGGGATCTTGGTTGGCCTCCGGCGGGCGTGCCCGGTCGGTAGCAGACCTGGTCGCGCTGTCGGCTGCCCGAGCCCAGCAGACTGGGCGCTCGGCCTGCGAAGTGGCTGATCTTGCCGCCAGTAGAAACAGCGCCCGGCTGAGCACGTGCGAGGTGACCACGGGTTGGGGCGAGTTCGTCGTCGACGTCACTGTTGAGGTCGAACTGGTGCCACAGCTGCCCGAGGTCCCGCGACACGCCACCGCAGAGTCGCGGGCGGGGGTGGTGGCCTTGACCGACTGAATCCACGTCCGCCCAATTCGGGACGCCGCGAGTGTCCACGTACCCAGCGGGCCGCGGGCCCGGCGGGCTCTCGTACGATTGTCTTCCGTGAGTCAGCGGCTGTTCACCCCGACCTTCATCGGCTTGGCGGTGGCCAACTTCTGCAACGCGATGATCTTCTACCTGCTGGTCCCGACCATGGCCGGCTACGCGGCGGACGAGTTCGGTGCCAGCCCGGCCGTCGGCGGCGCGCTGGCGTCCATCTTCTTCGTGGGCGGGCTGTCCGCAAGGCTGCTCTCCGGTTGGCTGGTCGACCGGCTCGGATCACGTTCGTTGGCCCGGGTGGCGGCCGTCGGCTACCTGATCACCACTGCCGCCTACCTGGTGGCGCCCGGGTTGGCGGCGATGTTCGTAGTCAGGCTCCTCAACGGCGTCGGCTTCGGGCTGCTGGGGTCGGCGCTGACCACCGGGGTCATGATGACGATCCCGCCCCAACGGCGCAGCGAGGGCTCTGGTTGGTTCGGGGTCGGACTGTCCATCTCGATCGGAGTTGGGCCGTTCCTCGCGCTCACGCTGGCCCGCGGCCCGGGCGGCATGCGGGCGGTCTTCCTGACTGCGCTCGCGAGTGCCGCACTGGCCGTCGTGTTGGTGACGGTCTTCGGCAAGGGCCTGCCCGGGCGGGTAGGGCAGGCGTCCGGCAAGTCCGGCAAGGGGTCGCGTGGGCTGCTGGATCGCCGTGCGATGGGGTTGGGTGTCGTGATGCTGCTGGGCGGAGTCAGCAACTCGATCGTGGTGGCCTTCCTCGATCCGGCCACCCGCGGCACCGGACTCGCCGCTGCCGCGTCGGTCTTCTTCTTGGTCTACGCCGCCGTCGTGCTGGTTTGGCGGCCGGTCGGTGGCCTGGTCCAAGACCGGGCAGGGGAGCGTACGGTGCTCGGCCCCTGCCTGGTTGCCTTGGCGGTCGCGCTGGCGATGATCGCGGTTGCCGGCAATGCCGCGCTGCTGCTGGCCGCCGCCGTTGTCTTCGGCATCGGCTGGGGCACGATGACCACCGGCGGGCAGGCCGCCGCAGTCTCCCGCGTCCCCCACGACCGGACCGGCAACGCCATCGCGACGTTCTACTTCATGCTCGACCTCGGAACCGGGGTGGGGCCCATCGTGCTCGGCCTGCTGATCGCGCCGTGGGGCTATCCGACTGTCTTCTGGGTGGGGGCCGCCCTGGCGCTGGTGGCGTTGCCGGTCTACCTCAGCGACGAGCGCGCAGCGCGGAGTGCCAGCGGCGACTGAGGATGCTTGGTCGCGGTCTCAGGGGCCCGAAGGTGCCGGCCGCCTCAATTGCCGAGCAGCACCCCGAGCAGTTCGGTCGCGGATGCCTTGTCGAGCAGCTGGTTGCCGTTGCCGCACTTCGGTGACACACAGCAGGTCGGGCAGCCCGAATCGCAGCCGCAACCCTGCAGCCGCTCCAGAGTGGCCCCCCACCAATCCTCCGCCACCTGGAAGCCGCGCTCGGCGAAGCCCGAACCGCCCGGCGCGCCATCGTGCACGAAGATCGTGCACTGGTTGGTGTCTGGATGCAGCACCGTCGACAGCCCGCCGATGTCCCAGCGGTCGCACGGCGCGAATGCCGGCAGCAGCCCGATCGCGGTGTGCTCGGCCGCATGTGCCGCAGCTCCCAACCGGACGGCCGAGAACGCCAGCTCGGCCACCACCTCGTCGGGCACCAGCCACCACATCGCTTGGGTCGTCATGCGGTGCACCGGCAGGTCGAGCGGGGTGGAGTCCCAGACGTCGCCGGTCACCGAGTCACGCCGCAGATAGCTGGTGACCTGGTCGGCAAGCTCGACCACCCCGTGGCAGACCACCCCGCGTCCACCCCGTCGCCGGGCGAGTTCGCTGATGATGTGCACCTCGGAGACGCCCATCGGCTGGGTGTAATAGGGCAGGTCCAGCTGTTTCACCATCGCCACCGACTCGGCCGGCAGGTAACGGGTCACCAACCACTGCTCGCCTTGGTGCAGGTAGACGGCCCCCTCATGCACCGTCCGATCGGCGGCACCCCGGTCGACGCTGCCCACTACGCGCCCTGTGCCGGCCTCAATGATCTCGATTGGACGCCCGATCGCCCCACGCAGGTCGATGGCATCCACCGCGCGTTCGGGACGCGTCCAGAACCAGCCGGCGGGTCGGGCGCGCAGCAGCCCTTGGGCGCTCAGCCCGGCCGCAAGGTCGCTCATCGTCTCGCCGAACCAGCGCTCGTCGCCCGGTTTCAACGGAGCCTCCTGGGCGGCCGCCGCCAGGTGCGGTCCGAGCACGTAGGGGTTCTGCGGGAACAGCACCGTCTGCTCGACCGGCCGCTCGAAGATCAGCTCCGGATGGTCGAGTAGGTGCGCGTCCAGCGGGTCGTCGCGGGCCACCAACACCACCAGCGCGTCGCGCTCGCCGCGGCCCGCCCGGCCGGCCTGCTGCCAGAACGACCCGAGCGTCCCCGGGAAGCCGGTGATCACCACGGCATCCAGGCCGGCGATGTCGACCCCCAACTCCAAGGCATTGGTGGCCGCCACCCCCGCCAATTCACGATTCCGCAACCGCGACTCAAGCTCACGGCGGTCACCGGCCAAGTAGCCGGACCGGTAGCTCGCCACCCGGCGTCCGGATTCGATACGTTCGGCGGCCCGCAGCGAGATCAGTTCGGCCTGGCTGCGGCTGGCCACGAAGGTGATCACCTGCTGACCGTCGTCCACCAGCCTGGCCAGCAATTCGGACGCCTCTCGTGGCGCCTCGGACGCCGGTTTCCACAAGATCACATCGCGGGACGGGTGCGGGGACGCGTCCTGGTTGACCTCGTGCAGCGGGCTGTCTTCGCCGATCAGCAACGCCCCGGACGCCCCGGCGTTGCTCGCGGTCGCCGACGCCAACACGAAGACCGGGTCTGAACCGTAGGCCGCGCACAACCTGCGCAGCCGCCGTAGCACCGCCGAGACCTGCGAACCGAAGACCCCGCGGTAGCGGTGTGCCTCGTCTACTGCCACGTACCGCAACGAGCCCAGCAAACCCGCCCAACGGGCGTGGTTCGGCAGCACCGAACGGTGCAACATGTCGGGATTGCTCAGCACCAACCCGGCATGCTCCCTGGCGAAGCGGCGTTCATCGGTGGCGGAGTCGCCGTCCAAGGTCGCGACCTGCCAGCCCGGCGGCCCGAGGCGGCGAGCAGACACCCGCTGGTCGTGGGCCAGCGCCTTGGTCGGCGCCAGGTAGAGCGCCGTGTGCCGACCCACCCCGAGCCTCGAACGCAGGTCGCCGGTGGTCACGCCGAGGCTGGCCCGCTGCGGCGGCACGGCGGTGGCCGCCATGATCGGCATCAGGTAGGCCAGTGACTTCCCGGACGCGGTCGGCGTGCTGATCGCAACGTGTTTCCCCGACCAGGCTGCCTCAGCTGCGACCACCTGGTGCGTCCACGGCCGTCCGATGCCCGCGGCCACGATAGATTCGCGCACCTCTTCCGGCAACCAACTAGGCCAATCGGTGGTGGCGCCCGCCAGCCGGGCACGATGGCGCACCGCGACCACGCGCGCGTCGCCGGCGAGCCAGCCTGGAACAGCCATGCGCCAACCTTGCCACGCCCTGCCGACGAAACCGTTCGCCGTGCCAGTGTGGAACGGTGACGATGATCGACGAACTACGCGACCACCTGGTTGCCGCCGACTACCAGGTGGATGCGGTACTGGACCGGCTGGGGCCGGCGGGGCAGGCGGGCCTGCAGCGCAACTCCACCATCCCCGCCCACGACATCCTCGCCGGCGATCGGGGTCCGCTGGCCACCTTGATCCGGCTCTTCCCGCTCAACTCTGCCGTGCCGGTCGCCGACGCCACACGTGCGCTGCCACTTGAGGCGCTCCGCGCCGCCGGTCTGATCACCATCGAACGGGGCGAGGCCTGGGCCACCGCAGACCTGCGTCCCTACGGCTTCCCGACCGGGCACGGGCAGTGGGACGGCTGGGTCGTCTCCGACCACACGCCCGGGCTCGACCAGGACCGCAGCCCTACCCGCCCTGACTACGTGCTCGGTGTCAGCCCAGCGTCCACCACGTTGGCCCAGTTGACGATCGACGACCGGGTCGGCAGCGCCCTCGACCTGGGTACGGGCTGCGGGGTGCAAAGCCTGCACCTGTCCACCCACGCCGGCCACCTCACCGCGACCGACGTCAACCCGCGCTGTCTCGACCTTGCCCGGCTGACCGCAGCGCTGAACCGGATTGACGTCGACTTCCGCGCGGGCAGCCTCTACGAACCGGTCGCCGACGACAGCTTCGACCTGATCGTCACCAACCCGCCCTACGTGATCAGCCCGCCCGCCACGGCCGGACGCCTGGTCTACCGCGAGGCGGGGTTGCCCGGTGACGACCTCGTGCGTCAGGTCGTCAGCGGCTCGATCAGCCAGCTGAATCCGGGTGGCACGTGTCAGGTGCTCGCGAACTGGGCGGTCCTCGATCAACCCTGGGAGGAACGCCTGGCGGGTTGGGCGCCGCCCGGCGCCGACCTGTGGGTCATCGAGCGCGAACGCCTCGACCCGTACGCCTACATAGAGATGTGGCTCGCCGACGCCGGGCTCGCCGACGACCCGCGCTGGCCGACCGCCTACCGCGATTGGCTCGACTACTTCAAAGCTCTCGGCGTCCGCGGCATCGGGATGGGTTGGATCACCGTGGTCAACGCGCAACGCGACCAGCCCGACATCACCGTCGAAAGCTGGCCACACGAGGTGCACCAACCTGTTGGGCACGCCATCGCCGCCCACCGGCACGCCGTCACCAGTGCTCGGCTGTCGGACGACAGACTCCTGGCCACCAATTGGGTGCTTCGTAGCGACATCGTCCAGGAGACCCTGGGTACCCCCGGCGCGGCGGACCCACGCCATGTCGTGCTGCGTCAGACCACCGGCTTGCAGCGTGCGATGGAGGTCGACACCGCGCTCGGCGGGGTCATGGGGGCCTGTGACGGCGCACTGCCGCTGGGCGTCATCATCGACGCGGTGGCGCAACTGCTGGGCGAGGAGCCTGCCGGGCTGCGCTTGGCTCTGCTGCCGACGATCCGCACCGCGGTCGTCGAGGGCTACCTCCGGGGTGACCAGACATCCGATTGACATGCAGTCGGTGAGGGGGACAACGAGCGACCCCCAGCGCCGGTCGCTGTGATGGGCGCTACCATTCCCCATGTCCGCCCGGACGCCGAACCACACAGAAGGACCGTAACGTGGCCACAACCCCCCGCCGACTGGTGATCGTCGAGTCGCCGACCAAGGCGACCATGCTCACCCGCTTCCTCGGCGACGGTTACGTGATCGAGTCCAGCCGCGGACATGTGCGCGACCTGCCCACCAGTGCGGCCGAAGTACCTGCCAAGTACAAGGGCGAATCGTGGGCCCGCACCGGTGTCAACGTCGAGGACGACTTCGCTCCGCTGTACGTGGTCAGCGCCGATAAGAAGCCGACCATCCGCAAGCTGAAGCAGGCACTGACCGACGCCGACGAACTCTTCCTGGCAACCGATGAGGACCGCGAGGGCGAGGCCATAGCTTGGCATCTGCTGCAGGAACTCAAACCCAAGATCCCGGTGAAGCGGATGGTCTTTCACGAGATCACCCCGGAGGCCATCGCCAATGCGGTGGCGAACCCCCGCGAGCTAGATCTCGACTTGGTGGACGCCCAGGAGACCCGCCGCATCCTCGACCGGCTCTACGGCTACGAGGTCTCGCCGGTGCTGTGGAAGAAGGTCATGCCGAAGCTTTCGGCCGGCCGCGTCCAGTCGGTTGCCACTAGGCTGGTCGTCGACCGGGAACGCGAACGCATCGCATTCCGGTCGGCGTCCTACTGGGACCTGACGGCCACCTTGGACGCCGGCGCCAACGCGAACCCCCGGCTCTTCGACGCCAAGCTGACCGGACTGGACGATTGGCGCGTCGCCAAGGGTTCCGACTTCGACTCGCTCGGTGAGCTGACCGGCGACGTGCTGGTGCTCGATGAGCGGTCCACGAAGTCGCTGGCCGCCGCACTGCCGGCGGCTGTCTTCGCCGTCGATTCGGTGGAGTCCAAGCCTTACAGCCGCCGCCCCGCGGCTCCGTTCCGCACCACCACGTTGCAGCAGGAGGCCGGACGCAAGCTCGGCTTCACCACCGACCGTACGATGCGGGTCGCCCAAGAGCTCTACGAGTCGGGCTACATCACCTATATGCGTACCGACTCGGTCTCGTTGTCCGAGGAGGCGATCAAGGCTGCCCGCAGTCAGGCACGTGCGCTCTACGGCCCCGAGTACGTGCCAGCCGCGCCGCGCCGCTACGCGTCCAAAGTGAAGAACGCCCAGGAGGCGCACGAGGCGATCCGCCCCGCCGGTGACTCGTTTCGCACCCCTGCCCAGGCGAAACTGCACGGTGACCAGGCCAAGCTGTACGAGTTGATCTGGCAGCGGACCATCGCGTCCCAGATGGCCGACGCCAAGGGGCAGACGGTCAGCATCCGGGTCGGCGCCGAGCTGGCGCAGCGGCTCAGCCTCGGGGTCGAGATGGCCACCACCACGGTCCGCAAGGCCACCTTCTCGGCATCGGGCCGAACCATCACCTTCCCCGGCTATCTGAAGGCCTACGTCGATTCGGCCGAGGACGCCGACTCCGAGCAGCCCAAGTTGCCCGAGCTCACCGCCGACCAGCGCCTCGATCTGGCCGACGTGCGGCCGGAGGGCCACCAGACCAAGCCGCCGGCCCGCTACACCGAGCCGACGCTGATCGCCAAGCTCGAAGAACTGGAGATCGGCCGGCCGTCCACCTACGCGTCCATCATCCGCACCATCACCGCACGCGACTACGCCTACAAGAAGGGCACTGCGCTGGTACCCACCTGGCTGGCGTTCGCGGTGACCCGGCTGCTGGTGGAGCACTTCCCGCAACTGGTCGACTACCAGTTCACCGCCGCATTGGAGGACAAGCTCGACGAGGTCGCCAAGGGTGACGCGGAGCGCCTCCAGGTATTGGGCGACTTCTTCTTCGGGCCGGACGACAAGTCCCGGGCGGGTCTGTACGAGATGGTCAACAATCTCGGCGAGATCGACGCCCGCGGGCTGTCCACGTTCCCGATCGGCGATCCGAGTGAGGGTATCAATGTGCGCGTCGGGCGTTACGGCACCTACGTCGAGGACGCCGACGAGCACCGCGCCAACGTCCCGGAGGGTCTGGCGCCCGACGAGCTGACCCTGGAGGTTGCCAGACAACTGCTCGCCCACCCGACCGGTGAGGAGCGCGAACTCGGTACCGATCCCGGCAGCGGCCACCCGATCGTGGCCCGCACCGGCCGCTACGGACCGTACGTCACCGAGGTGCTGCCCGACGATGACTCCACCCCCAAGGCGAAACGGCCCAAGCCGCGCACCGCCTCGTTGTTCGCCTCGATGAGCATCGACACCATCGCCTTGGACGAGGCTCTCCAGTTGCTCAGCCTGCCGCGCGTCGTCGGCGTCGACGATGATGGCGTCGAGATCACCGCACAGAACGGCCGCTACGGCCCCTACATCAAGCGCGGCACCGACTCGCGGACGTTGCCCAGCGAAGAGGCGCTGTTCACCGTCACCCTCGACGAGGCCAAGGAATTGCTGGCACAGCCCCGCACCCGAGGCCGAGGCCGGGCGGCC
>RRZU010321989.1_pt1 | contig 15140 bp, 22 predicted proteins | sample 2165561 | NCBI WGS metagenome assembly RRZU01 (sample SAMN10456909, study PRJNA506462) | wastewater metagenome | isolation source: wastewater sludge | place: USA: Moscow, Idaho
ACGTAGGCGTGGCCGACCGGATGCAAGCACCACTGAACGCGGTCATACATGATTTCCTGACCACCACCGTCACCAGCCGAAGCCACACGGACGGTTTCGAAGGGCGTCTCCGGCGTGCCAACGCCATAGCGCACCGCACCACCGCCGAACAGCCAGGTGTGGTAGATACCCGCCGAGGTCTGGGCAGCGCCCACGCCAGCCGGGTTGGGCAGCCCGTCGTCCACGACCACACGACGACCAAGGAACGTGGGGATATTGACCACGCCGTTGGCATCGGGGATGAAGTCGATCAGGTTGTTCTTCTGCGCACGGGCATAGACGATCGAGTGCATGAAGCACATGCCCAGCGCTTCCGCGCTGTCGCCCATGGTCACCGCCGTGTCGATGAACGCCTCGGCCGAGAAATCGGTCACACCAGCCGAATAGGCAGCGCCCGAGATGTTGTTGGTCAGGTCGTTCTGCACGTGCTCCGAGCCCGTCGGGGCAGCGGCGTTGTCCGCGAAGACACCCTGCATGGTGGCGATGAACATCGCCTGCAGGCGCCGCGTCCAGTAGTAGCCCACACGATTGCCGATGGCAGCCATGGGCTTGGAACCGGCGAGGTCAGCCGCGAGGTCCATGGCGCTCCAGGACTGGTTGCGGTTCAGGCGGACGGAGATTTCCGTCACGGTGCCGATCTTCTTGGGCGTCGAGAAGCTGGCTTCGTTGTCCGTCGAGGTGTTTTCCTCGTCGTTGTCCAGGTCCTTCCACGACGGCGTGTTGAAGGTCAGGCCGCCGCCATTCAGCAGGGCATCGATGGACTCATCCCGCGCCACGACGCCCGACTGGATCAGCGCGGACTTCTGCTCGGTGACAAGCTGCTTGTAGGGGGTGTAGATTTCGGGGACAACCACGTCCGCGATTTTGGTGACAGCCATGGGAAAGCTCCTTATGATGGCTCTGATCTGATGGGGGTATCTGACCTGAGCCAAGCACCATGGCTAGCTCGGCAGGACGAAGCTTTAGGGCCCATGCCCAGCCTGTTCAAATGAAAACACGCGAGCCATGCCCGCGTGCCCTTAGATTTTGAATATGACGCGGGTTGCCTGCGCCGTAAGCCAGCGTTAGCCGGCAGTCGTCGGCGCAATGGCCCCGATACGCGAACCCGCAGCTTTGGCCATCCGTTCGGCCTTTGCCCGGTCGGCCCGAACCATCGCGCCCTGTGCATCAATGTCCCAGTTCTTCGCGGCCCACGGGTTCGACCCGATACCACCGCCATCCTTGCCACCGCCAGCGCCACCGCCCTGAGAAGCGGGCCACCAGTGGGGCTTCTTCTCTTTCATGTCCGCCAGCCACACGTCCGGCGTGGTGCCGTCCTGCAGCCCACGCGCACCGGGCTTGGCAACGATTTCGCCATCCTCGGCGATTTCGAACAGGTGCGTGGCCATGAAGATCACGTCGTCCATCGCCGTCGACACGACCTTTTCGTTGGTTGCCAGGTCACGGAGACGGCTTTCGATGGTGCCACGATTGATCGTGCCCTTCAGTTCGCCGTTGGCCGCTTCCAGTTCGGCATTGCGCGACTTGAGCTGGTCACGCTCGCGCTCGATGGGACGAAGCTGCCGGTTGACCCGGTTTTCCACCAGTTCTTCCAGCTTCTTCTCGTCGACCTTGCCGCCCTCACCGGCGGCGATACGGGCGCGGAGGTCTTCCAGTTCGTCGAGGTCGAGGAGCATCTGGTCGATGTCCACATCGTCGCCGCCCAGCTTTGCCAGCCGGTCCTTGGTCTTCTTGTGGTCGTCCCGCTCCTTGCGCAGCGACGCCTGGAGCTTGGTGACATCATCCGAGGTCTTCATGCCCTTGACGCCGGTCAGATGCCATTTGCCATCTTTCTCGGTGTAGAGGCTTTCGAAGCCCGACGGGATTTCTTCGGCGGAGTTGTAGATCAGTTCAAGCATTGGATGCTCCTCAAATAAGCGCCATGCGCTTTGCCCTCATGGGCGGTTTACTGAAATGGGACATCCATTCCAGCTGCTTCGAAGACGTGCCGTTCACGTTCGGCTAGCCGCTTCAAATCCAGTCCTCGCCAGGCGGGTTCGCGGAACCCTTCCACGGCAAGTGTCCCTGCCCGGAACGCCGCTCCTTGGCGGGGCCCCAGAACCTCGTCTTGATCCCGAGCAGAAAGTCGATTGAGCCATTCCCGGTAACTTGGAAGGGATGGGGTCCGATCGCCGACCAATGGAACACGGGTCGATCGACAATACCAATGAAGAGGAGGTCTGGGTCCACGCCCTACCTCAAAAGTCTTTCCATGGTAGCCAGCGCATAGCTTTGTTGTTCGGGAGTCAAGGATGGCAACGTAAACCTCGCGGCCTTGCAGCCCGTTGTCCATGTCGATCTGAACCCTTGCCAAATCAGCAAAGACGTCCGTGGCGGTGCGCACCAAGGTGTCAAGCTCGCGGCGAGTAGCCTCAACGGCTCCGCCGATGCCGCCTAAAGTGCTTTGGCCCAAAAGCCGTGCACGCAAGGCCGCTTCGTTCTCGCCGAGACGCGCGCCGAGGTTCAGGCCCATCTTAAGGCGCTGCATATCATTGTTGAGAAGGCGCTCTTGCCATTGATCCATAGTGTCGCCCATGACATTGGGCGTGCCTACCGCAATTGTCGAAAGCCGAACTGGTTGCCCCATGGCCCGACGAGCCGCGGTATAGAATTGAGCTTCGTAGGTTTGGGCTTGGCGCAAATTGGCGGACAGCCTATTGAAGGCCGAAACAAAGCCCTCGCTCCGCACTTCACGCAGGCGCTGGATTTGGTTTTTAATGAACGCCGCACTTCTGACATCATCCGGGCGCAAGCCCCCGACGGACACGATATAGGAAGCAACCGCCGCCGCAATGGCGCCCACTTCTTCCTCGGTCTCGTCAAGCTCCTGCTGGGCTTGCGTCTGGTAAAGGATGGACAATTGCATCAAGCGAACTTGGTGCATAATCATCCAGTCCAGTATGGCGTCAAAAGTCTCCATCAATTGTCAGTCTCTTTCGACGGGCCGGGAGTGCCGCGCTTGGTCTTCTGCCGAGGGTCTTCCGGGTTACCGCGCCCGTTGTCCGGGTTGTTTTCGTTCCCTTGGTCTGGCTTGGTCGGATCAAGAACAGTGCCCATGGTCAGAGAGCGCTCGCCTTCGATTTCAGCCATCTCCTCCTCGAAGGTCTTTTGGGTCAAGTCCTTCTTGCGGAAGTGGTCATGGATCGACTTGAGCGACAGCGGAGCGCCCATGGCTTTCGACTGCATGAACTCCAGCACATCTTGGCCCGTGAACATATCGTCGGTGAAGTCAAGGTTGGGCTCGACAATCACTTGCGCCGGGTCTTCACCGATCCACTCTGCAATTTGGCGCAGGGAGCGTTGAAGGCCCTCACCGCTGACGATCGCGAGGGTGCGGAGCGTGGTGGTCCGGGCAGACACACGAATGCGGAGGGCATCACCAGACTGTCGGGAACTGTCTCCGAAGTCCAGCAGACGAGCGCCACGTTCTGCCGCCTGTTCTTTGTCAGCCTTGAGGCTCTCACGCTGCTCAGCGAGGCCATCAGCAGAAACGCCAATATACTTGGCGTCTCCACCGAGGGGAACCTCAATCCGGGCGCCTGAGCCCACACGAGTGCTTGCGCCATCTTCATCAGCATCGATCACCGCTCCGATAATGACCAGAGTATCCTGCCCTTGCATGAACAGGGTTTGCCGGTAGTCCGCTTCGCCGCGATAGATTGCCAGAGTGAGGTTGGACAGGCCAATCAGAACGGGTGGCTCAGGAGCGCTCTCCAAGTCGCCGGCATTGATGAACGTGAACGGGATATAGGGCAAACCCTTACCAGCAATCTGCGGCTGGATTGCCGCAGCGCTTGCCAATAGCCCATCTTTTCCGCGAACCGGGGCGACCCAAAAGCTGTCACCGGTGGGATTGATTACCCGATCGGCACTGAGCAGGGTAACCAGGTCACTGTTCGGGGCCAACAGCACCCGATATTTCTCCTGCTCTTCCCAGGTGAAATTGACCCGTTCATATTCGGTTTCATCCAGCACCAGAAAGTCAAGGTCGGATTTGTTGTCCTCGCGCTTGCCGGTGTCCCAGTTGATGATCTTCTTCGCCGCATAGGTTGCGATATAGGGAAGGGCCGTCGGGCCTTCGCCAGAGCGGACGTCGACCAAGAGACCGAAGCGTGAATGACGGAGCTGATTGAAATGGATTTGCCGAAGCAAGGTGGCCAGCGAATGACCTTCAGCCGTGACCCGCTCACGGAGCGGCTCCATGCGCGCGGGCAGTTTGATCTGAGCCGGCTTGCGGTTCATGATGTCCACCATCGTGGTGATGGCGTCCTTCACGAAGTCATGATAGACAGCCCGGGTCTTGTAGGCTTGATAGGCCTTGTAGCCAGGCTGGTTCTCATTCAGCATGCCATCAGCGACCATGCCGGCCGTCGGAGGCAGGTAGGTGACGCCGGCGTTCTTGACGACGCGCTCGCCATCATAGGTATCGCTCATCTGCTGCCAGTCTTCGACGAACAGGTCGTAGAGCGGGTGCTTTTCACTGACGGACATTATTGGCCTCCGGTCACGACGAGCATCACGGGCGGATGCACTGTTCCAAGAATGGAGAGCTGAATTTCGCCTCCGTTGATGAGCTGCTGGCGCTCCTCTTCCGTGGGGCGCCAGACCGAAACCATAGCATTCCCGCCGCCGAGCATGGGCATGTCACAGATTTGCAGGGGCTCGTATTCCGGCTGGTCGACAGCCAGGACACGCGTGACGTTGGTGAGGGGCAGGGCTTGCATGTGGTTGAAATCCTAGTAATGGCCGGTAGTGAGCCCGGACTTGATGTTACGCTTCTTGAACCGGACACGATACCGGCATTCGTCGCCGATGTGGTCTTCCGCTTCCGAGTCCACGTCGTCCATGTCGTCTTCGTCACGGGGTAGCGCCGGAACGGTTCGGATGAACTGGTCACAGGTCTTGAAGACAAACAGGCCTGGACGCTCTCGCAACCCCTCTTCCGGCGGAATACGCTTCTCGGGCGGAACAGCCGCCTTCATCATGGCGCGCATCTGTTCCCAGCCTTGTTTCCGCGACCCTGGGCTCTTGTCAGAGTATTCCCAGGTGATGCCCGGATAGAGCTGGTTCTCGATGCGAACAGGCATGCCCATGTCCGTGGCTTTGGACTTGGCGTTCGGGTCATCCTTCTTCCGGCCCTGCTCGTCGTCAAAGATGGCGTTATCAGCAGGTCCCGAACGGACACGACACCAGCGACGATTGTGGGAGTTGCGCCATCCCATCTCCAGCTCATACTCAACGATCCCGCGGGCAATCTCTGTTGCCAGCAGGCGCTTGCCTTCGTTCGGCTTGCCAGTCCAGCCATACCATTCGGCGATCCGGAACAGGTCCCCGCGAACCGTCGATCGGCGATGGCCGAAAGCGTCCGTATAATCGGAGCCGTCGCTTTCTGCCCACCAGCCGACGGAGAACGGAGCATTCGAGCCCCAGTCAAAGCTGCGGTCGATCCGCCAGCTATCAGGGATTTTGAAGGGCTCCGTGATGATATAATCCTTGCCCATATACCAAATATCATCGAACATGCCACCAGCAACGATGTCCCACGACCCGTCAAGCCATGCCGCAAGTTCCGCCGGGTTTCGAGCAGCAGTGCGGATGTTTTTCTTATAGTCAGGGTCAGCGGTCAGCAGGACTTTGTTCTCGTCCAAGTAGCCATGAATGGCAACACGCGGGAGTTCAAGTTCGCCCGCGTCGTCCTTGCTGTCCGTGATGAGCTTACCAATGATCTGGCCCTTCGCCACTGGCAACTGATAGCGCATCTTTACCCAGTTGTGCCCGACGCCGTAAGGGTTGGTCGTCGCCCGCACTTTGCGGGGCATGCCAACCTTCGTCGAGCGAAGGCACGAGAACATGGACTTGAAGCACTTGTCATCGGGCCAAGTGGTAAGTTCCTCCCAACCAATGAATGGATAGGCGTGGCCGTGGTATTTGTAGTAATCAGAGGGCTTGGAGAACTGACGGAAATAGAGTTTCTCCCCCGTGGGCCACTCCCAGAAGGACTTGGTTTCGTTATACTTGGCTCCTGGCCAAATACGAGGGATCCATTTGCGGGACTTCTCGATGATGTCCTGCAAGTCCGGGTAGCTTTTGCGGAAGATGATACCACGCCACTCCACACCCCAACCTTTGCCGACGTCTTGGCAGAAGTCCATGATGAGAGCGTCAGTGTTGTGGGTAACAATGAAGTCATTGGTGAGATAGAGGTGATCCAGGCTATCCACGGCAATGCAGACCTGGGCCACTGGCTCCAAGTCTTCAATGCTTTCCACATACTTTTTGACAAAGGAACTTGGCGATTGCAAATCTCGCGGTTCGACCAGTGCTTTCTTCCTTGTCAGCCTGAAAGCCGAGGCCATATCGGGCAAATACCCGGTAACCTCAAACTCAGGACGGTCTTCGTCAGGCCGTTGCAGGGCATAAACAGTCGCATGGCCCCCGAGACTGCGGATCAGCCAAGCAACGCTTTCAGCCAGCTTAGGAGAAATAGACCCAAACCGCAGGCGGTTTTTGTCACGCTTTGCACTTCCATCGCTATCCATAAGACCCTGCAGCAGCGATAGACGCTGTTCGGCGGAGCCCTTCAGATAAAGGTCTGGAACAAACTTATCGGCAGACGTCAAGTTTTCAAGCCCCAAAGCTCGCAGGGCATGAGCCATTTGAGTTCCAGGAGCCCGGTAGCTGATCGGCGCTTTGAACTTGAAACCCAAGCCAAGCAAATAGTCAATTGTCTCTTGGTCCGTGGTGGTAATTGCCACACTATATTTTTGGTGGCACCCGTCCCCGAGAAATAGCCCCATAAGATACGGGTCAATTGGGAGGGCTACCTCTTGAGTTTCCCAAGGGCCGCTCATTGTGGGTATTGCAAGCGTTTTGCCTTTGACCATCCAGTCGCGCATTTCAGAGGTGCGAAGAACTCGCTTTTTCCAGCGCATGCCTGCGCCCGTTGCAGCAGTTTGCCACAAATGGTCAGGGCTAGCCGTTGTGCTTGTGCCGTCCCTAAATGTGATACGGCATAGCGCTTTTACGCCCTGAGGATAAACCCCAAGGACTTTTACGGGTTTTCCATCACTGCCGGACACATAGTCTCCAACAGCAATATCCCCTATACGGCGCAGCCCGCTAGGAGTGTAAACTATGGCGTCAAGAGGCTGAGATTTCCCGGGCCCGCGTGTTCCTTCGTAGAGGCACTCAATGATAGGGCAGCTGAGAAATGCTTCCTGTGACCCAGGCTGTGGTGCCCATACCACTTGCTCAGCACGGCCATTGGGCTTAATGACATATGCCACGAGCCCATCAGCAGTATGGCGCCACTCAATTCGAGAGGCGCCAACCTTCAATTCTGCAGAGTTGCCGAACGAAACACTCATTCTTGCTGAACCCCCCGCGGGTTCGGTTTGTGATCCAGGATATACCCGGTATGGCACCCCTGAGTTTTGGTGAAGGCATCGAGCGCCTCACTTGCAGCTTCCAGCGTGTCATACCAGCCGACGCTCTTCTCGCCGGGCTGCATGGTAATATAGCCCCGCACTTCAAAACGACTGATGATGGGTGTTGCAGATGTAGTCATAGATTACCCCTGATCCAGAAGACGACGCTGGAGAAGCTGCGTTCCAGCAATCAGGCCTGGTTCCCACTGCCCCACAGGGTAGGTGATGTTGATGCGATCGTCGTCAGTTTCCGCTGCAACGACCAAAGCACGAATTCGGCCCTCTTCAGCCAGCTCAAGGAACGGCGTAAGCTCGCGAAGGGCGTATTCCCGAAGCTCATTCGTAGTGGACCCGCCGACGTTCTGTTTGGGCCGGTAGCTTTCGAGTGCGACGACCTGGCCGTCTTTAAGCTCGGTGCGCACCGTTCGCGCTTCGGCCTGTTGCGCCGAGCCGAGGGACTGCTGAAGTGCCTGGTCTTCGAGCACCTTGGCAAGCGCGTCGAGGTCTTCCTGCTGGAGCCCGATGTAGGCATGATGATCTTTGCCAATGCCAATCACGGCTTCCAGGAGCGGAGTGCGTGACTTCGGGCCCTGCTGAAGCTTTGCGCCTTTCAGCAGGACTGCCAGTGCTTGTTCGGGAGTAATGTCAGGCAAGTGGGTCAAAACCAAGGTCCTCTAGTTCTTCGGGTGTCAGTTTGTCCAGCCTACGCATATTGTGCTCCACGCCGCGCGGCCCAGACTGTTGAAGCTCGGGCTTTTGAATGGGCTTGTTCCCGGGCTTGTTGTTCTGCCGCTTGTTCTCCATCTGCCACTTCAGCAGGTCGGCAGTCTTGCGCTCCAGCTCGGGGTCCTGTGCCTCGGCCTTCTCGCGCATCTTGCGTTCCATGATGGCACGCACGGACGTGCTGCCCGTGCGCTTTTCCAAGCCCGTCTCCGGGTCAACCTCATTCGGAGGCATCTCGTGCGGATACACGGGCGTTCCATCGATCGTCTTCCCGTCGGCGTTGTCCCGGAACCGTGCGGCCCAGTCGTCGGCCGTAAGGTTTGCTTGGTCGCTCTGGGGAATGGCCAGCACGCCGCCAGTGACATGCGCCTCGATCTTCATGTTCTCGCGGAACTTCTCGGGGCGCCGCGCCTTCAGCAGCACTTCCAGCAGCCGGTCGCTATACCGCCGGATGGTCAGCGGGATCGGACGCCCGTTCTCATCCAGTTCCAGTTCGCCCGTCTTAGCATCCCGCACGAACGCCTGAATGCCTTTGTGGACGATCGGCTCTTCATACCCAGCCACAGCGCGCCGTTGCGCTTCCTGCTCCAGGTAGTCGTTGCCAATCTCCAGTGCCGCATCCCAAGCTTCATGGAACTCGGCGACCAAAGCTTCCCCTTCGTCGTCAAGCCCTCCCATGTCAATGGTGTATCCGGGATACCCGTCCTCGGAACGGCGCTTCCAGTAATACATGAGCCAAGGTGTGACGCCACAGCGACGGGCGGTCTCGGAGACATTGGCGCAATCCGCGAATTCCGCGACCACCTTCTCCAGCAGCTCCTTCGACCGTTTCTGGTTGTGCTTCGTAGGTTCGCCGGGCCGTTTGGGAGTAGCTGGTCGGTGCATTGCCATTTTGGGAGGCCTGTGATTTTGGATTGGCTTTGAGTTATTTAGCCTTATCATGCTGTAGGTGTATACCAGTGTTGGCTTGTAAGAGGTTTGCCTTATCGCGAGAATAGGGCCGAACTTTTGGTCCCACCGGCTTTTTTCATATTTTTCAGAGGGCCTTTGCCTGAATACCTTGCTGGGTTTCAATTCTATCCCAGTATTGGGAAGCCAAACCATTCACCGTTGTGCGAAAACAGGCCAGGGGGTACTATATGTAGTATGTCGGGACACATACCCCCACTGAATACAGATGAAAATGTGATTTTACATTTCGATAGAGACAGGACATTCTGATAATATGAGAACGAAAGAATAAAGGACCAAATGAATGACAGTCCATAAAATATCCTCCTTGGAGGAACGACTCTCTAAACCCATATGGGTTCAGACATATATGTCCAATATCCTCAAGGGGTATTTGATGGGAGTCTTTGTCAATGGGGACATTGAGGTCCTCTTTGATGGGGATGATGAGATCACGACCCTGTCGTCCAAGACCCATATCATCTATCTGTCCTAACCAACCAACCAACCAACCAATCAACCAACGGAGTAATACCCATGTCCACGTCTTTCAAGAACTGCACCCATGTCGTGAAGACCCGTCTTCTCGAGGGAACCCTCTCTTACAAGGCCATCGCGAATGAGGCTCGAGCCCTCTTCCCTGATGCCCGCACGACAGACAAGTCCGTGGCCTCAATAGCCCGTGATATGAGGAAGGCTGGCCTTCTTGAGAAAAGGGTCTCTGGGTCCGTGGCTCCTGAAGAGCCCGTCGAAGAACAAATCTCCATGTTCCCCATCTTCGAGGCCCCTGAATTCCAACCTACCCTCATCTGAGGGTAGTCTATCTGGGCACCCGCCCTATGGTGCCCAGCCATGACTACCTTTAACCCAGCGGAGTAAACACCATGTCCCACTTCTGTTACGCTCCCTACAACGGTATCAAGGCCCAGATGGGCTCGCGCCCTCTTACCCCGGAGAAGTGCCTGCAATTCTACAAGAAACACACCTTCAATACCCTCCTACTCCGCCGGATCAAGGGCCTCTATGCCCATGACTTCGCGAAGTCCCACTCCATCGAGACCGAAATCGCGACGGGCGAACGTAAATGTGAATACTGGTACAAACGTATGGACTTCCCTGGCACCCTGATTGCCCGCGAAGTCGCCCAGATCAAACGGGCTGTTGATGCCCTCGACCTGACCCCCTTCAAGGAGTAACCCCTCATGACCCACATCTACATCCTGACCATCACGGACACGGGCAACTTCGGCCAGGTGGAGCATCACTCCGTGTGGGACACCTACGACAACGCCCAGGTCAAAGCCCGCGACGTCGTGCGAGACCTGATCCATCGCGACAGGCACCACGGCCTGGGTGATACCTTCAACGTCGACATCTGCCAGATGGACATCAACACCCAGGAGGACCTCTGATGCCCAGACTTGCGCCCCAGAATATCGCGTCGGAGTTCCCGGACTACCCGAAGGCCTCTTTGCCTCCCCTCTGGGACTGGGAAGACGTGAGCTGGCACAATGACGCGTGCCCCTCTTTCAAACGTGGGTCTTTCCTGGTGTGGGTCGACTACCCTGATCCTCGCGAACGCGAAGACTACGAGGGCCACAGGTTCATCCTGTGCAAGCTCGATGCCGATGGGAGCTTGCCCCTGGAAAACGCAACTGTCTTGGAGACCGACGACTGGGCCGAAATCGTAGCCCTGGCCAAATAGGGATCATCTCACTGGGTGCCTCGACCAGAGACATCCTATCAGGCGATCCTGCCTGCGAAGGAGAACTACCATGTCCAATTGCATCAAGGCCATCCTCATGGAGGAACTCGAAACCTGCGTGGAGGCCCTCGTGACCTACCAGTCCGACGCAACCATGTGCCGGGGTGAAAGGGAGGACGAGCTTGAGACCTGGACCCAGCGTCTGGCTCGGGTCAAGACGGCCCTGTTTGAGGTCGAGAATGCCCTGCACATGACCCAGTCTGAATGGTTCACCCTGCGGATGCTGATCGAGGTCCACGAGGGTTCCTATACCACCCAGGAAGATGCCCCGTTCAACCTCCGGGACTTCGAGAACCTGCTCGCGAAAGTCCGGCCTGCCCGCCGGGGTTAATTCCTCGGCACGGAGGGTGTCCTGAATAAAACTTGAAACACCCTCCAAAAAACGTTTTACAAGTTCTGTTTGACAGTCTATTCTATGATTGTGAGACAGTGAAACTGACCACATAACCTTGAACCCTGGAAAGGAACAAGCCATGTCCGCCCTGAACGAAATGACCATCAAACAACTGGTTGAAGCCCACAATGCCATCGCGGGTGTCGAGCCCATCGTGGCCTGGAAGGGCCGCAAAGACCTGCTGGTCGAGAAGGTCGCCGAGGCCATCCAGAAGGCCCGCGGCACCCACACCATCAAGTCGGTCTCCGATGCCCTGCTGACCGCGGTCGACTACGTGGATGATGCCGGCAAGCCCATCGGCTTCACCTACGAGCACGTGCTGGCCGAGGTGCTCAAGCAGTTCCCCGAGGCCAACACCACGGTCAAGTGCCTGCGCTGGTACAACACCAAGCTGAACTCCGACCCGAATGTGAAGATGCCTGTGCGCCCGCGGAAGCGGACCGCCAAGGTCGAGCAGCCGCATGTCATCGATGCCAAGCCCACGGCCGTGGATGATGACCACCCGACGTCCGACATGAAGGACGAGCCCGAACAGGTCGCTGACCCGCTGGCCTGAGTTTGCCTGGCCGAAAGGCCGGGCCTAGCCTCTAGGCCCTGGGCCTAGGGGCTAGCCTCCCGGGTGTTTCCGAGGAAATGCCCCGGTTGCTAGCCCTAATGGAGAATAGCCATGTCCCATCACGATACCATCTATACGGGTCTCGAAGACCTGTGCAAAGCACTGGCCGACACACCGGTGCCTGACCCCAAGAGCATCCTGGGCCGGTGCTTCAGGCTCTACTTCCGCTCCAAGAAGGCTGCAGAGAACTTCGGCTTCATTGGCGTGGGTTGCATTACCTTCGCGGAAGCCCGTCTGGTCGAGTTCCAGCGTCGGGTCCTGGGCCTGCAACACAGGATCGGCGACCAAGTGACGGTCGGTCAATTCTGGGGCCTGTATGAGGCCACCATCGTTGGCTATGGTGTCGAGCACAACGGGCACAAAGCCTTCCCGGTCTATGACCTGAAAACCCCGACGGGCGACCGGCGTTGGGCATACAAGGACCAAATCGATGCATGACTCCTATACCAAGCACGCCTGCGGGATTACCACTCTCACAGGGCCTTCTTGGTCCTGTGTGCCCACGCGCCGGTCCCGGTTTACGGACCTGTGCATCCTCGCCGCCGGCTATCTGTTGCTGGCCTTCAAGCTCTATCTCATCTGGAGAACCTTCGCATGACCCTTTCCGAACTGATTGAACACCTGTCCATGCTGGCCGAGGGCCTCGACTTCGACAAGGTTGAGGTGAAGCTGGCCCATCAGCCTCGCTGGCCCTTCGAGCTCTCCATCGGCGAGCCTGTGTTGCACGACCCGCTTGACGAGTGGGAAGAGGAGAATGCCCTCACCAGCTCTGATGACCCTGATTATGAGGACTGGCTGGCCGACCGGGCTATTGCTGAGGGCAAGCCCAAAACCATCTTCATCCCTGAAGGTGGGAGCCAGGAATACCTGCGCGGCAGCGTGGCGAAGCAGCTGGGCTGGAGGCGGTGATGGTGGATCGCTGGCTTGCCAACGTGCCGATGATGGTGCGGGTTTACAGGTGGTGTCGTAAATGCCACTCTCCCCGGTTGCAGGCGTTGAGGCTTGCCTGGGGCTTTCGGGACTGGAAATAAGCTATGCGCTGGTGCCAGCGCTGGTGCCAATGTTGGTGCCAGTGTTGGTGCCAGTGTTTGCCCTCCCCGGTAGCGTGTAGGGAACGCGGGCCCCGCAACTAAGGCGGCGCAGGTAATGCGTGTGAGTTACTCAATGTGTCCAATAGCCACAACGTTGGAAACATTGAATAGGTCACTGGTTCGCGTCGTTCGCACAGTGCGATACTCTATTCATATATCAAGGAGCACGTCCAAATGAGCTACCTACCCCACATCTGGGTCTATGCAGGGGCAACCTGTGAAGACGTCTATGAGGCACTGGACGACAAAGCCAGTGACCGCACCAACCTGGACATTATGTCCACGCCGCAACTCGCATTCGTGGCCCCGGGCTATTCGGACGATCTGGTCCAAAAGCTGGCCATGGACATGTGGTCAGAAATTCAGGGCGACTACGAAGAGGCCTTCGAGCGGGGCATATCGTTCTATGACCTGAAAACGGTCATGTCCGCCAAGGTCATCGAGCGCCCGGCCAACTTCGATGGCGAGATGCCTGTGCTGGAAGTTACCGCCTGGCAATACTACCTGACGCACACGGTTGAGCCGCTGATGCAAGTGGTTGTCCAGAAGCGTCCCCTTCGGCGTCTGAGCACGTTCGAAGCTTCGGCCTGAGACACAGTAACCGAGCCTTACCGAAGCCACGTCGGCCGACGGCACGGCCCCGGGGAATTATAGAAACTGCCGGTCGGAGTAACGTATGGCCAAAATCGTAACCGTGCTGATCTTCGGGTTCCTTTCCATATTGCTCGTCAATGGAACCCGATTAACCTTCTTCCCTGACAAAACGTGCTACATGGCACGCGGGAACATCATGCCTCCTCTGTCGCAATCTGTGATGGAGTTTCATCGCGAGCAGGAAAAACGTAATGCCGCACAATCCAAACCCGAATAACCAGTTTAAGGAGACCTGATATGACCGGGAAGATTTCAACCTCGCGCAGTGAAGAAGACCTGAAGCGGGTTATCGCCGCTCTGCTGGAAACCGAAGGGCGCTCGGAAGATGAAGTGCGCACCTTCCAGGCGAAAGCCGCCAAGCTGATGCACAAGCTCGGCCTTACCCGCGAGGACATCTTCGCGGAGAAGCCCGACATGCACACGGCGGAGATGCAAATCACCCGCTTTGACTGGATCGTGGCTCAATACATCGGCTCGGGCATCTCGCGCCTGACCGGAACGCAGGAATGGTATACCATCCTCTCGACGCCGACTGGGAAGCGTTCTGATCGGAAGGTGTTCCACTTCGCGGGATACCGGAGCGACGTCGACCAAGCAATCTGGCTCTTCAAGCACCTGATCGAGGCCTCTCAGGTAGGGGCCCGGGGTATTTCGGCGACGTCGGAACGGAACTCCTACCTGGTCGGGTTCGCCTCGACTGTCTATCGGCGTCTGGTGGAACTGGCCACCGCGCTCGAAGGGGTTCAGGAAGACATGGCTCCTACGGGCAATGAGAACGCTCTGGTGCTCGCCAAGAAGGAAGACACCGTGAAGGCCTTCATCCAGAAGATCGTCCCGGGTCTTCGCGACGGACAAAGCAAAGGCACAACGGTGAAAGACTACAGTGCCCTGGTGGCGGGGCAGCGCGACGGGAGATCGGTGTCCCTGGGTCGTGGCGTGGCGCAGGGCGCAAAGGCTCTCATGAGCCCTGGCTCGTGAGTGCCGCTCAATGACCGCTGTAAGAGGGCGTATTTGGGTTGGCGACCAAGAACACGGTCCTAAGCTTGTTCAAACGCAGTTTGGGCATGGAACGCCCTCTTACAGCAGCTTAGCTATTAGCGGCGTAGCCAAAATCGGCTCGTAGTCGTGTTGCAGCCGAGCTTAAAAGCGTTTGTTTTCAGATACTTAGGGATCGTTTTGACTTTTGACTATGACTTTTAATCGAAAATAATGCAAGGATAACTAGATAAACATACAGATACCTAATACATGTATGTATGTCTGTATAACTAACATTATATAAAACTTTTTCGAAGTGCTCGTAGTCAAAGCCGAAATCGACGTTCCAGTGACCTATTTCGCTTATATATCAAACGCTTACGGGTTTCGACTTTGACTGTGCGTGCTCGATCGCTAGAAGCCGACATGCGACCCCAAACCGCCTTGAATAGCCTATCCCGTG
>RRZU012161939.1_pt1 | contig 15135 bp, 15 predicted proteins | sample 2165561 | NCBI WGS metagenome assembly RRZU01 (sample SAMN10456909, study PRJNA506462) | wastewater metagenome | isolation source: wastewater sludge | place: USA: Moscow, Idaho
CGCATGCGCGCGATGTGATCTTTGTGGGAAGTCCACAAGAGGTGCGTGGCATCCGTGCGTGCGCCGTTCACAGGCGCCACGGCGCGCCCCGGGTAGCGTCGGGAGGACGCGGGCGCACCACGCCTGCCCCGAGCACGACGACCTGGAGGACATGTGACCGAGCCGCGCACCGTTCTGGTGACCGGAGCCAACCGCGGGATCGGCCGCGCGATCGCCGAGCGCTTCGTCGCGAACGGCGACCGTGTCGCGACGATCTACCGCAGCGGCGACCTGCCCGACGGCGTGCTCGGGGTGGTCGGCGACGTGACCGACACGGCGTCGGTCGACGCGGCGTTCGACAAGGTCGAGGCCGAGCTCGGACCTGTCGAGGTCCTCGTCGCGAACGCGGGCGTCACGAAGGACCAGCTCCTCATGCGGATGACCGACGAGGAGTTCGAGACGGTCCTCGACGTCAACCTCACCGGCACGTTCCGCTGCGTGCGGCGTGCGTCGAAGGGCATGATCCGCATGCGCCGCGGGCGCATCGTCCTCATCTCCTCGGTCGTCGGCTTGTACGGCGGCCCTGGCCAGGTGAACTACTCGTCCTCGAAGGCCGCGCTCGTCGGCATGGCCCGTTCGATCACCCGCGAGCTCGGCGGGCGCGGCATCACCGCGAACGTCGTCGCCCCCGGCTTCATCGAGACCGCGATGACCGCCGAGCTCCCGGAGGAGCGGCAGAAGCAGTACCGAGCCACGATCCCCGCCGGGCGCTTCGCGTCGCCCGACGAGGTCGCCGGCGTCGTCCAGTTCCTCGCCTCGCCCGACGCCGCCTACGTCACCGGGGCTGTCATCCCCGTCGACGGCGGCCTCGGCATGGGCCACTGACAGACACGCACCAGCAACAGACCTCCCGCGGTCCGCGCACGCACGGACCGCGACGAAGAAAGGACCACGCATGGCTCTTCTCGACGGCAAGAAGCTCCTCGTCACCGGGGTGCTCACCGACCACTCGATCGCTTTCCACGTCGCCCGCCTCGCCCAGCAGGAGGGTGCCGAGGTCGTCCTGACGTCGTTCGGCCGCCAGCTGCGCCTCACGCAGGCGATCGCGAAGCGCCTGCCTGCCCCCGCGCCCGTCATCGAGCTCGACGTCACCGACGAGGGCGACCTCGAGGCGCTCGTCGGCCGCGTGTCCGAGCACGTCGACCGTCTCGACGGTGTCGTCCACTCGATCGGCTTCGCGCCGCAGTCCGTCATGGGCGGCAACTTCCTGTCGGGCCAGTGGGCCGACGTCGCGACCGCGCTCGAGGTGTCCGCGTTCTCGCTCAAGTCCCTCGCGGTCGCGGCGAAGCCGCTCATGTCGCAGGGCGGCTCGATCGTCGGCCTGACGTTCGACGCGAGCTTCGCGTGGCCGGTCTACGACTGGATGGGCGTCGCCAAGGCGGCGTTCGAGTCGACGTCGCGCTACCTCGCGCGGGACCTCGGACCGGAGGGCATCCGCGTCAACCTCGTCTCCGCAGGCCCGATCCGCACGACCGCGGCCAAGTCCATCCCGGGCTTCGAGAAGATGGAGGGCGGCTGGCCCGAGCGTGCCCCGCTCGGCTGGGACCAGACCGACCCCGAGCCCACGGCGCGTGCGGTCGCGGCGCTGCTGTCTGACTGGTTCCCTGCCACGACCGGCGAGATCGTGCACGTGGACGGGGGAGTCCACGCGATGGGCTTGTGAGACTCTAGGGCCATGCCCGGAACTGAACGCACCCTGGTCGTCCTGCGACACGCGAAGGCCGAGCCGGCCGACGGTGCCGCAGACGAGCTTCGTCCGTTGGCCCTCCAGGGCCGCAAGCAGGCGACCCGCCTCGGCAAGCACCTCGCCGAGGGAGGCCTCCTCCCCGAGGTCGTGCTGTGCTCGACAGCGCTGCGCACCCGCCAGACGTGGGAGCTCGCGAAGGCCGCGCTGAAGCAGGCCGAGCCGCAGGTCGAGATGCGCGACGAGCTGTACGGCGCCTCGCCGTCGGGCCTGCTCGCGGCCGTGCGAGGCATCGACGCGCGCGTGCGGACCGTGCTCCTCGTCGGGCACGAGCCGGCGGTGTCCGGGCTCGCGGGGGCGCTCGCCGCCCTCGGTTCCGACCAGGGTGCGCTCGCTCAGGTCCGTGCAGGCGTCCCGACCGCGGCGTTCAGCGTCCTGACGGCGGACGTGCCGTGGGAGCAGTGGGGCAACGACGTCGCCCAGCTGACGGGCGTTTTCCGGCCCGAGGTCTGAGCACGACAGACGACGAGGCCCACCCCTGACGGGGTGGGCCTCGTCGTATCAGGGCGCGTCTGTGCCCCTCGCCTCAGTGAGCGGCGATCGCCGCGTCGATCACCGCGACCGCGGCATCGAGCCGCGGCCCGGGGACGACGTACGGAGCGACCGCCTCGACGACGGGCTTCGCCTGGAACGCGATCCCGACGCCCGCAGCGCCGATCATGTCGAGGTCGTTCGCGCCGTCACCGATCGCCACCGTGCGTGACATCGGGATGCCCTCCAGCTCGGCGAACTCGCGCAGCGTGCGCTCCTTGGCCGCGCGGTCGATCACCGGCCCGGTCGTCCGGCCGGTCAGCGCCCCCTCCCGCACCTCGAGGCGGTTCGCGCGGAAGCGTGTGATGCCGTGGCGAGCCGCGAGCGGCGCGACGACCTCCTCGAAGCCCCCCGACACGAGCCCCACGGCCCAGCCGCGGCTGCGCGCGACGTCGAGAAGCTCGACCGCGCCGGGCGTCAGACGGACCTCGGCGAGGACGTCCTCGAACACGGAGACGGGCAGGCCGGCCAGCGTGGCGACGCGGCGCTCGAGCGATGCCGCAAAGTCCAGCTCGCCGCGCATGGCGGCCTCCGTGACCGCCGCGACCTCGTCCTTGCGGCCGGCGCGCTCGGCGAGCAGCTCGATCACCTCGGCGGTGATGAACGTCGAGTCGACGTCCATCACGAGGAGGTGGCGGTCGGTGCGGGCGGGCTCGGTCGCAGTCACAGGCTCACGATAGGGACCAGCCCGGCGCACGCGCGTCCGTGCCCGCGACCCGGACGCTTCACGCGTCCCGGACGACCGTACCCTTCGGGATGACCGTCAGCCCGCTCTCCGTGACCGTCAGGCCGCGAGCGCGGTCGGCCTCAGGGTCGAAGCCGACGCGGACGTTCTCCGCGATCACACAGTTCTTGTCGATGATGCACCTGTTGATCTGTGCGTGCCGCTGCACCTCGACGTTGTCCATGAGGACCGAGTCCGCGACCGACGACCACGAGTGGAGGAACACGCCGGGGGAGAGGACCGAGCCGGCCGCCTCGCCGCCTGACACGATCACGCCCGGCGACACGAGCGAGTCGACCGCATGGCCGACCCTCCCGCCGCTCGCGTGGACGAACTTCGCGGGCGGCAGGCCCACGTAGCCCGTGTAGAGCGGCCACAGCGTGTTGTACAGGTTGAACACCGGCTGGATGGCCATGAGGTCCCGGTTCGCCTCGTAGTACGAGTCGAGCGTCCCGACGTCGCGCCAGTAGTCGCGGTCGCGGTCCGTCGACCCCGGCACGTCGTTGCGGATGAAGTCGTAGACGGCGGCGGTGCCCCGCTCGACGAACATCGGGACGATGTCGCCGCCCATGTCGTGGCGGCTCGTCAGGCTCGCCGCGTCCTGCGTCACGGCCTCGACGAGCGCGTCCGCGTCGAAGACGTAGTTGCCCATCGAGGCGAGCACCTCGCCGGGGGAGTCGGGCAGGCCGACCGGGTCGGTCGGCTTCTCGAGGAAGGCGCGGATCTTCGTCGTGTCCGCCGGGTCGGTGTCGATGACCCCGAACTGGTCCGCGAGCGCGATCGGCTGCCGGATCCCCGCGACGGTCAGCTGGGCTCCCGACTCGATGTGCGCGTCGACCATCTGCTTGAAGTCCATGCGGTACACGTGGTCCGCACCGACGACGATCACGATGTCGGGTCGCTCGTCCGAGATGATGTTGAGGCACTGGTAGATCGCGTCGGCGCTGCCGAGGTACCAGTGCTTGCCGACCCGCTGCTGCGCGGGCACCGAGGCGACGAAGTTGCCCAAGAGGTTCGACATGCGCCAGGTCTTCGTGATGTGCCTGTCGAGCGAGTGCGACTTGTACTGCGTCAGCACCACGATCTGCAGGTAGTGGGAGTTGACGAGGTTCGACAGCGCGAAGTCGATCAGGCGGTAGATCCCGCCGAACGGGACGCCGGGCTTGGCCCGGTCTGCCGTCAGCGGCATCAGCCGCTTACCTTCGCCACCTGCGAGGACGATTGCCAGGACCCGGGGAGCTGCCATGCCTCGACACTAGTGGCCGGTGTGGCCTGGCGTACAGGTGTGCGGCCCGTTTCTCGTGTCGTGTCGCAGCGAGCGGTCGCAGCGGTGACGCGCACGCACGCGCTACCGTGTCGCCTGTGAGAATCGACCTCCTGACCCGCGAGTTCCCTCCCTACGTCTATGGGGGAGCGGGGGTTCACGTCGCCGAGCTGTACGGCGTCCTGCGCGCGCACGCCGACGTGCGCGTGCGGTGCTTCGACGGCCCGCGCGACCAGACCGAGCACCCTGGTGTCACGGGGTACGTCGCACCTGACGAGCTTGCCGCCGCCAACCCCGCGCTGAGCACGTTCGGCGTCGACCTCGCGATGGCGGCCGACGTCGCGGGCGCCGACATCGTGCACTCGCACACCTGGTACGCGAACCTTGCCGGTCACCTCGCCGGCCTCCTGAACGGCATCCCGCACGTCGTGTCCGCGCACTCCCTCGAGCCGCTGCGCCCCTGGAAGGCCGAGCAGCTCGGGGGTGGCTACGCCCTGTCGAGCTGGGCGGAGCGCACCGCCTACGAAGGTGCGGCCGCGATCATCGCCGTGAGCGGCGGCATGCGCGAGGACATCCTGCGGGCGTACCCCGACGTCGACCCCGCGCGCGTGCACGTCGTGCACAACGGCATCGACCTCGCGAGGTGGCGGCGCCCCGAGGGCGCCGCGGCCCAGGTCGCGCAGGACGCCGTGCGGGGCCTCGGCATCGACCCGGGCCGTCCTGCGGTCGTGTTCGTCGGTCGGATCACCCGGCAGAAGGGCCTGCCGTACCTGCTCCGCGCGGTGGAGAGCCTCCCCGCTGACGTGCAGGTGATCCTCTGCGCGGGTTCGCCCGACACCCCGGAGATCGCGACCGAGGTCGGGGAGGCCGTAGCCCGCCTGTCGGCGAACCGCTCGGGTGTCGTGTGGATCGAGGAGATGCTGCCGCGCGACGTGCTGATCGCCGTCCTCGCGGCCTCGACCGTGTTCGTGTGCCCCTCGATCTACGAGCCGCTCGGGATCGTCAACCTGGAGGCGATGGCCGTGGGCCTGCCCGTCGTCGGCTCGGCGACAGGAGGCATCCCCGAGGTCATCGTCGACGGTGAGACCGGCCTCCTCGTGCCGATCGAGCAGGCGCAGGACGGGACGGGCGAGCCGGTCGACCCGGACCGCTTCGTCGCGGACCTCGCCGCCGCGCTCGCGGCCGTCGTCGCGGAGCCGGAGCGGGCCGCCGCGATGGGCGCGGCGTCACGTCGTCGCGTCGAGGAGCACTTCGCGTGGGAGGCGATCGGCGAGCGGACGATGGACATCTACCGCTCGGTCCTCGCGGTCTGAGAGCTCCCCGGTAGTCCCGGACAGAACGCGACGGCGTCAGACCCCGAGGTACCGCAGCACCGCGAGCACCCGCCGGTTGTCCGCGGAGTCCTGCGGCAGACCGAGGCGCTCGAAGATGGACGTCACATTCTTCTCGACCGCACCCGCAGACAGGAAGAGCGACGAGGCGATCGCCGCGTTGGACCGGCCCTGCGCCATGAGGCCGAGGACCTCGCGCTCACGCGGGCTCAGCGCCGTCAGGCTCTGGTCGCGGCGCGACGCACCCATCAGCTGGCTGACGACCTCAGGGTCGAGAACCGTCCGGCCCTGCGCGACCTGCTCGAGCGCCGCCATGAACTCAGCCACGTCCGCCACCCGGTCCTTGAGCAGGTAGCCCACCCCTTGCGCGCCCGACGCGAGGAGGTCCGACGCGTAGCGCGTCTCCACGTGCTGGGAGAAGACGAGGACGCCGAGGTCCGGGTGTGCGGCACGCAGAGCGACGGCGGCGCGCAGCCCCTCGTCCGTGAACGTCGGCGGCATCCGCACGTCGGTGACGACGACGTCGGGCAGGTCGCCCGTGCGGGCCAGGTGGGCGACGCGCGCCTCGAGCGCTGCCGCGTCCCCGACGGCTTCGACAACATCGTGCCCGCGACGGGCGAGGAGGGCGACGAGCCCGTCCCGCAGGATCGCAGAATCCTCCGCGACGATCAGGCGCACGTGCCCTCCTTGCATGCAGCTCGATACGTCATCCGGCCTGGACAGGAACGGTGACGGTGACCACCGTAGGCCCTCCGAGCGGGCTGTCGATGGTCAGCGTGCCGTCGACGGAGCGGACACGCTCGGCGAGCCCCGCGAGCCCGGTGCCCGACCAGCCGGGCCCCGCAGCCGGCGGGACGACGACCGCGCCGCCGCGACCGTCGTCGCGCACCGTGACGTGCAGCGCCTCAGGACGCTGCACGAGCTCGACGTCGACCCGCGTCGCGTCCGCGTGCTTGGTCGCGTTCGTGATGAGCTCAGCGACGCCGAAGTAGACGATCGTCTCCGCCGCAGGGGAGGCGTGCGTCTCGCCGTCGGCGCGGGTCGCGTGGAGCCGCACCGGGATCGCCGACCGCGCGGCGAGCGTCTCGAGCGCGACCTCCAGGCCCGCCTCGAGCGCGGGCGGCCGGATGGTCCGGGCGATCTCGCGCAGCTCCGCGAGCGTCTCCTTGGTGGAGGCGTGCGCGGTCTCGAGCAGGTCCGACGCCTCGTCCGGCGCCGTGCCCAGGAGCTCCTTCGCCTCGCCGAGCTGCATCGCGACGGCGACGAGCCGCGCCTGGGTGCCGTCGTGCAGCTCGCGCTCGATGCGACGCAGGCGCGCGTCCGCGTCCTCGACCGTCCTGCTGCGCGACTCCTCGAGCGCCGCGACACGCAGCTCGGTCGCGGTCGGCGCGAGCATGGTCGCCGTGAGCCACCGCCACACGTCCGCGGCAGCCCGGTTGACCACGACCCAGACGAGCAGCGACACCACCCCGATCGCGACGAGGAGCAGCTGACGGCCCGGTGTGTCGAAGAACCAGCCGCCGTTGATCTGCGCCCCGCGGTGCATCTGCCCGTCCCACCCGACCTGGGCGGGCAACGACCAGGACCAGGCCCAGTGCGTGACGCCGCCCACCCCGAGGGCCAGGAACGTCCAGGACACGGTGAAGCTCACGATCGCGACCGGCAGCGACACGGCGCCGAACAGCAGGGCGCGCCACCCGGGAGCGTCCGTGAGCATCGCCCACAGGCTGCCGCTCACGCTCGTGCGCCGACGACGACGCGGCGGTGCCGCGACGTCCGACGCCAGCAACCCGCGTGCGAGGCCGCGATACATGGCACCCCACCCGCGCCCGGCCACGACCATCGTCCCCGGGACGAACAAGCCGACGACGGTGACGAGCAGACCACCGATCAAGGACACGGTTGTCACGGTCCACGTGAAGGCGAACGGCGCGAGCAGCATCGCGACGTTGACGTACGCGAACTCGCGCCACGACTGCCGGTGGGCGAGCGCCCGCCACACGGGAACGCGTTCGGGACGGTTGACGGCGGGGGTGGTCATGGTGTCTTCCTGGCTCGGGTCCACCCATCGTCGTGCGCGTCCCACCTCGTCCGGCAGCCGGAGGACACCCGCTGCGACGGGGGAAAACCCGACCGTCCGGCCAGGCGTGCGCGCGGCGCACGGCCACGCGGCGTCACGGGTGCGTGGCGTCGACGTCGTCGGCCGGGAGGAACGTCGCCGCCGACAGGGCGCGCCGCGCCGCGCGCTCGACCTCGCGCAGCGCCGTCGTGCGCTGGTCCGCCTGCCACAGGTTCGTCGCCCCGCCGTCGTTCTGAGTCGCGAGGGCGACGATCGCGCGGAGGCGAGCCGCCATCGTGAGGACCGTGACGTTGCGCTGCGGCACGTCCTCGGGCAGGTCCCACGCAGGGACGAGCCCCGAGCGCAGGTGGTCGATCTCCCGCGCCGCATCCTCGCGCCAGCTGGCGACGTCGAGGTCGACGAGCGCGCCCGTCGCCTGGATGACCGCGTGCCTCATCGCGTTCTCGGCGTCCGCGAGCGTCCCCACCGCGTCGAAGAACCGGTGCGCCCACGGCCCCGTCTCCGTCACGTGCCACGTGACGCAGTGACCGCGCTCCCAGACCGACCCGAACTCGACGACGTCAGGCACCGCGACGGCATGGCGCGTGCCGCACGTCAGCAGGACGCACTCGCCCGCCTCGACGGCCCGGTCGGGAACCATCGCGGGCAGGCCGTCCGACTCGCCCGGGGGCGGCAGGAGCGCGACGGCGGCGTAGCCGTGCGCGATCCACCCCTCGACAGTCCTGCGGAACGCTGAGCCGTCGGAGGCGAGGAAGGCAGCGGGCCCCGACTCGGGCACGGTATCCCCGGGGACGTAGAGGTCGTGCGGCTCGTCGTCGCCGCGCACTGCCGCAGCGACCCGCTCCGCATGATCGGACGGGCCTCCCGGCCCGCCACGACGGGACGCCGCGGTGAGCCACAGCGCGAGCCGCACCGACCGTGGCAGCGCGACAGATGAGGTCCCGGTCACGTGTCAAACCTACCCCGGTCTGAAGCGTCAGCGGATAGGCTCGGTGACCATGACCGAGGTTCTCGCCCTGCACGACGTCACTGTCCGCCGCTCCACCACCACGATCCTCGACAAGGTCAGCTGGACCGTCCAGGACCAGGACCGATGGGTCGTCCTCGGCCGCAACGGAGCGGGCAAGACGACGCTGCTGTCGATCGCCGCCGGGCGCATGCACCCGACGTCCGGCACCGCGGACCTCCTCGGCGAGAGGCTCGGCCGCACCGACCTCCAGGAGCTCCGCCCGCGCATCGGGCTGTCGAGCGCCGCGCTCGCTGAGCACATCCTCGGTTCGGAGACCGTCCGCGACGTCGTCCTCACCGCGGCGTACGGCATGACGGGGCGGTGGCGCGAGCAGTACGAGGACTTCGACCTCGGCCGCGCCGACGACCTCCTGCGGCTCTTCGGGATGGGGGAGCTTGCGCACCGCACGTTCGGCACGCTGTCCGAGGGTGAGCGCAAGCGCGTCCAGATCGCGCGCGCCCTCATGACCGACCCCGAGCTGCTGCTCCTCGACGAGCCGGCCGCGGGCCTCGACCTGGGCGGCCGCGAGGAGCTCGTCGCCGCGCTCGCTGAGCTTGCGGGGGACCGACGGTCGCCCGTGATGGTGCTCGTCACCCACCACGTCGAGGAGATCCCGCCGAACTTCACGCACGCGCTGCTGCTGCGTGGCGGTCAGGCTTTCATGGCCGGTCCGCTCGCCCAGGTGCTCACGAGCGAGAACCTCTCGGAGGCGTTCGGCCTGCCGCTCGTCGTCGAGTCCCGCGAGGGTCGGTACACCGCCCGCGGCCTGCGCTGACGCTCATCTCGCGCGGGCGCGCCACGCGCTCCCCAGCGGTGTCGCCCGAGGCGCCGTTACGGTAAAGTCTCAGTAAAGCACCGCTGTGCAGCCGCCGCGACGTCGCGGCGGTCCTGAGAGGGGGAGGGAGACCATGGACTGGTACTGGTGGCTCATCATCATGTTCGCGCTCGTCGCGATCGAGGCGCTGACGCTCGACCTCGTGCTGTTCATGTTCGCGGGCGGCACGCTCGCGGCGGCCATCGTCTCCGCCGCCGGCCTCGGCCTCCCCTGGCAGGTCGTGGCGTTCGCGGTCGTCTCGACCGTCCTCCTCGTCGCGCTGCGCCCCTTCCTTCTGAAGAATCTCCGAGCCCGGGGAGAGCCGCTCGTCGAGACCAACGCGGCTGCCAACGTGGGCCGGGAGGCGGTCGTCGTCCAGGAGGTCACAGGAACCTCGGGTCTCGTCAAGCTCCGGGGCGAGGTCTGGAGCGCGCGCGTCGACGACGACGTCGTCATCCCCGTGGGTGCCGAGGTGCGCGTGAGCCGCATCGACGGTGCGACCGCCGTCGTGGAGCAGCAGCAGTCCGCAGGTGCCTGACCCTCCAACCTCTGCAAGCCCGGAACACCAGGAGCTGAACTTCTATGGGTGAAGACCTCTCATTCGTCTACGTCTTGCTGATCATCGTCGCGATCTTCGTGCTGATCGTCATCGGCAAGAGCGTGCGGATCGTGCCGCAGACGCAGGCGTGGCTCGTCGAGCGTCTCGGTCGCTACAACCGAACGTTCGAGGCAGGCCTGCACCTGCTCATCCCGTTCGTCGACCGCGTGCGCGCTCAGGTCGACCTGCGCGAGCAGGTCGTGTCGTTCCCCCCGCAGCCCGTGATCACGTCGGACAACCTCGTCGTGAGCATCGACACGGTCATCTACTTCCAGGTGACCGACCCCAAGTCGGCCGTCTACGAGATCGCCAACTACATCGTCGGTATCGAGCAGCTGACCGTCACGACGCTGCGCAACGTCATCGGTTCGATGGACCTCGAGCAGACGCTCACGAGCCGCGACCAGATCAACGGCCAGCTTCGCGGTGTCCTCGACGAGGCGACCGGTCGCTGGGGCATCAGGGTCAACCGCGTCGAGCTCAAGGCGATCGACCCGCCCGCGAGCGTCCAGGGCTCCATGGAGCAGCAGATGCGCGCCGAGCGTGACCGTCGTGCGGCGATCCTCCAGGCGGAGGGCATCAAGCAGTCGCAGATCCTCACGGCCGAGGGTGAGAAGCAGGCCGCGATCCTCCGCGCCGAAGGGTCGGCCCAGGCCAAGATCCTCGAGGCCGAGGGTGAGTCCCGCGCGATCCTCCAGGTCTTCGACGCGATCCACGAGGGCGACGCCGACCCGAAGCTGCTCGCGTACCAGTACCTCCAGACGCTCCCGCAGATCGCGAACGGGTCGTCGAGCAAGATGTGGCTCGTCCCGACCGAGTTCACCTCTGCCCTCGGTGCTGTCGTCGCCGGGCTGGGTGGAGAGACGCCGAGTGCGCCCGCCCCGGCTGCGAGCGAGCCGCGGCGTGCCCGCCCGCGCTTCCAGAGTGCTGGGCTGGTCGATCCGGCCGAGGCGCTCGCCGAGGCTCGCCGCCAGGTCCAGGAGGCCACCGCGGACGCGACGACGGCCGGCCAGCGGTCTGGACGTCCGTTCGACCCGAGCACGGAGGCAGGGCAGCACCCGGGTGCGCCGGTCCCTCCGCCCGCTGCTCCGCCGGTCCAGCAGGCGCCGCCCGCGCCGCCGGCTGCGCCGTACGCACCGCCCGCGACACCCACGGGTGAGCCTCCCGCTCCCCAGCAGTGAGCACCGACGTCCGAGGGCGCGCCGCTACCGTTGCGGCGCGCCCTCGTGGCGTCTGCCGCGAGTCGTCGCGTCGCACGTACCGAATCGTTTCGATGCCTGTCATCATGGTGCGGTGAGCAGCCCCCAGACCATCGCCGCGCCGCTGCGCCGCGACCGGTACACGATCACCACGTACGGCACCTTCGCCGTCTGGGGGTGGTTCCTGTACTCCTTCAGCCCGTCCGTGCCGCTGCTCGCCGAGGACCTCGGCGTCTCGAAGGCCGCCGGCGGCCTGCACGGCACGGCCATGGCCCTCGGCGCGATCTCCGCCGCGCTCTTCACGCCGCGCCTCGTCGCCGCGATCGGCCGACGCAACGCCATCACGTCCGGGCTCCTCCTCGTCGCCGCCGGCGTCGCCGGGCTCGTCGCAGGCCCGGTGCTCGCCGCGACCCTCGGAAGCATGTTCGTCCTCGCCGTCGGCGGCAACGTCGCCGTGTCCGCCTCGCAGGTCGGCATCTCCGACCACCACGGCCCCTCGGCCCCCGCCGCCATCACCGAGGCGAACGGTGTCGGGTCCGGTGTCGGGCTCTTCGCCCCCCTCGCCGTCGGCCTCGCGGTCGGGGTCGGCTGGGGATGGCGTGCCGCCGTCGTCACGACGGTCGTCCTCGCCGTGGCCGTCGCCTGGGCGACGTCGCGACTGCCCGACAGCGGCCGCCGCACGCCGGACCCGACGGCCCCGACGCACGAGAGGGCGGACGCGGCCGGGACGCCCGGCGCCGTCGCACCCACGCGCGCCCTCGGACCCGGCTCCGTCTGGTTCCTCGTGACGCTCGTCGCCGCCGTCGCCCTCGAGAACGCGACGACCTACTGGTCGACGTCGCTCGTCCTCGAGCGCACCGGCGCCGACGAGAGCATCGCGACCGCGACCACCGCCGGGCTCATCGCCGGCATGACCGCGATGCGCTTCGTCGTCGGCCCGCTCACCCGGCGCTGGCACAGCGCCCACCTCCTCGCCGTGAGCTTCGGGATCTCGGTGGTCGGCTGGGCCGTGCTGTGGACCGCGACGTCCCCGGCCGTCGCGCTCGTCGGCCTCGCCGTCGCCGGCTTCGGGTACGGCGCCCAGTACCCGCTCTCGGTCGCGCTCGTGCTCGGCATCGCCCGCGAGGCTGCTGACCGGGCGCAGGCCGTCGCGACGTTCACCGGGGGAGCCGCAGTCGGCCTCGCACCGTTCATCCTCGGGGCCGTCGCCGACGCCGTCGGCATGCACACCGCGTTCCTCGCGGTGCCCGTCCTCGCAGTCCTCGGCGGCACGGCCGCGGTCCTCGGGTGGCGCCGCGCGCACGCCCACGCCCTCCTGTGACCCGACCGCCCCACGCGCACGCTCCTGAGAGAATGTCGTGTGCCCACGAACGTCGCCCCGCCTGACCTGTCCGACCTCAACCTCGTCGAGATCACCGATCCCACGGCGGAGGAGCTCACCGACTACGTCAGCCTGACCGACGTCGTGCTGCGGTCCAAGCACGAGCCCGCCAAGGGGCTGTACATCGCCGAGAGCTCGACCGTGATCCGCCGCGCGATCGCCGCGGGGCACCAGCCACGGTCGTTCTTCATGGAGCACAAGTGGCTCCACGGGATGGCCGACGTCCTGCGACAGTTCCCCGACGTCCCCGTCCACGTCGCCGACGCAGCCGTGCTCGAGTCCGTCACCGGATTCCACCTGCACCGCGGTGCCCTCGCAGCGATGCACCGGCCCCCGCTCGCGAGCGTCAGCGACCTGCTCGCGTCCGCGCGCGGCGGGCACGGTGCGCGCCGCGTCGTCGTGCTCGAGGACATCGTGGACCACACGAACGTCGGCGCCGCGATGCGCGCGTGCGCGGCGATGGGCGTCGACGCGGTGATCATGACGCCGTCGTGCGCCGACCCGCTCTACCGGCGCGCTGTGCGCGTCTCGATGGGCACCGTCTTCCAGGTGCCGTGGACCCGCTTCGACGCGTGGCCGGCAGCACCGCGCGGTGCCGAGACGGCGGACGGCGTGGACCTGCTGCGAGAGCTCGGGTTCACCGTGGCAGCGCTCGCCCTCGAGGACGACTCCGTCAGCCTCGACACGCTCGAGTCCGGCACCCCGGAGAGGCTCGCGCTCGTCTTCGGCACCGAGGGGGACGGGCTCAAGCCGCACACGATCGCGGCGTGCGACGTGACGGTCAAGATCCCCATGGCGGGCGGCGTCGACTCGCTCAACGTCGCGTCCGCCGTCGCTGTCGCGACGTGGGCGACGAGGGTCCGCGCCGACGTCTGACGATCAGACCGGGACGCTCGCGTCGCGGACCTCGGGACCGGACCGCTCCGGCGCGGACGTGACCGCGTCCCAGGCGCGCACGAGGATGTCGACCGCCTCGTCGAGCACCTCCGGCGCGGCGGTGATCGGGATGCGCAGGTGCCGCTCGAACTCGCCCCCGGTGCCGAACCGCGGCCCGGCCGAGATCGCGAGGCCGCGAGCGCGGGCCGCGAGCGCGAGGCGCGAGCTGTAGGCCTCGCCGAGGCCGACCCAGAGGGCGAGACCGCCGTGGACGTGCGGGACGTCCCAGGTGGGGAGCCGCTCTGCGAGGCGGGCGGCGAGGTGGTCGCGTGACGCGCGTAGCTGGGCGCGTCGCGTCTCCGCGACGTCGGCGAGGTACGGCAGAGCGTGCAGCAGGACGAGCTGCTCGAGGATCGGCGTGCCGAGGTCGTGGACGTGGCGCGCGGCGACGAGGCGCGTGATCGTGTCGGTGTCCGCGCGCACCCAGCCGAGCCTGAGCCCGCCCCAGAGCGTCTTGCCGACCGAGCCGATCGTCACGACCCGCGAGTCCGGGGCGGCGTGGCGTGCGAACGGCGCCCAGGGCGTGGGACGGTCGATGTCGAGCTCAGCGGTCGTCTCGTCGACGACGACGATCGTGCCGCTGCGTGCGGCGGCGTGGCAGACGGCGGTCCGCAGGTCGTGCGGCATGATCGCGCCGGTCGGGTTGTGGTGGTCGGGCATGAGGTGGGCCACCGCTGGCCCGGACGCGATCGCGCGCAGCAGACCGTCGGCGTCCCAGCCGGCCCGCGCGTCAACCGGCACGGCTAGCGGCCGGGCGCCCGCGGCGACGAGCGCGTCGAGCGCGTGCGGGTAGGTGGGCATCTCGATGACGGCGCGGTCGCCGGGACGCACCTGGGTGCGCGCGACGAGGCCGATCGCGTGCTGGGCACCGAGCGTCACCATGATCTGCTCGGGCGCGGTCGGCAGGCCGAGCGCTGTGTACCTGTCGGCGAGGGCTGCGCGGAGCGCGGGGAGGCCGACGGGGTCGTAGTCGTGACGCAGGAGGTGCCGGGGGAGGTCGGCGGCTGCGGCGGTCGCCGCGGCCGCGAGCTGCGAGGCGGCGGGCATGGTCGCTTTGGTGAGGTCGAGCGCGGGGGCGTCTGGCCCGGGTGTGCCGGGCCGGGAACCGGGGGCGTGGAGGAGGGAGCCGGACCCGCGGCGGCTGGTGAGGAAACCGTCGGTGCGCAGGGCGGCGTAGGCCTGGGAGACCGTGGTGCGGCTCACGTCGAGCGCCTGGGCGAGGTCGCGCTCGGACGGCAGCCGGGTGGCTGGCGGGATGCGGCCGTCGATCGCGAGGAGGCGGAGCCGGTCGGCGAGGGCGCGATAGACCGGGACGTCGTCCGGCAGGTCCTGAAGGAGCGGGACGAGGGCGTGGGCGCTCAGCGTGCGCTCGCTCATGGAGCCACCGTACGCGAATTGGCTTCTTGCGGGGAGGCCACTTCCGGGATGGGATCGAGCCGTGAAGATCGACCAGGCAGAGATCGTCGTCCCGGACTCGGGCGAGAC
>RRZU012343687.1_pt1 | contig 15132 bp, 14 predicted proteins | sample 2165561 | NCBI WGS metagenome assembly RRZU01 (sample SAMN10456909, study PRJNA506462) | wastewater metagenome | isolation source: wastewater sludge | place: USA: Moscow, Idaho
AAAAGGAAATTTAGTTTTAGATACTGATTTTATTTGTATTTCCTATAAAGTTGATATTTCAAACTGGCTTGAAAAATGCATTAAAGAAATGGCAAATAAACCCATTATTCGAGAAACTTTAAACCAATATTTTTATTTAATTAAAAGTTTAACTAACCAATCAAATAATAATAAAATGAACGAAGAGATTTTAAAAATATTAATGAAAGACAAAGATAGTTTTGATTCATTTGTTACGTTGATTAATTCACAGAATAAACTGAAAGCTGAAATATTAAAAAAAGAATTTACTGATGATATCCTTCAAAATATTGCAAACAAACATAATCTTACTTTAATTGTTGATGAAGGATTTTATTTTGGTGTTACTTACAAAGGATTTTCATTTGAGAATGAAAAATTAGATGATGAAAATTTGCGTATTAGATTCGATTATCAATCTAGTAACTACAGAGATGTTTTATTTGGTTTGATATACATTGACAATACAAAAATCAACGATTTGCGAAACTTAGTAATAAAAGAAAAATTTGAGAAAACATTTGGAATAGCTCATAAAAATGGAAATTTTTCCAGTTATCTAATTAAATCAAAGTGGACTAATAATTTGTCAGATATAGGATCTTTAAACAAATTAAATGATTTGATATATGGAAATATAAAAAATGATTTACAAAATGATTTAGACGAAATAGTGTCTAAGCTGATAGAATTATTTAGTGAATAATTCTATCAGTTAATTATATAGTTTCAAAACGACACTCCCACCCGAGTGTCGTTTTTTTATAAAATAAAAACACTCTGCCATCCTTTGTCCTACTCGCCTCCTAATTTCGTCTTCTGGGAAAGCCGAAAACCAATTAGAGTAGGCAAACTAAAAATAAAACAATATGTCACAAATAATTAACCGAAATGGGGAATTAATTAGAATCAACCCAAAAAAGAACAACCAAATTGAATACTCAACAACCAATGGAAGATCTTGGCACAATCGCTACTCAGGTTCGGGTTGTGGCGATTTTCAAGATTTAATTGATAACGGCAAAGAAATATTAGCAAATACCTCAAAAGGGCTATTTTATTCGACGACCAATGGAATGAGTTGGCACAAAAGAGGGTGAAATAATGCCATCGTTTTTCTTTTAAATTTGAACCGTCACAATATGGCATTGTGGCGGTTTAATTTAGTTTTATACTAATTAAACAATCAGAAATTATGGAAGTAAACAACATTATTTTAGCACTAGAAACTATTTACAAAACAGCTGAAAAATCCGAATTGAAACTGGATGTTTTTGCTACTATTCCAGTTGAAATAAAACGTGTTTGTGACTATTTTGAAGTCAATACCATCGAAGCTATATTATTGGCAACCTGTTTTGTAAAATCTTGCTTTAATGCAGTGGAACTACCCGAAATCATTAAACATTTTGGATTAGAAAATCACAGTTTTTTAATATATTTAGAGAATTTCAATTTGTTAACTTTCAAATCTATTGTGATTAAGACGGAAAATCGTAACTCAGAAAATAATTACAAACTATCTCAACATATTTATGATTATATACTTGCTCAAAAATCAATTCCTAAAGAATTATTAGAAATTAAAATCAAGGAAAACACTTTTAGTGAATTTTTATCCGATATGGATATATTAAGTAATTTGAAAGATGACGAAAAAATTAACTATTATTATTTCATTCAAAAGCTCAAAGATTTATTGAATGCCAATATCCATTTTAAATTAACTGAATTTGCAATTAAAAATCTTGAATTAGTAGATTCTTTTGTCTTTTTTGACACTATTTTGGACGCTATGAATTGTGGTGAAAATGATTTCAATACGAGTTTACAAAGCACTGTTGATGATTTTTACGAACGAAAAAGAGATTCATTCAAATACATCAATAATTTTCTAGAAGAGAAGACAACATTGAATCTACTAGATTTAATAGAAAAAGATTCGAATTCATTTTCTAACAGACACCGTATTCAATTAACCCAAAAAGCAGTTTTCATGCTGAAAGAATGGGAAGGGATTTCGTTGGAATTTGTCGAAAAGAAAGACAAACGATTGATTTATCATGACCAAATTCAAAAACGCAATTTGTTTTATAATAGTGGAGAAGAATTACAATTGGAACCTATCAAAAAAAGTTTTTCAAACACTGCTTTCACCATATTACAAAGTCGGTTGAAGTCCAAAAATATGAGCGCTGGTATCACAGTTCTTTTGTATGGAAGTCCTGGAACAGGTAAAACAGAAACAGTCTATCAATTGGCAAAAAAACACAATAGACCTATTTTCAAAGTGGAAATTTCTGAAACCAAATCAATGTGGTTTGGGGAAATCCAGAAATTGGTCAAAAAAATTTTTACTGATTATTATAATTTCAAAAAAACACAAAAAATATGTCCTATTCTTTTGTTTAACGAATCCGATGCCATCATTGGCAAAAGAAAAAGTGCAGGTTCTTCATCCGTATCGGACACAGAAAATGCCATACAAAATGTATTGCTGGAAGAGTTGGAAAACTTTGGCGGAATTCTATTTGCTACTTCCAATTTGGTAGCCAATTTAGATTCGGCATTCGAGCGTCGTTTTTTATTCAAAGTGAAATATGAAAACCCATCTACTGAAAACGCTGCAAAAATATGGAGAAGCAAATTGCCAATCCTTTCTGAAAATGAAGCATTGCAATTGGCTTCGCAATTTTCCTATTCTGGCGGTGAAATGGAAAACATTGCTCGAAAATCTATTATGGATGAAATTGTTTTTGGTACAAAACCCAACTTCGAAAGAATTCTATCTTTTTGCGAAAATGAAAAATGGAATAGCAAACCTAAAAATACTATTGGGTTTTAGGGCACGTTTATTGTGTAGATTCAATTCGTATTTAAAACCTACAAGATTTCATAAACCTTGCAGGTTAGACTAGTAAATTCATTTTTTCACTAAAATTCTAAAAAAAATCGGGGTAATTTTGAATAAAAATAATATTTTTAAAATCAAACAAAAAAAGCCGATATTTTTCACCCTATATAATGTAAAACAGCGGCTATTTTTGTTTTTTTTGAACTATCCGTTAACTGATAAAGAATCTTAATTCAATATAAATCGTCTCACGACCTCAGCCACGCCATGATCATTATTCGAGGCCACAATAAAATTAGCTTTGTCTCTCAATTCAGGGTCTACATTATCGACCCAAACTCCCAATCCGGCATATTCAATCATGGTTAAATCATTTCCTGCATTTCCAACAGCTATGATTTCACTTTGAAGAATATCTAGTTTTTCTGCCAAAAATTTGATACTGGCACCTTTATCAATGCCATTTTGTGCTACTTCAAGGAAAAAAGGTTTTGACATGCTGACGCTAAGATGTGGCATTGTAGCTTTCAAGTCTTTTTCGACTTCTTTTAAATAACTTGGTTCTTCCAATAAAATACATTTTACAGCGGAAGATTGAACCTCAGCTTTAAAACTAAGTACTTTATTGTGTTCTAAACCAGTGATTTTTTTTTCGATTTCGATATATTCAGAATCCGTTTCACTCACAATTTTCCCGTTAACATACGTAATAATGTGTGTCTTGCTTTTTAAGCTGTAATCATACAATTCATGGATTTGCTCTTGGGTCAAGGTTTGCTCAAAAATGACTTTGTCTTCCTTTAAATCTGTAATTACAGCACCATTATAGGAAATCATATAGGAATTATCCAAATGCAATTCTTTAGCAAAAGCGGTCATGGCAGGTGTCGGCCTTCCAGAGGCCAGAATAATAAAAACACCTAATTCCTGCGCCTTAGACAACATTGCTGCATTCTCGTTTGAAATGGTATGATCATCTGTCAATAGTGTATCATCCAAATCTAAAACCAACATTTTATATTTCATTCCATTTTTTTTATGAATGCATTATATACTCATTCTAAATTCTTCAATAACCGGATTCGCCTTAGAAAAATCAGTTTCCTGAATAAACAATTCTACTGCTTGTCCCATAGTTCCAAAACCTGCCAATCGAGCTGATTGTATGTTGTTTTTTAAAACAGTATCTACTCCTATTGCTTCAATTTTTTCTTTCAATGCCATTGCTAGAATTTCACTTCCCGAAAACACTTTCATTAATCCCATCTTATCCTTTATTTAATTATTTAGTACTATTTTCTTCATCCCCTTCTTGCTCTTCCATATCCTCCGTTTCAATGCTTTCATCGTCCTCCTCTTCCTCTTCTTCAAAATCGAATTCAAAAGGCTCCACTAACATTTTTTCAGCAAGAACTTCTATTCGTTCTGTAAATTGTTCCGAAAAAATAATCCGTTGTGTTCTAATAATACTATTCGAAATACGCATGATTTTGGTTTCATGACGCAATTTCAAAATTGGGTCTGCATCATCCAAAATAAACATTTTCAATCGGTTTACATTAAATCCAGCAGTGGTAAACATTTCACTTAACTTATTTGGAGTCCCAATCAACACGTCAATTCCGCTAGAGATATAATTTTTATCAAATTCCATGTCCCCTTTATCATGAACGCCATAGACTTCTAAATTAGAATTTTTTCCGTATTTTTCAAAAAGCAATTCCATTTCCAATACTTTGGCTTTGTCCTCAACAATAATCAAAGCTCGTGGTGATTCCTCGGTTGCGCCTGCCAATCTCTGAATTACATTCAGTACAATTGTTGTTGATTTTCCGCTTCCTTTTGGCGCAATAATCATACAATCCGCACCGCTTTTCAGTGTTGAAAATGTTTCTTTTTGCATCGTATTGGCCTCGGTCAATCCGTTTTCAATTAGGGCTTCTAGTAAGGCTTCGTTTATTTTTTTTAATTTCATTTTTATTGTTTTTTACACGAAAATTCGCCAAGTAAAAAGAAGATTCACAATGATTTAATTAAAAAATTACTTTGTGTTTCTTTGTGTCAACTTTACGCATCTTTGTGAAATAAATTACTTACTCGCGAATAACTTCACATCATTTTCAGAAATTTCGCTTCCGCCAAGGATAATCAAACGTTCCACTACATTGCGTAGTTCACGAATGTTTCCTGTCCAATCGTATTCCTGTAACAATTTAATCGCTGATTTAGAGAATTTTTTGACGGTATTTCCTTGCTCCGAAGCAATTTTTTCTGCAAAATGTGCAATCAGCATTGGAATGTCATCACGCCTTTCATTCAACGCTGGAACTTTTATCAAAATTACTGCCAAACGATGGTATAAATCTTCACGGAAACGGCCTTCAGCTATCTCGGTTTTTAAATCTTTATTGGTAGCCGCAACGACACGAACATCCACTTTTATATCTTTATCGGCTCCCACTCTAGTAATCATACTTTCTTGCAACGCACGCAATACTTTGGCTTGAGCCGAAAGACTCATATCTCCAATTTCATCTAAGAAAATGGTTCCTTTGTCAGCTGCTTCAAATTTTCCTGCGCGATCTTTTACAGCCGAAGTAAACGCGCCTTTTACGTGACCAAACAACTCGCTTTCTATCAACTCAGATGGAATTGCAGCACAATTCACTTCAATTAAAGGGAAATTAGCTCTTTCGCTTTTTTCGTGTAATTGATGCGCAACTAATTCTTTTCCGGTTCCGTTTGGTCCCGTGATTAAAACTCTGGCTTCAGTTTGCGCCACTTTATCAATCATCAGTTTGATATGATTGATGGCATCACTTTCGCCAATCATTTCGTAGTTCTTGCTTACTTTTTTCTTGAGAATTTTGTTCTCAACTACAAGTTGTTTTTTGTCTAAAGCATTGCGAACCGTGTTTAATAATCGGTTTAAATCCGGTGGTTTCGAGATGTAATCAAACGCACCCAAACGCATGGTGTTGATTGCCGTTTCCATATCGCCATGACCGGAGATCATCACCATAGGAATTTCGGGTTTGATTTTTTTGACTGCTTCCAGCACCTCAACACCGTCCATTTTTGGCATTTTAATATCACACAAAACCAAATCGTAATCGTTGTTTTTTATTTTTTCAAAACCTACAACACCATCTTCGGCTTCTTCAACCTGATACGTATCGTTTTCTTCAGAAAGTATTTTTGTGAGCACTCTTCGAATTGCTGCTTCGTCTTCTATGATCAGTATTTTTGACATGTTTTGATAATTTGTTTACTAGTTACTTTGTTTACTTCGAATACACAAATAACCGAATTAATCTATATTTAATATTTCAACCAGCGGTACAATTCACTCCAAGTGGGTTTCTTGCCGTACATCAGTATTCCGATTCGGTATATTTTTGCGGCAAACCAAACTACACAAAAAAAGCTTCCGAATAATAGTGTTACTGATATTGCAATTTGCCACAAAGGTACGCCAAACGGAATTCGCATGAGCATCACAATGGGCGAAGTGAGTGGAATCATTGAAAAAACGACTGCAATTGTCCCGTGTGGATTATTAATAACCGTAAAAAACCCGATGTATACGCTTAACATTAATGGCATAATGATAGGCAACAAAAATTGTTGTGAATCGGTTTGATTGTCAACTGCAGCGCCAATTGCCGCGTAAAACGAACTATACAGAAAATAACCTCCAATGAAATAAATCACAAATCCGATAAGAATACTCGCAATGGGTAAATTCCATAATTCCCTAATATACATTTGGGCAGTTCCTGTCATTTCTTGCTGTGCTGTATGCATCAATTCAGGTGAAACTTGGGCTGTAGGTCCCACATTTACTCCAAAAAATACGGAGGCTGCAAACATTAATGACATTCCGATTACTGCCCAAATAAAGAATTGCAGCAATCCTGCTAATGAAGTTCCTATGATTTTTCCCATCATCAATTGAAATGGCTTGACTGAGGAAATTATGATTTCTACTATTCGGCTCGTTTTTTCTTCGATAACGCTTCGCATCACCATGTTTCCGTAGATGATTATGAACATCATAATAAGATATCCAAATGCTCCGCCAATGCCAATTTTGATTTCGTTCAGTCCTTTGACACTTTCTTCACCAGATGCCTTTGTCAAGTTGATACTTACTTTTGATTGGGCATTTTGAATAGCCAATGTGTCTAAATTCGCTTTTTCTAAATTGTTTTTAGTCAGTTTTTTTGCAATTACATCCTGAACATTTTCAATGAATAAAATACTTGGACTACTATTTGAAATAAATTGAATTTTACTTTCTAAATCCTTAGTACTACTCGTTTTTGGGATATATAATAGTCCTTCATAACTTTCATTTGTGATGCTGTCTTTCAGGAATTGTAAATCTATACGGGACAAATCAAGATATTTGTACGCTTGATTTTTATTGTTTTGTGATGTAAATTCTTTTACAAACAATCCTGATTCATCATGAATTGCAATTTGTTTGGTATCTGCTTTCATGGAGCCTAAATACGCAACAAAAACGGCTATTCCCACAAATAGCAACGGACTTAAAAAAGTCATAACAATAAAAGATTTATTGCGCACTTTAGCAATAAACTCTCTTTTTATAATTAATGATATAATGCTCATTTTTGACTGCTTGGATTTTAGATTACTTAGATTTTTAAGAACAATTAGATTAAAAGCTTGTAAAAAGACAAGTAATCTAAAAAGCCTAACAATCTATTGGGTTACTGTTTGAATAAAAATATCATTGACACTTGGAATTTTTTCTACAAAATGAGTCACTTGACCTCGTTGTGTCAGGATATTCAACAACTCATTTGGCGTAGCATTCCCGAGTTGAATTTCTAATTTCAACTCGTTGTTCAGTGATTTAAAAGTAGCCGGACTAACGGTAAATTTCTGTGTAATGGCATACATCAAGCCTTCCACATTATCCGATAAAATGCCCACTTCAAAACTATTGGTTTTAAATTGTCTCTTGACATCATCCAGTTTTCCTTCTATGAGTTTATTCGATTTGTGAATCAAAGCGATGTGGTCACATAATTCTTCAACGCTTTCCATGCGGTGTGTCGAGAAAATTATAGTAGCTCCTTCTTCTCTCAACGCCAGAATTTCATCTTTGATAATATTCGCATTTACAGGGTCAAAACCCGAAAAAGGTTCATCAAAAATTAAGAGTTTTGGTTTGTGCAAAACGCAAACTACGAACTGGATTTTCTGTGCCATTCCTTTAGAAAGTTCTTGGATTTTCTTGTTCCACCAGCCTTGAATCCCTAATCTTTCAAACCAATACTCCAGTTGTTTTTTGGCTTCAGCCTTTGAGAGCCCTTTCATTTGAGCCAAATACAAGCATTGTTCTCCCACTTTCATTGTGTTGTACAATCCTCTTTCCTCTGGCAAATAACCTATATATTGAACGTGTTTGGGTTGTAATTTTTCACCATCCAAAATGATTTCGCCACTCTCCGGTAATGTAATTTGATTTATAATTCGGATCAGTGATGTTTTTCCTGCTCCATTTGGGCCTAAAAGCCCGTAGATACTTCCTTTTGGAACCATTAATGAAACCTTGTTAAGCGCCATATAATCACCGTATTTTTTGACTACTTTATTTACTTCAAGGATAGTACTCATGCTTATTTTTTAATTGGTGTAAAAGTAAATAATTAGTACCGAAATTCTTAAAATTGTTACATAAAAAACCCATCCTTATTTTATCAAGGATGGGTCAATGTATTTTTTTAATTAGATGTGATAATCTGCGTCTCTAATCATTTTTTTTATGAAAACATGTCTTTTACTTTCTCAAAAAATGATTTGTCTGATTTTTCAGGATTTGGAATAAAATTATCGTCGCTAATGTTTTTTTCAAAAAACTGTTTTTGTTCTTTGTTCAGTGTTTTTGGAGTCCAAACATTTACATGTACCAACAAATCTCCGTTTCCGTAACCATTGATACTTGCAATTCCTTTTCCTTTTAATCTTAGAATTTTACCAGATTGAATTCCTTCTTCTAGTTTGATTCTCACTTTTCCGTTTATAGCTTCGATGTCTTTGGAAATTCCAAGAACAGCTTCAGCAAAACTGATGTATAAATCGTAATGTAAATTCTCTCCTTCACGTTTCAAGAACTCATGCTCTAATTCTTCAATAGCAACAATCAAATCTCCTGGAATACTGTTTCCCGGAGCATCATTTCCTTTATTAGAAACTTTCAATTGCATTCCGTCAACCACACCGGCAGGTATTTTTATCGACACTGTTTCATCTTCAATAATCATTCCTTGTGAATCTGCCTCTGAGGGTCTTTTGTCTAAAATTTGACCGGAACCACTACAGGTAGGACATGTTGAAGCTGATTGCATTCTGCCCAAAATTGTATTCGTAACGCGCATCACTTGTCCTTGTCCGTTACATGTAGAACATGTTTTATAGGTAACTCCAGGTGCTTGAACTTTACGTTTTACTTTTACTTTTTTCTCCACTCCATTGGCAATTTCTTCTAAGGTCAATTTCACTTTGATACGAAGATTGCTTCCTTTAGCACGACGAACTCCGCCTCCACCGCCTCCGAAACCACCAAAACCACCTCCGAAAATATCACCAAACTGACTGAAAATGTCATCCATATTCATTCCGCCGTGACCGCCTCCGCCAAAACCGCCAGAACCATCAAAAGCTTGATGACCATATTGATCGTATTTGGCTTTTTTCTGAGGATCACTTAATACTTCGTAAGCTTCAGCAGCTAATTTAAATTTTTCTTCTGCCGATTTGTCTCCAGGATTTTTGTCAGGATGATGCGCTATAGCTTGTTTTCTATATGCTTTTTTAATTTCGGCAGCATCAGCATTCTTTGAAATGCCTAATATTTCGTAAAAATCTTTTTTCATTTTTAATTTTTCTAGCAAAAATACAGTTGCAATGAATTGCCTCTGTATACTTGCGTATTACTGACCTATAACAACTTTTGGATAACGGATAATTTTGTCACCTAATTTATATCCTTTTTCAAGAACGTCAACAATTTTACCTTTCAACTTATCTGACGGTGCAGGAATTTGAGTGATCGCTTCAGCAAAATCAGCATCAAAAACGTCTCCAACCTTGACATCAACTTGCTCTAATCCTTTAGAAACCAAAGTAGTTTTTAATTTTTCATTAATAAGCGCTACTCCTTCTAGTAAAGGACCATCATCTGTTTTGCTGATTTCTGTAATTGCTCTGTCGAAATCATCTAATACAGGAAGCAAGGCAAGTAAAACTTCTTGATTGGCCGTTTTGAATAACTCAATACGCTCCTTAGTTGTTCTACGTTTGTAATTTTCGAATTCAGCAAATAATCGTAAATATTTATCCTTCTCATTAGCTAAGTCTAGCGCCATTTGCTCTTCTACACTTAATTCCTCAGCGATCGCTTGCTCTTCATTGGCATTATTATCTAATGTCACCTCATCTAATTCTTGATCGATTTCTGTATTGTCAGTAGTCATAGTACTCTTATTTTTAAAAATATTCTTAAACTTCATTTTTTTATTCTTTTCTATGGATTGCAAAAGTACTGCCAATTCTTTTAAAATGTCAAATTGTCATCTTTTTGTTGATTTCACTTTTCTTTTCAATATAACTCCTAAGCATTTAAAATTTTAAGATTATTTTAAGACTATCTTGGCATTCTTTATCTACATTTGTAAAAGCTTTTATTTTAGAAGCCTTTTCGAAGGTAAAAAGCGCTAGTTTATATTCTAAACAATTATTAATTCACCATTATCTGTATATCAAAAAAAGCTTCGTTTATCAAAACGAAGCTTTTTTTTATGTTTTTACAAATCAAGACTTTAACAAGTTTTGTTTTAAACTTTCAAAATCTAATGAAAGCTGGTCGCCAGTGATTAAGTTTTTGAGTGAATACGTATTCGAAACCATTTCTTGGTCTCCAACAATCACCGCAAAAGGAATTCCTCGTTTGTCCGCATGTTGAAATTGCTTGGCTACTTTCGCATTATCTGGGTACAACTCTACTTTTATTCCCGCAGCTCTTAGTTTTTGAATGGCTTGCAATCCATAAAAAGCTTCGGCTTCACCGTAATTGATAAATAATGCTTTTGAAGTTGCCGTAACGGTTTGCGGAAATAAATTTAGCTCTTCGATAACTAGGTAAATTCGGTCTAATCCAAAAGAAATCCCCACACCACTCATGTTTTTCAATCCGAAAATTCCGGTCAAATCATCGTATCTCCCACCACCACCAATGGATCCCATTGCTACTGATTTTGGCGGAGCCACTTCAAAAATGGCGCCTGTGTAATAATTTAATCCTCTGGCTAATGTTACATCTAAGTCTAAAATTGAATTGCCTAAGCCCAATTTTGTTACATTATCACAAATGAAACGCAATTCTGCTACGCCTTTCATTCCTTCCTGAGATTCAGCAAGCAAAACCGATAGTTGGCTTATTTTCTCTGAAATAGTTCCTGTAAAATTGAATAATGGCTGTACTTTCAGAATCGCTTCTGCTGAAATTCCTTTCTCCATCATTTCCTTTTTCACGCCGTCTTCGCCAATTTTGTCTAACTTATCCAGCGCCACTGTGAAATCGATCAATTTATCCGATGCGCCAATCACTTCGGCAATTCCGGATAATACTTTTCTATTATTGATTTTGATGGTTACGCCTTCTAAACCCAAAGCCGAAAAAACAGTATCATATAATTGCACCAATTCTACTTCCTGCCACAATGATGTAGAACCTACCACATCTGCATCACATTGAAAAAATTCTCTAAAACGGCCTTTTTGCGGGCGATCTGCTCTCCAAACGGGCTGGATTTGGTATCTTTTGAATGGGAATTCAATGTCGTTTTGATGTTGTACCACATAACGTGCAAACGGAACCGTTAAGTCATATCGTAAGGCTTTCTCAGAAATACTGGCCGTTAGTTTCGTACTGTCTTTATTTTCCAGATGTGTTGCATTGGCTTTCGCCAAATAATCTCCGGAATTTAATATTTTAAAAATCAAGCGATCGCCTTCTTCTCCGTATTTTCCCATCAAGGTTTCGGAGTTTTCAAACGAAGGGGTTTCTATGGGTTGGAATCCGAATTTCTCGAAATTACTTTTTATAATCTGAATGATATAGTGACGTTTTGCCACCTCAGCTGGTGAAAAATCTCTGGTTCCTTTTGGAATGCTCGGTTTTGATGCCATTGTATGAGTATTAGATTTTAGATTTTGAGATTTTGGAAATGTTGAAAAACTCCAAATTCTAATTTTTTGCAAATATCTTATTTTTAAAATTATTCTGTTTACAAATCTCAGCATTTTATTGCAGGATGCCTAGCCCAGATTAAAGTGAAAATACGGAAGCAAAAAATACTATTGTTTTCTTGCCTAAAAGAGCGACCGGAGGAAGCTCTTTTTGGGCAATTGAAAACAAATTATTTTTGCTGCAGGATTGTAGCGGAAAGCTGGAAATAGCTACAAATAAAAGAGATTGTAATAAATTAGTTTTTAGCTGCAGAAAATTTGTAACAAAAATTGTATTTTCGTGACAAACAAGCATGATGTTAAAACTATTCAAAGAAAATATCCGTATCGCATTAGGTTCTATTAGAACGCAATTATTGCGAACCGTACTTACCGTGTTGATTATTGCTATTGGGATTACTGCCTTAGTGGGTATTCTTACCGTTGTTTCTGCTTTGGAAAACACCATTTCATCAGATTTTGCCTCCATGGGTGCCAATACGTTCAACATCAATCAATACGAAAACACCACACGAAACCGTGGAGGAAATGAGCGCGAAATCATAAATCCAATCATTTCTTATCCGGAAGCGGTTGCTTTTCAAAATAAATACAACTATCCCTTTACTCAAACCTCGCTTTCGTTTACGGCAACATCAACAGCTGAAGTGAAATTTGAAGCGACAAAAACGGATCCTGAAATTAAGGTTGTGGGTGTTGACCAACATTTTATCACTAATTCTGGTTTAGAAACTAGTTTAGGACGAAATTTTACCAGTTTTGACATTGATAACAACTCTTTTGTGTGTGTGGTAGGCTCTGATTTTGAAAAAGGATTATTAAAAGACATAAACCCCCTTGACAAAACAATCTCTATCCGTGGAGCCAAGTTTAAAGTCATTGGTGTACTCAAAGAAAAAGGTTCTACTTTTGGCAACAGTCAAGATTTGAGAGTGTTAATTCCAATTCAAGTAGCGCGTTCCTTATTTACAGCACCAAACATAAATTACACGATGAGCGTCATGGTTTCTAAGAAAGAATTATTAGAACAAGCCATTGATAACGCTACAAGTACCATGCGTAGGGTTCGCAAGTTAAGCCCGGTTAAAGAGAATAATTTTGGCGTGGTTAGAAGTGATGACCTTATCAACAGAATTTTAGGAATTACAAAATATCTTGGGTTTGCCTCTTGGCTTATTGGTATCATTACCGTGCTGGGATCTTCTATTGCTTTGATGAATATTATGATTGTTTCCGTTACGGAACGCACCAGGGAAATTGGGGTTCGGAAAGCCTTGGGAGCCAAAAAAACAACTATTGCCATTCAGTTTTTTATAGAAACTTTATTGATAGGTCAATTAGGAGGTTTAGTTGGAATTATTTTTGGTATCCTAATCGGTTTTGGTATAGCAACAGCAATAGACTTTGTTTTTGTAATTCCGTGGGGAGCAATTCTGGCCGCCTTCATAACCAGTTTTATTGTGGCAATTGTTTCAGGTTTGTATCCTGCTATAAAAGCAGCGATGCTAGACCCAATTGAGGCATTGCGATATGAGTAGTTGAAAAGAATGAATTGAATATCTAGTTCAAACGAAATTATTTTACACTCGCTTTAGTCATCCTGTCATTTCCGTAAATATCTTTTCGTAACTCAGTTGTTGCGAAATTCATTTTCTGAAGTAAATCAATCGTTTCTTTGCCTAAATACTGATTAATTTCAAAATACAATTGTCCGTTTTCAGATAGGTTTTTCTGAGCTAATTCGGCTATTTTTTTATAAAAAACCAAGGCGTCATTATCTGCTACAAAAAGCGCCAAATGCGGTTCATTGTCCAATACATTTTTCTTGATTTCCTCTTTTTCTAAATGGCGAACATAAGGCGGATTAGAAACAATGATATCAAATTGTTGCTGCAAATCTTCCGTTTCAAGAATGTTTTGATTAATAAAAGTAACGTTTACAGAATTATTTTCTGCGTTTATTTTGGCTGTAGCCAAAGCATTTTCAGAAACATCAATTGCAAAAACCGTTGCATTTGGAAGATTTTTTGCCAATGCAATAGCGATACAACCACTTCCGGTTCCAATATCCAGAATACGAATTTTTTGACTTTCCACTTTCGACTTTTGACTTTTTAAAATCCAATCTACTAATTCTTCTGTTTCCGATCTTGGAATCAAAACATTCGCATTGACTTCAAATTCCAATCCATAAAAACTCGTTTTCCCTAAAAGATATTGCACTGGAATTTCCTGTTTTAATTGTTTCAAAATCAAGTTCCAAACTACAATTTCATCATCCGAAAAAACCAAATCAGGTTGCAATGCCAAGTCTATTCTTTTCAGTTTGTGTTTTTCTTCTAAAATTAAATAGAAAAAATTCTCTGCTTCACCCACATCATAAATTGGAGCCAGTTCTTGAATAAATTGGGTTCTGTATTCTTTAATTTTCATACGGTTTATAGATTGCTTGGATTAAAATGGCTCATTTAAAATTTTATAATTCTTTCAACATCCAAACCGGACAACTGTCATGACCTGTGCTTCCCATTGGAGCAGAAATATACTCAAAACCAGCTTTTTTATATAATTTTTGAGCAGCAAGCATAAATGGCATTGTTTCTAGATAGCATTTTTCGTAACCAAAATTCTTAGCACTTTGCAAACAAACCTCCATCATTTCAGCTCCAATTCCGATACCACGCGTTTCGGGTAGAAAATACATTTTTTGAAGTTCACAAATACTCACCGCTTCGTTAGCAAGTGGCGCAATACCGGCAGAACCCACGACTATTCCATCCTTTTCTACAACATAATAAATGGATTTTGGTTTGTTGTATTCCTCAAACATTAAATCTAAATAGGATCTTCATAAGCCGTTCCTACTTTCGGAATATCTAATTCGTCAAAAACAGCTCTTATCAATGCTGCAACTGCTTGATTGTCCCCTTTTATTATTTTTCTAATGCTGTAATTTTCCATTTTTATAAAAA
>RRZU010097209.1_pt1 | contig 15129 bp, 12 predicted proteins | sample 2165561 | NCBI WGS metagenome assembly RRZU01 (sample SAMN10456909, study PRJNA506462) | wastewater metagenome | isolation source: wastewater sludge | place: USA: Moscow, Idaho
GGTAAAAGAGGAAAACGAATTCATTATCTTAGGGACAGAATATAAAATGTCTGATAAAAATAAAAAGTTAAAGAAATTATCTAATACAAACAATGAAAAACCGGAAAATTTGTCTGATGATACTGAAGGCTCTGATGAACCGTCTGATGATTCTGCAGGTACTAAGGACTCAGATAGCGAAACAGAAAAAATAACTGTGATAAAAGAAAATGGCGTAGTTAAAGCAGAAAAAACAGCTTTTGGAAGTTCGCTGAGCTATGAAACTACGGGAAATATTCTGGGAAATGACAATACAGGGTTATGGGCGGCGGATAATAATACAAGTGTAGCAAATAAATATATTATAGAATCATATTATACAAATAATGAGGCTAAGAATTTTTCAGCAGAAATAGTAAAGAATGCAAATTTTATAAATGAAGGAACAATAGGCGGGAACAGAGGCGGGGTGCTTCTCCAGTCCGGTGCTGTAATGTCAAATGAAGGAACAATTAATAATACAGGAGATTACGGGATATATCTGGAAGATTCCGGAACTGTACTGAATAATTATTCTGCTGGTAAAATAGAGAATGATGGGAATTATGGAATTTTTCTTAATGAAGGAACTAAAGCAGAGAATAACGGTCTTATAGCAAACAGAGGAAAATTCGGGATATACATTAATAACGGCGAGGCTGTTAACAGCGGAGTGATAGAGAATAATGATGATTTTGGTATATATGCTCTAGGCAGTGAGTCTGTTATTGAAAATAATGGGACAGTAAAAAATACCGGGAATTACGGCTTGTATGCTGGAAATGAAGCGAAAACCGCAAATAATGCAGAAGGAATAATAGAAAATACCGGTGATTATGGAATATACACAGAAGGTAACAAAAGTATAGCTGAAAATTTCGGGATTGTCAGTAATGAAAAAGCATATGGAATGATAGCAAAAAACGGCGGAACAATTGTAAATACAAAAAATGGAATTGTAAACAACGGAACTGATTATGGAATGTATGTTGATGGTACAGGAAGTACAGCTCAAAATAACGGTATAATAAAAAATGACGGTAATAGTGGAATACATGCAGTTTCAGGCAGTGAAGGAATAAACAGTGAAACCGGAATAATACAGAACACTGGTAATGTAGGAATGTATTCAGAATCAGGAAGCAAAACATTAAATTATGGGAGAATAGAAAATAGCGGATTATATGGTATGTTTACAGCAGATAACAGTCAAGGCTATAATTATGGAGAGATAAAAAATAATTCTAGTAATGGTTCATATGTGACTGGTTCAGGTTCTGTTTTTATAAATGAAGAAACAGGAATTATATCAAATAATGGAAAAGACGGTATACATATAAGCTCTTCTGCAGAAGGTATAAATAAAGGAATAATAGCTAATAATGGAACAGAGGGCATGTATGTGGAAAGTCAGGGACAGGGGAGAAATTTTGGAGAAATAAGAAATACATCAGATAATGGTGTATATATAAATGGATCTGGTTCCAGATTTGTAAATGAAGAAACAGGTGTTATATCAAATGCAGGAACAGGAGGAATTTATGCGACTTTTGGAGGAACGGTAGAAAATAAAGGAGTTATATCAAATAATGGAAAAACTGGTGTATTTATAACCAATAACAGTCGTGGATATAACTACGGAGAGATAAGCAATACCTCAGGTTATGGTGCATATGTAATAGATGCAGGCTCTGTTTTTATAAATGAAGAGACTGGGATTATATCTAATGCCGGATCAATAGGAATTTATGTACTGGAAGGAGGAAGAGCAGAAAATAAAGGACTTATATCAAATACTGATACAGATGGTATGTATATAGCTAGTGAAGGTCAGGGATATAATTACGGTGAAATTAGGAATAGTTCAGATAATGGTGTATATATAACAGGAACAGGCTCGATTTTTGTGAATAAAGAAACAGGAATAATAGCTAATGAAGGTAATTACGGGATATATTCAAAAATGCTTTATTCAGGTATTCAGCCGATAGTAATAAATGATGGAACCATACACTTAACAGGTGATAATAAAACAGGGGTATATATAAATAATACTAATTTTACAAATAACGGGATAATACGTATAGATGGAGAGAATGCAACAGGAATAAAAGCAGAAAATAACAGTACAGTAAGAATAGGACAGAATTCACAGATAATTCTTGACGGGAACAGTCCTGTAACTCAGACAAATACTGATTATGAAGATACTGCGAGTACAGGGGCAAACAATAGCAATTCCGGCGGCAGAGCCTATGTTCTGGATAGTACATCTACATTAGTAAATGCGGGAACTATAACAAGTTCTGGAAAATTCACAGTAGAAAGTTCTGGAAAATTTGTGCTGGATACACAAACAGGAGAGATAGAGGCTTCTACACTGAATTTAGAGGGAGATATGTATCTAAATGCTGAGGGAACTCTGGATTCATCAGAAGACAGCTATCTTTTGAAAAGTGTAAAAGTAAATGATGTAACAGGTACAGGAAGTATAGTATCGGATTCATATTTATTCACGGCTTCTGCGGAAAAAGACGGAGACAATTACAGCATGGTAATGAAAAGAAAAGATTTTAGCGATGTGTTTAGCGGAGATTTGGGCGAAGTGCTTGAAAATAATTATTCAGGTTCTGAAAATAATAATGTTCAGAATGCTTTGTATAATTCATTAAAGAAAAATGTGACTTCAGAAGCTTTAGCCAAAACAGCACAGGAAGAAATAACAGGTGAAAGTATAACAGCAAATTTAACATATCAGCAGCTTCAGCAGAACAAAATACTTGAAGACGGTATATTTCAATTATTAGATAAAAAATCAGATGTTAATCAGGGATTTTATCTCAATTTTCTTGGCGGAAATACAAAGGCAGACACTAAAGAAAATGCCCTTGGTTATGATGAAGACAGCTATGGCTTTACTGCCGGAATAATGAAAAAAGCCGGAGATAAAACATCTCTCGGCGGATTTGTCGGCTATCTTAATTCTGATGTAGATTACAGAGATGACAGTAAATCCAGCCAGACTACAGATACATGGACAATAAAAGGAGCTGCAGAACAGATAATAACAGATAAACTGACATGGACAAGTACTCTTGGTTATAATATCTCATCAACTGACACAAGCAGAAAAATAACTTATGATAATACAAACCGAGAAGTAAATGGAGATTTTGATTCATGGTCTGTAAATGCGAAAACACAATTGAAATACACTTATGATATAACAGACAGAATAAATTTACGGCCAATGGCAGGGATAAGCGTGGATTACTTATCACAGGACGGCTATACAGAAAAAGGAAACGGATACAGCATGGACGTAAAAGCAGCAGATGCTTTTTCAGTAAGACCTGAAATTGGACTGGAATCAGAAATGACAGTATTTAATAATAATACTTCAAGCTTTAAAGTAATACCAAAAGTAAAATATTCTTATGAAGTGGGAAATCCTTATAAAGACAGAGATATAAATCTTGCAGGATTTAGTGATGCAGTATCTGTAGATTCAAGAGAGACAGGAAGAAATGATCTGAATCTCGGTCTTGGAATAGAATATGGATTTAAAGATAAAATAAAATTATATGGAGAATATAATAAAGGAATAGCAGACGGTAATGATAATCAGGTCATAAGAGCAGGATTTAAAATAGCATGGTAAAATAACAGGGTCTGTATCAAGAGGGTTTAACTTTTTTGATACAGACCCTTTATAATTAGTTTATTTATTTGTATTTTTTTTAGCAGATTTTTTTTTCTTGATACTAAAAGTCACTAAATTTTCCAAAGTAGCAGCAGATTGATCATCTATATGAAGAAATTCCTTCAGGTCTTCCATATTATTAAAGAGAATTCCGGATTTTCTATTTTCAACAGCTTCTTCTGCAAAACTTGAATTGAAAAAAGGAAGAGCTGATAATTCTTCATATTTAATAGTATTAATTGATATTTTAGGCTTATCGGATACCTGTGTTTTTACTTCAAGTGAGTTATTTTCATTAAGAGAAATATCTTTTACAGTAATTGAAGATACAGCATCTTTTAGTGCCTGCGGGTTTTGCTCAATAACAAAGTTTTTGAGCTCTTCATTGCTCATAGCATAAAAATCTTTATTTTTAACAGTAAAATCATCAAGGTATTTAAAAAATGAAAGTCTTTTATAGGCATCATATGAGCAAACACAAATTGCAAGAAATCCAATAATATATGATGCAATAATTAAAATGCAATAAACAAACAGTATCAGCGGATGAAGAATTTTATCAAATACTTCAAACAAAGATAAAAGAACAAAACCAACCAAGTAAAAATGACCAAGTAATGTACTGGTCTTATATTTTCCTCTGGCTCCTAATATATAAAATATTATAAAATTAAAAATTCCGCCAAGAGAGAGAAAAATTAAAAGGATTCCCAAAGCATCATTATCTTTATTATTAGTATTTTCAGTATTCATATATGTCACCCCTTATTTTAATATTATTAGTGTTATTAGCTATTCAAAAACAGAACCTGGCTGGGGAACTGTTGAATTAATCAGATAATAAAGATCATAATTGTCAGTTACAGTAATTTTTTGATTTATCAAATTTAAAGAAGCTGCTTCTTTAAGTAAAATAAGACGGTAACTATAATATTTTCTTGAAGAAAATCCGAGATATATTCCAGCCGGATAAGAAAACATATATATTAAAGGTATAATAGAGCTAAATGAATTGTCTTTAATTATAAGTGAGAATATATATAACAGCCATATAATTGTATAAAAGTGACCAAATTGAATATATCTCCGATATTTAGACCTTATACCTATATAATAAAATATAAAATTATTGAAAATTCCAAAAAATAAGAATAATAACCAGAAATTAAAATTTCGTGTTTCTTTTAATGTATTATTTTCCATAAAAACTCCTCTGTTTAATATAGTTATATAACTCCAAAGCTCTTGAAAAGATAAATTCCCAGAGTATTGGTAAAAGCTGTGATAATTGTAGAAAATATAACAATGCTGGCTGCAAGATCACTGTCCCCGTCCATGATAACGCTGAGAATATATGAACTGATAGCTGTGGGAGCAGCTGCCATAACAAATATGATAATAAGATCCCCACCTGTAAAACCTGATAATACAGCAAAAAATATCACAAGGGAAGGAATTATAGTAGTTTTTAACAAGGCTGCCAAAACTGCAGGCTTTAATTTTGTTCCTGCACTCCTAAAACTGAAAGACCCTCCGATAACAATAAGTGCAAGCGGAGTGGAAATAGTTCCGAGAGACTCAAGAGGCTTATCCAGAAGATATGGTATCTTTATATTCAAAAGTGAAAAAACTATACCGGACATAATAGATATAATCAGCGGATTTTTCAGAACATCTATTAGTATTCTTTTTATTTTCAGTTTTTTCTTTTTTGAGGAACGTACAGAAAGTATGAAAACAGAAAGAATATTATATATGGGAACGACAAACATAACTACGAGTGATGTTTTTGCCGCATCTTCACTTCCCAGGATACTTATAACCATAGGAATTCCAATGAAAGCAAAATTTCCCCTGAAAGAGCCCTGAACAAAAGTTCCTATAACAGCCTTATTTTTAAATAAAAATTCAGCTCCGATCCAGACAGCTAAAAAACTAAATGAAGTTGCTGCAACAATAAAAAAGATGAACTTTAAATCCATAATTTCATGAAAATCAGTTCTAGCAGTGGAACGAAATAAATATGCCGTAATGGCAGCCATATAAACGAATTTATTGGCAGTGCTGATGAAATTTTCATTGATAAGATTTATACGCTTAAAAATATAACCCAGTGAAATCATTATGAAAACAGGGAGAACAGCATTTATTGTAAATATAAAATTATCAATCATAAAGCCCCTTTGTCAGTAAGAATATTTTATTTTTTATTTTTAAATGAGAAGTCGATTCTTTGTGCAAGTATTCTGGCATTACGATCACTGAGTCCGAGCTTATTACACAGATCATCAGTATTTCTAAATCCGCTTCCCAGCTCTCTTTCTAATATAATTTTTCTGACAAGCTGCTTTGTTATAAAAGGAAGAGCAGACAGCTTTTCTTCAGGATCTATATTTATTTTAGTTTTTATACCAAGATATTTTGGATATTCATCTTCACTGTTTTCCGAGAAAATAACAGGATCAAAGCTTTTTGAATCAGTAAAAACAGATGTTTTTATATTATTTTCCAAAGGAACAGGTGAATTATTTTTTATTAGATTTTCCAGACTTTGGTTATCCAACAGATATATTTTTTTGCTGTTTAAAGTACTGCTGTCCGCATATTCCAGCATAGTAAGTCTTTTTCTGTATGCGGGCAAGGTTTTTAGAGCAAAAACCAGTCCGAAAATATAACCGCCTAAATATAAATAAGATAAAATATTTGTAATAAAAGGAATACTTGAATTTACGAAAAACGTAAGAAAAATCAGAAATAAATAAAAATGACCTACTTTTATATATTTTCCGGATTTTGATTTTATACCGGCATAATAAAAAAGTACGGCATTAAAAACACCAAAGGCTGTAAGAATAGCCCAAAAAGCATGTATAGATTTTTTATTATCTGAACTCATAAATTCTCCTTTTAAAAATAATTTATTAAAATGAAAAGCTTTAATTTATACTTGGAAATAAGCAGCTATAATATTAGCTAAATTTATTTTTTCTTCTTCATTTTAGTTTTAGAACTAAAAGTAACCATATTTTCAGAATCTTCAAAAGCATATTTTATTTCTTTCTCAATATCAGTAACAGCTTTCTTTATAATTTCTTTTGTAATATCAGTAATATCAATCGAATCTTCTAAATCAATATTATCAATATTCATTCTGCGGCTTTCTTTTTTATTTCCACGCTCATCAATAATATTGACTATAATATCTATATCGCTGTCATCGCTGATATCAGATGCCAGTTCCGAAGCCGGTTCATTTTCATCTGTAATATCAGTAATATCAATCGAATCTTCTAAATCAATATTATCAATATTCATTCTGTGAATTTCTTTTTTATTCCCGCTCTCATCAATAATATTGACTATAATATCTATATTGGCGTCATCGTTGATATCAGATGCTAGTTCCGGAGCCGGTTCATTTTCATCAGCTTTGGATACATACGGCTGTGAATAACTGTTGTTTCTGGTTGCAGCATCTGAAAATGGTTTTGTCTGTTCAAAAAAATGTTCATTTTCTTTGACAAATTCATCTAATGCCTGATTATCTAAGGTATATATCATTTTTATTTTAGAATTCAATATAAGAGGATCTAGTAAATCCAAAAGTTTCAATCTTTTATAAAAAGCTTTTATAGTAGCAAAAGCAAAAATTATTCCGAAAAAATATCCTGCTATTGACAAAAAAGAAATCAGCGAACTGAAAAAGCGTAGTTTGATTACAGCGGAAGCCAGTTTTAATACTAAATATATATGTCCGATGAAAATATATTTTTTTGATTTTGATTTATAACCGGCGTAGTAAAAAGCCAGAAAATTAGCAAAGCCAAATAAAGTGACAAGGCACCATGCTCCGCTTATTATACTGAAATGTTTTTTCTTCATAGCTACTCCTTTAGATACAGATATTGCGAACCTGATATTATTCTATTATTAAAAGAATTAATTGTCAAGGGGCTAAAAAATAAGACCCTGAAATAATCAAGGTCTTAGATATTATATTTTGAAAAGAGTTACTTTAATATACCGCCCTCAGTAACGACTTCATCAGGGGAGCTTACTGCTGCTCCGAAGATATCTTTTAGTTTCTCATCATAAATTTTATGAAGATAGTTTTGTTTTCCTAATTCTGTCAGTTCATTATTGATCCACTCTCTCAGCTCATTGTTTCCTTTCTTTACGGCTGGAGCAATAGGAGATGGTTCTTCAAGCTTTTCGTTAACTATAGTAAAGCCCGGATTAGTCTGTGCCCATGCATAAAGAAGAAGACTGTCATGTGCAAGAGCAACACCTCTGCCGTCTTTCAGAGCCTGAAAAGCTTCTGTATTATGGTCAAAACGAAGAAGCTCTATATCAGGATAATTTTTAGTGAAAAATATATCAGCTGTTGTACCTTTATTAACAATTAGTTTTTTACCTTTCAGGTCATTTAAAGATTTTATATTATCTTTATCATTTCCCAAGATCTGTATAGCGACTTTCATATACGGATTTGCAAAATCTACGACTTTTTCCCTGTCAGGGGTAACAGTCATATTAGCCATAATAATATCTACTTTGTCTGACTGCAGAAAAGGAACTCTGCTTGCAGCCTCCACGGGAACAAATTCTATTTTGTTTTCATCACCAAGAAGATCTTTTGCAAATTGTTTTGCCAGTGCGATATCAAAGCCGTCATTTTCATTTTTTTCATTGATAAAACCAAAGGGCGGTTTGTCTGTGAAAACCCCTACAATCAGTTTTCCTCTTTTTTGAATTTTTTCTATTTCTCCGCTAGTTTTGGCATTATTATCATCGGTATTTTTGTTTCCGCATGATACAAATAAAACTAAAACCATCAGACTTAAAAACAATAATTTTTTCATGATTAATCTCTCCTTTTCATATTTTCGATATATGTAAATTTATTTAAAAATAATTTTGCACGTTCTGTTTCAGGATTTGTAAAAAAAGTCTCAGGGTCTTTCATCTCACATATTTTTCCTTCATCCATAAAAATAATTTTGTCGGCAATTGCTCTGGCAAATCTCATTTCGTGAGTAACAATTACCATTGTTATTCCTTGTCCTGCTAAATTCAGCATAACCTCCAGAACTTCCATTACCATTTCCGGATCAAGAGCAGCAGTTACTTCATCGAAAAGCATTATTTCCGGATTCATGCAAAGTGCTCTTACAATTGCGATTCTTTGTTTCTGACCGCCTGACAGTTCTTTGGGATAAGAATTTTTTCTGTCTGCAAGTCCGACTTTCTCCAAAAGTTCCTCAGCCTGAGCCAGTACTTCGTTTTTATCACGTTTTTGTACTTTTAGAGGACCAAGAAGTATATTTTCAATGACAGTCATATTAGGAAATAAATCATAGCTTTGAAAAACCATGCCTATTCTTTGTCTTATTTTTTCCCATTTTATTTTTTTATCATTTAAGTTTATTCCTGAAAATACGATATTTCCTTCCTGTATAGGCTCGAGTCCGTTCAGACAGCGAAGGAGCGTGCTTTTTCCGCATCCGCTCGGACCGAGAATGACATTAACACTGCCTTTTTTTATTTTCAGGCTTATATTGTCCAGGACTTTCTTTTTATCATAATATTTTGAAACATTACTTAGTTCCAATATTAATTCTGTAATTGTTCTCACCTCGCAATAATATTATTTTTCTCGTGATTTTTCCAGCTTTCTGGAATAATAGGACAATGGATAGCAAATTATAAAATATATTAAGAATAACAGAGCATATATAAAGAATGCACTTTTTGTCCTTTCAATTATCTGCTGTCCTTTTTTTACCACATCAACTACTCCTATAAGAACAACAAGGGAAGTAGTTTTGATAACTCTGGTACTCAGATTTATGGCAGAGGGAATAACCCTTTTCAAGGCCTGCGGTATAAGAACATAATAGTATATCTGTATTTTATTCAATCCTATGGATTTAGCCGATTCAGACTGTATCTTCGGAAGGGACTCTATTGCTCCTCTTACAAGATCACCCATTTCAGCACTTCCCCACATTGAAAATACTAAAACAGCGGCACCTTCGCCTGTAATATTAAGGCCGGTTCCCATAGGGATCCAGAAAAATACTATAAAAAGCCATACAATAACAGGTATAATTCTGAAAAATTCAAGATATATTCTGGTAATCACACGAACAAGAATATTCTTTGAATTCATAATAATTCCCAGAATGATTCCGAAAATAACGGAAAAAATTATCGAAAGCAAAGCAATTCTCAAAGTAACCCATAATCCCTCGAGCAAAGCAGAAAAAATCTGAGCAAGACTGCCGTAATCTAAATTAATCATATTTCATCCTTCTTTCTGTGATATATAAAATAAAAGAGAGAGGGCCTATAAGGATAAAGTATGAAATAACAAGTAAAAACAGCATTTCATAAGTTTTGTAATATATCGCAATAAGGCTGTTTGTAGTGTATAAAAGCTCTGCCACGGAAATTGCAGAAACAACCGAAGTTTCTTTTAAGAGAAAAATAAAGTTTGCTCCTGTGGCAGGCAGTGCAATACGAAATGCCTGCGGAAATATTACATAACGCATAAGCTGTCTTCTGGAAAGCCCTATGCTGAGTCCGGATTCTATCTGGACTTTTTCTATGGATTCCAGCCCGGCTCTGAAAGCTTCTGTCATATAGCTTCCTCCGAGAAAAATTATTCCGGTTAGAGCACAGGTATAGTTGCTTAATTTTATGCCGAGTGCCGGAAGACCGAAATATAAAAAGAAAATCTGTATTAACAGCGGTGTATTTCTTGAAACCTCTACATATACAGCAACAACTTTATTAAGTATTTTTATTTTGTAATAAAGTATGATACTGTTTACTATGCCTAAAAGAACAGAGCCGGCTATTCCGAGTAAAGCTATCTGAAGTGTCAGTATAGAAGCTTTTACAAATAACGGGATCTGTTCTTTCATAAAGATAAAATCTAATTCCATAACCTCTCCTGTTTCAATTCATAGTTTTTTAGTATGATTTATTTTATATGATTGTATATAAAAAGTCAATTTAAAAATATATATTATAGAATATAATTGATAAATGCATTGAAAAAAATCCTAGTAATTTGATATGAATTATAAAATGTGATATAATATTTCGCGTAGTAAATAAATATATTTTATATAACTAAATAAAGGTGATAATAAATGAGAATATCCACTAAAGGAAGATACGGTCTGTATCTTATGATGGAACTCGCAGGAAACTGCACAAAAAGCAGATGCATATCATTAAAAAATATAGCAGCCAGTCAGGGTGTTTCTGAAAAATATCTGGAACAGATAGTTCAGATACTGAATAAGGAAAAACTGCTCATCAGTACAAGAGGAGCATACGGGGGATATAAGCTGGCCAGTAAACCGTCGGAAATATCTGTGGGAACTATATTAAGATGTCTGGAAAAAACCATAGATATACCTGAATGTGAAGAAACTGCCGATAAATCAGTTTTTGTATCAATAGTCTGTAAAGAGGTATATGAAAAAATAGATGAAGTAGTAAATAATCTGTTGAATAATATAACTCTTGAAGATCTTTTGAATAAATATGATGAAAATTATGTGCTTGATTATATAATATAGACTGCCTTTTTTAGGGCAGTTTTTTATGTATTTCAAAAAAGCCCTGAAAGCAGAGTAATTATGAAATATGTTAAAAATATACAGTAATAATCTGTAAAAATAAATAATATTGAATATATCAGAGTATTCTTAATCCTGTCCTGTTTTTATTATAGTATCAGAGGATCTTTTTCATTTTGTCAGGATCTTCTATGATAAAGTTATAAAATGGAGTAGTTTTCTTTACGCTGTTACATTCACATTCCTCTTCGTGAATTTCTTCGTCCTGAGTTCTTTCAAAAAGGCACATTCCTGCAGCAGCAAGTAATATAAGCAGTCCGCCTTCCAATAAAATCTCTATGAATTCTTTTATAAACATAATTACCTCCTATGTTTCTTTCTTATTTTATATGGTAATTTTATCATTAGAAATAGAAAAATCCCATTTGGATATCGGCAGATTAGACGTGATTTTGAAAGTGAAGGTATATTGAAAATTTGGCATTTAAAACAATATTTTTAAAAAATCTTAGATTTTCTAGTGTTTTTGGGAAATGGATTTTAGGAGTGTTTTGATCCATTTTGATTGCGATCTTGATTTTGTTTAAGTAATTATTTGTTGTCCCTCGAAAGGGATGGGAAATAGAGTATCACTTTATCGCGGTTTAACACTTAGTAACCTTTCATAAATTTGTTTATGGTAAGAGGAATTATGTGAATGAAAGCCGACTAACTGTAAAACCCCGATTCTGCTCAACTAATTATTTCTTGTCCCTTTCGAGGGACAAGAAATAAAGTTTCGCTTTATTAAATACCCCAAAAATGTTATTATTTAGAATAGGAATAAAAAAACAGACAAGGAGTTTTTATGAATAAAGCAATTTCCATTTTAAATAAATATTTCGGATACGACTCTTTCAGAAGAGGTCAGGAAGAAATAATAAATACCGTAAATGATAAAAAAGATGTACTTGCCGTTATGCCAACCGGAGGTGGGAAGTCTATATGCTATCAGATTCCCGCTCTTATGCTCGAGGGAATAACAATTGTTATTTCTCCTTTGATATCACTAATGAAGGATCAGGTAGATACGTTAAACGAACTCGAAATAAAAGCGGCATATATAAACAGCAGTCTCAGTGATAATGAAATATTCTATATACTTACCGATGTGAAAAATAAAAAAACTAAAATACTTTATATTGCTCCAGAAAGATTAAACTCCATGAGCTTTGTCAATCTGATGAAAAATCTGGATGTATCGATGATAGCAATAGATGAGGCACATTGTGTATCTCAGTGGGGGCATGATTTTAGAAAAAGTTACCGTAATATTCCCGATTTTATAAATATATTTCCCAAAAGACCTGTAGTAGCATGTTTTACTGCAACTGCCACAAAGGAAGTAAGAGATGATATTGTAAGTGTTCTGGAATTAAGGAATCCCAAAGTCTTTATTACAGGGTTTAACAGAGAGAATCTGAAAATCAAGGTTATTAAAGGCGAAGTGAAAAAAAAATATATTCTGGATTATGTAGGTAAAAACAGCGGACAATCCGGTATTGTTTATTGTTCTACACGAAAGGAAGTAGACAGCGTCTATGAACTTTTATTTGGGAAATTCCGTACTGTTACAAGATATCACGGCGGTCTTAGTGATGAAGAAAGAAAACGCAATCAGGAAAATTTTATTTATGATAAATCTAATATTATAGTAGCAACTAACGCTTTTGGTATGGGAATAGACAAACCCAATGTAAGATACGTTATTCACTATAATATGCCCCGTAATATTGAGAACTATTATCAGGAAATAGGACGTGCGGGCAGGGACGGACTGAACAGCGAGTGTATAATGCTTTATTCGCCGAGAGATGTCCAGATTCAGAAATTTTTAATAGAAAACAGTACTGAATCAGAAGAAAGAAAAGCTCACGAATATAAGAAACTAAGAACAATTACTGATTTTATCCATACCGATAACTGTCTGAGAAATTATATTTTGGATTATTTTGAGGAGAAATATGAAGGAGAATGCGGAACATGCAGTAATTGCAGCGGTAATTACGAGATGACCGACAGAACTATAGATGCACAGAAGGTGCTTTCGTGTGTTTACAGAATGAAACGGCCATATGGAATAAACATGATAGTAGATGTATTAAAAGGATCAAAAAATCAAAAGGTTCTGGGATTTAAGCTAAACGAGCTTACTACATATGGGATCATGAAAGAATATACAAAAGAGGATCTGAAAAGCTTTGTAAATACTTTGATTGCCCATAATTATCTGGATTATATCGACGGCGAGTTTCCTGTGGTTACAGGCAATGAAAAATCTGTCAGGGTATTAAAGTCACAGGAAAAGGTTCTGTTTAAAAATGTCAAGAAATCAGCACCTGTATTTGAGCATAATGAATTGTTTGACAGACTGAGAAACTTGAGAAAGCAGATAGCTCAGGCGGAAAATGTTCCGGGATATATAGTTTTCGGTGATAACTCGCTGAAAGAGATGAGTGTAAAATATCCCCGTACATTTGAACAGTTTCTTGAAATCAGCGGTGTAGGAGAAGCGAAGCTGAAAAAATACGGAATGGAATTCTTGAGCATAATAAATGAATATGTAATAGAAAAAGGAATAGGGTAAATAAATAATATTATAGAATAAAAAAACCGGAGAAAGAAGAACATGTAAAATGCTCTTAAACTCCGGTTTTTGTTTTTTGAAATATAGATATTAATTTTAAAAATAAAATTATTATTCCACGGTAACCGATTTTGCCAGATTTCTAGGTTTATCGACATCATTGCCTTTGGCAACAGCCAGATGATAAGCAAATAACTGATGGATAATAATACTTAGAAAACATGCAAGATCATCATTTACTTTTGGTATGTAGAATACCTTGTCACATACTTCCTCGATATTTTCCCTTCCTTCTTTGGCAATAGCGATAACATAGGCACCTCTTGCTTTTACTTCCTTTATATTGGAAACGGATTTATCAAGCAGTGAATCCTGTGTAACATTAATGACTACAGGCACTCCGTCGTCAATAAGGGCAATGGTACCATGCTTCAGCTCTCCGGAAGGAAAAGCTTCTGAATGTATATATGATATTTCTTTAGACTTTAATGAGCCTTCCAGTGCAGTAAGATAATCAAGACCTCTTCCAAGATAAAACATACTGTGCTGTTTAATAATGTGCTTTGAAATCTCTTCAAGCTCTTTTTCATATAATAAAGTCTTAGCTACTTTTTCTTCCAGTCCGAATAACTCTTTTACAAATTCCTTTGCATTTTCAGAAGAAAGCTTTCCTACTTTTTGTGCATAATCTATTGCGATTAAGTACAGTATAACAAGCTGTGTAGTGTATGCCTTAGTAGAAGCTACGGCAATTTCGGGACCTGCCCAAGTATAAACCACACTGTCAGCTTCTCTTGAAATAGAAGAACCCACGACATTTGTAATTGCCAGTACTTTTGCACCTGATTTTTTCGACTCTTTCAAAGCTTCGAATGTATCAAGAGTTTCACCAGACTGGCTCAAAACGATAACAAGAGTTTTATCATCAATAATAGGATTTCTATATCTGAATTCAGAAGCAATATCTACTTCCACTCTTATTCTTGTGAGCTTTTCAAGGATATATTTTCCGATAAGTCCCGCATTATAAGCTGTTCCGCATGCTACAATATATATTTTATTTATATTTTCAAGAAGTTCTTTTGTAAGTCCTATATCTTCGAATTTAATATTATAATTTTCATCAACTCTGCTTTTCAAAGTTTTTGTGATAACTTCAGGCTGTTCGTATATCTCTTTAAGCATAA
>RRZU013126876.1_pt1 | contig 15129 bp, 19 predicted proteins | sample 2165561 | NCBI WGS metagenome assembly RRZU01 (sample SAMN10456909, study PRJNA506462) | wastewater metagenome | isolation source: wastewater sludge | place: USA: Moscow, Idaho
GCGATAGGCGTGGTGAAAGCCAAAGAAAAAGTGGCTCAAGCTGATGTTTTGGTGTATTTGATTGATGTTGCGACTACCGATTTAAAAGACGACCTTGCGATGCTTCAAGAATTGGCAAGAGAAGATTTGAAAATTATCATTTGTCTTACCAAAATTGATGAAGTAGAACAAGCTGAAGAAAAAGCGCAAAACATTGCCAAAACCCTTCAATCTGAAATTCCTGCGCATGAGTTGTTGAAAATTTCGGCTAAGGAAAATATTCATCTTCAGGATTTAAAAGATGAACTTTCTACCTATGTAGAACACCTAAAATCTGAAAGCAACGTGGTGATTACCAACCAAAGACACTACGAATCTCTTCAAAAATCTATTGACGCGGTTTATAAAGTAAAAGAAGCCATTACTCATCAAATTTCTACTGAATTATTAGCCTACGAGCTTAGAAATGCTCTGGAACATCTGGGCGAAATCTCTGGGGAATTTACCAATGACGAAGTATTGGGGAATATTTTTTCTAAGTTCTGTATTGGAAAGTAACTTTCACAAAGTTTAAAAATAATAAAAAATAAATACTCTCATAAAAAGCTCTTTTTCAGGAGCTTTTTATTTTTTACAAATATAAAAACATTTTGCAATACTTTGCAACTTTTATATAAAATTTGTACCTTTGGTGTACCTTTTAATAAAAAATGAAATTTTTGTACCTCAATTTATAATATTTTGCAACATTATGCAACATATTGAAACGAGTAGAAACAAAAAGAAACATTATGCAACAATGAGTAGTAATATTAGAATTCCGAAAATATGTGAGTTTTGTAATAATGCATTTATTGCAAAAACAACTACAACCAGATATTGTAGTGATAATTGCTCTAAAAAAGCCTACAAAGCAAGAAAGAGAGAAGAGAAAATAAACAATACTCTTGAAGTTGAAAAAGAAAAAAATTCTGAACCATTAATAAACTTGAAGCATAAAGAGTTTCTTACGATTGATGAGGTTTGTACTTTGCTATCTGTAAGTAGATGGACCATTTGGAGAGCAATTAAAAATAACACTTTGAAAGCTTCTAAGATTGGAAGAAGAGTAATAATTAAAAAGTCTGACATCGAAAATCTATAAATATGGCTATAAAAGTATCACTAAGACAAAAGAAAATTAATGATGGAAGAAAAAGCCTTTATTTAGACTTTTATCCACCAATAATAAAAAGCAACGGTAAAAGTTCTAGGCGTGAATTTTTAGGTCTTTATATTTATGAAAAACCGAAAAATGAAATTCACAAAAACCATAATCTATCAACTTTAAATATCGCAAATGCAATACAGCAAAAAAGATTTAATGAATTAAATAAATCTGAAATTTATAATGATTTTGAAAAAGAAAGACTTAAAATAAAAGAATTAGGAGCTATTAATTTTATAAAATACTATGAAGAGCAAAAGAATAAAAGAAAAGGCTCTAATTATGATAATTGGGATAGCTGCTACAAGCATTTAGTTTCTTTCTTTGGAGAGGTGCTCAAATTTGAAGACTTAAGTCAGAAGAAAATAGAAGATTTTAGAGATTATTTATTGACTGCAAAAAGTAATCGAAGTGAAAAAGAAACTCTTTCCCAGAATTCCGCTTTGTCTTATTTCAATAAAGTAAAATTTGTATTAAAACAAGCTTACAAAGATGGAATTTTGCAAACTGATTTAAACGCAAAAGTAAAACCAATTAAAGAAGCCGAAACTCGAAGAGAGTTCTTAACAATTGAAGAGCTTAATAAATTGGTAAAAACAGAATGCACAAATCCATTATTGAAAAAGATTGCTTTATTTTCTGCGCTTACCGGAATGGCCTTTAAAGAAATTCAAAATCTCAAATGGCGTGATATAAAATTTATTGAAGGTGAAGGATATTTGATTTTGAGTAAAAGACAAAAAACACAAAGAGACAACTATCTACCAATATCAGAACAAGCTTTTTCTTTATGTGGTAATCATCCTGGTAATCCTGATGAAAATGTTTTTCTAGGGTTGAAATATTCTGCTTACAATAATAAGCAACTTTCTGAATGGATAGAAGCCGCAGGCATAGCTAAAAATATAACTTTTCATTGCTTCAGACATACATTTGCAACCTTGCAGCTCTATAATGGAACCGACATTTACACCGTTTCGAAGATGTTAGGGCATAAGGACCTAAAAACAACCCAAATCTATGCTAAAATAGTAGATGAGGCCAAAAGGACTGCAGCTGACAAAATAAAACTTGATAACCTTTAATTCTTTGTGCCATGGAAGAACTTAGAGCAATATTTTTAAATCAAATAAATAATATCCCCTTCATTGAATGTATTGATGAAAATCAATTTTATGATGAGTTTTTAAATTCACCTGTAGAAACTATAAATCAAGAATTAATACTAAGTGAAATTCTTATCGGTAAAAATATTAGTGAAATTAATTCTGAAGATGAACAAAAATTCAATGCTAAGCTTTTAGAGATAATAAAAACTAAAAATAAAAATTATTATATCCCGGACATCACCAGAACAAAGACATATCAAAAAATAACCAAAATAAATGAGATTTACACTGATTTCTTGTTTTTGATTTCAGAAAAGAAAAAATATCAAATTGAAGAAGGTAAAAATTTAAAAGAAATTCCCGAAAGAAAGATTATTTATGATAGGTTTTCAGATCCTAAAATAAATGCTGAAAGAATATTGCAAATTTTAGAATATTTTAATGATGATATTCAGCATAGAATTATTCAAAAAATAATTAATGATAATTCAGCTGGATTGTATTCAGTCACTGAAAAGAATAATCCTAATTTTCAAGAAACAAAATATGCGTTAGAAAATTTTAGAAAATTTCTTCACGAACTAGATAAAAAAAGCAACCCAATAGGAACCCAGAATGATAATCCAAAATCAAATGGAATCATTCAGAAAGATGAAAATAAAATAACTGATCATGAAGAAAGTGTAATTGATTGTAATTTGCGTGATTTTTTGCAAGAAAAAAAAATAAATGAAAATGATTATGAAACTTTAGTAAAAGCTCTTTTACAGTATGTAAAACAGGGTGTATTTCCTTATATCAATGAAAAAATAGTTATAGAAACTAGTATGAAAAAATTTGGATGGGCAGTTAACTCTATTTTAAAAGAATGTGATTTAAAAATTAATTCTGGAGTCTTAAAATTTGCTCAAAATAATATTTCATTATTTGAAAATAACAAAGAAGTTTTTGATGAGACTAATTTTAGAAATACCTATATTTATAAATTATTTACTGAAAATCCTTACAAAAAGAAAAATAATTAAAAAACACAATATTTATGCTAACAATTACTTATGAAGCTGAGGTATTAAATGATTTAATGCTTTATCCGCAAATGTTTCAAGATTTTTTAAAATTTATTGAAAGCATCATAGATTCTGGACTTTCAGTAACTATCCAACGAAAAATAAATGATTTAGATTTTGAAATTTTTAGACAAATAATTACAAAAGAAGATTTAGATGATTTTGTGAGTCAATTTAATTGATTTTTGAGTGCAAATTATTTTGAGTGTTCTATATTAATCAAAAACTACTTAACCACTTACTTGAGTGGTTATTTTTGTTTATTCTATAAATGATTTAAAATAAATGTAATTTTAACCCACAACACACCCACAACCCACATTTTTAACCCACAATTTCCATTTTTACCTTCGTACTGTTTATAAAAAATAACAGTTATGAAAGATGTAATTTTTACACAAATAAATGCGACTGAACTTATAGAGCAAATAGCACAAAGAACCGCAGAAATAATTTCTTCTCACAAAAATAATAATTCTACTACAGAAGCAAAAGAAAGCTTTCTAAGCATAGAAGAAGCAGCTTCATTTCTTAAAATTTCCATTCACACTATTTACAGTAAAGTAAGCAGAAAAGAAATTCCTTCAATGAAAAGGAATGGAAGACTGTACTTTTCTTCTAAGGATTTAACAGAATACCTTAAATCTGGCAGAAAACTTACCAATGATGAGGTAGATGCTGCCGCAGATAAATATTTGGCTAAAAAATAAAAACCCGTTGCTATTGCAATCGGGCATTTTTTGTAGGCTGGTGATAAAGTTCAAATATACAAAAAATTTCTTTTTGCATAGCGATTAATTATAAAAAGCTATGGAAAATCATTTCAAATCTCAGTTGATACAGTATTACGAATATCTTCAGAAAAATACTGCAACCAATTCTATGGTGGAGCAAGCTATTGGTATAAAACAGAAAAATCTCACCAGATACAAAGTTACTTTAGAAGATCAAGGTAGTTTGGTAGTGGTTTACAGAGGTTTTTGTGAAGTAACAGGATTCCCAGCGGACTATCTTTCCACAAATAAGGAAATTATAAAAAAAGTGAACGAGAGAAAATATAAAGAGACTCTTTTCCCATAATAAAATTAGATGAGATGAAACTACACAGGACAAAGAGAGATAAAGAAAATCCTTTTCTGGTTATAAACAATCATTGCTTTAAAAATGACAAACTATCATTAAAAGCAAAGGGGTTTTTGTGTTTGATATTTTCTCTTCCAGATGATTGGAGTTTTTCAATTAGTGGCATTTCTGTATTAGTAGGTGAAAGTAAAAAATCTGTTTACAAAATTATTCAGGAGTTAATAGACAATAGTTATTGTACTAAATCACAGAAAAAAGAAGCTGGTAAATTTTGTAACATAGAATATGAGTTTTTTGAAATCCCTTTTAATAAAGATAACGAACCGTTTTCCCAAAATAGGCAAACGCAAAATGGGCAAACGCAAAATGAAGAAACGGAACATATTGAACAAAATAAAGAATTATACAACGAACCGTTTTCCCAAAATCCGCTAAGCGGTTTCACGCATAGCGAAAAATGCACACAATTAAATAATAATATAATAAATAATCCAATAGAAGTAAATATTTACGACGACGAAGAGGAAAATTTTTCAAACGATGTAAATTTCGAAAAAAAGGAAAAAGCTAAAAACTTTCTAAAAACAGCTAAACCATCACAAATTAATAGATTGAGAATGCAACATAAACTCTCTGTGGAGCATTTTAATGAAAAGGTAGATGAATTTGTAGAAAAAAAATTTGATTGGGGTGAAAATTCAAAATGGAAAAATGAAGATGATATGGCTATGAACTTTGAGTTCTGGCTTCCTTCAAATTATAAAAGAGTGGTAAATCCTTACAAGCAATGGACCCAAGAAGAATTTAAGCAAGATTGTGCAAAGCACAAGAAAACATTTGGAAAAGATGTTCTCAATAAATTCTACAACCATTTCAGACAGAGAACGGAAACAGGTGAAATGCTCTTTCAAACAAAAGCTGCATGGAATACAGAAGCTCAGTTGAAAAATTGGTATAATGAAAATCTAAAAAATAAATCTGAAATTAAAAAAGAACCAACTAAAAAAATTAGAACACTATGAAAGATTTTACAAAAGAATTAGCTATTTCTAGTGGTAGAATTCCACCGAACGCTGTAGAGTTTGAAAAGTTGGTTTTAGGAACTTGCCTAATAGATAGCAAAGGACTTAAAGAAACTATTAAAAAATTTAATCTGAAGGATTTAAAAAGTGAATGCTTTTCATCAGAAGTTGGGTATTACATGAATGCAAAAGACATTCTTTGGGTTACATGGATACGACATAAAAAAAATTATGCAAAGAGATTCCCTAATAATCTTGAAACTTTAATAAACTGTCTTAATAGTTTTATCAATATGTGTGAGAATAGCAATAAAAAATGGAGTGATGATATTGATTTAATTAACCATTTTGAAATGTACTGTAATTTACATTTTTATAACGGGATTTTTAATGTATAACTATGAATAACAATAAATTATGAATGAAGCAATTAATATCCACTACAGAATTTACATATCTGTCTTTTGGGAAAAAATGCAAATTACAGAAAATCAAATTTTGAGCAAATGTAGAGAGCGTAATGTGTTTTGGTGTAGAATTATTCTCTGTAATTTTTTTAAAAAACAAAAAAAAAAGAACGTAGAAATCGCAATTTTTCTAAAAACAACAAATGGCGCTGTTACTTACTTCATCTACAAATACAGAGAAGATTTTAAGTATTGTGAAAAATTTAGAAGATTGACAATTGAAATTGAAAATTTAAAAAATCAAAAAACAAGACAATGGAGACAAAAAAAATTAAAATCAAGAAGATTGTCTCTTTTAAAATATAAACATTTAAAAAATAGATAAAATGGCAAATTTAACAGAAATTGTAAGAAGTACACTAGATCCACTAATGAAAGGACTAGAACAAAGAGTTGAAAATCTTGAAGAATCAAAAAAAAATTCTTCAAAAGAAAGCAATGCAAATCAAGAAGAAACAGAGAGAAAAGAACCGAATGATGGTGTATTGCAATTGTTGAAAGAAAAAACGGAAAATACATTAAAAGGCAAAGAAATCTGATGGGAATAAGCACCAATTTTAATGCTGGGGATTTCAGAAAAAACTATGAACAAGCATTAATTGATTTGATTTCTGGAATAAAAGATGCGTTTGAACTTGCGGGATTAAATGCAGTTGCTTACGCTAGAGATAAAAAGCCAGAAGGAGTAAAAGATTTTACCGACAGAACCAACAATCTAAGAAGCTCTATTGGTTTTGTTCTTTACAAAGATGGCGAAAAAATAAGCTCAAATTTTGCAGCCGCTGGTTCTGGAAAAGAAGGAAATGGTTCTGAAGGTGTAGAATCTGGATTGAATCATGCGGAACAGGTTGCAAGTAATTACTCTAATGGGTTTGTTTTAGTTTTGGCGGCAGGTATGCATTACGCTGCTTATGTAGAAGCAAAAGGTTATGATGTTCTTACCGGTGCTGGATTGGAAGCTAAAAACGAACTTGAGAATAGTTTTTCTAATCTCATTAGTCTAATAAAAGAAAAAACAAATATTGATTTTAAAATTATAAAAAAATAGAAAAAAAATGGAAAATGAAAATAAAGTAGGTAGAGGAAGACCTAGAAAAGAAAATTCGAATGAATTTGAGCCAATAATTATTAAATTTGATGATGTTTCTTTTAATGAAGAAATAGAAGATCAAAATAAAGTAATTGACATGTTCCATGAAGTCATCAATGAATTGAAAAAAGTTTATGAAATTGAAATGACTGATGAACAAATTGAGAAGCATATTATTAAAAGGGAATCTTTTAATGATTTTGTATCGAATTTATTTAAAAATGATTACAAGGTTAAGAGAATGATAGAAATTGCTCAAAACGAAGTTCTATCAGTTTTGAATGATTTTTATGAAAGAGTGAAATTTGAATATCCTTCTCCAGGTAATTTCAATGTAAAAGATGGTAAAATAACTCTAAAACCTTCTTTTGTTGAAAAATTAAGAATAAAATATACTTTTTCAATAGATACACCAAGAGCCAAAAAAATCTATGATTTACATCAAAAAGCGCATGCTTATATTGTTGAAATTAGAGAAATGGCCAGAGAGAAAGGCGTATCAGTGGAAATAGGAACTCTTTTTGAGTATGACAGAGAGTATAATATCAAAGCCAGAGAATTAAGATACAATATTTTATAATTCATCTCAATACTTTTTTAAATAAGGGCTGCATAAAAATTTTGCAGTCCTTTTTCTTAAAAGCAATGAGAAAGCAACGAGAAAAAACAATTTCACAAAATTGTGAAAGCGTCGAAATATTTTGTTTTGTTACCGTTCACACTTAGGATGAGGTTTTTAATAATTTTATTAAAAAGGGGGTTTTCAACAAATTTGGCGAAAACCCTTATTTTAAATATCGGAATTTCCGACATTATAAAATCAAGACTTTGAGGTTCTTCATAATTCTATGAAAAACCGAATTGAAAAATACGGATTTATTGAAAACCAAGATTTTGAGGTTTTTGACAATTTTATCAAAAACCCAAATGGAGGCAGACCATTAACCGAATATGCACTTTCTATTGATTGCGCCAAAGAAATTTCGATGGTAGATTAAATTTAAAAGTGCGAAAAAAGCACTTTTAAAGTGGTTTAAAACCACTTTGCACAGAAATTAAATTATTTTCTATCTTTATGTTTTAAATTAATAGACTATGAAAACAAAAATCTTAATTCCAATTATTTTAGCTTTTTTTATTTCATGTAAAAATGATCCAATCAAAAATCAAAAAACAGAATTCACTAAGCTTTCATTGAATTACCTGAATAATAAAATTAAAGAAAGCGGCTCTCCGGATGTAATAGATTAATTAAAATTAATTAAAGTAGATTCAGTAACAGAAGCACATGAAGTTTTGTTTTTGACTAATTATGTAAACTCAAAATTTAAAAAATTCAATAGCAAACAGGAAGAAATTTTAAATGACATGAAATTATATTCTGGAATTGGTGCAAATGATTTAATAGAAATAAAACACACGGATTTTGAAAAGGAGAGAGATAGTTTCAAATTTTACAGTAATATATTCGAAAAAATTAAAAATAGAAATTCAGATAGTATCAAAGTTTTAAATTATTATACAACATTTCTATCTAAATCACACAATTTAAAAACGAATGAAGCAAGACAAGATTCTATCTATATTATTTTCAATAATCAGAATCAAATTATTACCGAAAATGAATACATAAAGCAACTAATATCAAAATTTAGTAAGTAGCAAATTAAACAGATAATCCAGAATGTTTTTCTGGATTTTTTATTGATATATTTTGCTATTGAAAGTATTATTTATTGTAAATCAGGTAGATAATTAAAATTAGGTACATGAAAGGTACAAAAAATAAAAAATGATGAGGTTCTTGCAAATATCTAACGTAAATATTTTTACATAAATCGTCAAAACACCCAAAAGGTTTAATAACTTTTGAAAGTAAATATCTCTTTTAAAATTAGTTGTTTGTAAATTTGTTATAGATAATGTAAAATCAATACCCTCCGTACTAAGTCTAGTAATAGGAGGGTATTTTATTAAACATCTTATAAATATGGAAACAATTGTAAATTTAAAAGATGAGGAAATTATTTCTTTAATGAAAAACGGATTTCCTTTCAAATTGTCACGAAAAGTAAAACAAAAAAACTATTGGAAATTCTGGGAGCCAATTTCTTTAAAGGATATTGTCGAAACGTTTAAAATTAAGGAACTTCCATTAGTTGTGATGGAAAAAATCGCACAACAATCTAACAAGTTATCAGAGCATTTTTCTTTAAATCATCTCGGAACAAAATACTCAACCCCCAATGATTATAAAATTCTTTGCAAAATAATTGCCATGGCAATTATGGGGGATGAATTAGGGTATTTGCAAGAAGATATTTTCGGAAATTTAAAATTCCACATTAGAAAAAATGAGCTTAAAAATCTAACAAAAATACTTTCAAAAAGCTTAAAACCAAGTGATGTAAAAAGATTAATAGAATTGGTGGAAATCACCCATAATCATGGTGATTTTATTAATGCCATCATGAAAATAAAGGGAGGAAAAGCATTTAAGAATGAGAGTAATAATACAATAATTTTAAATTAAATTTATTTTTATGAATGGTGGTGAAGTGGAATTTGTGTTTACGGGAAACACAGACCAATTAAAAGAAAAATTTAAAGATACTGAAAAGGGATTACTTGGATTAACCGACATAGCGGAAAAAGCAGGAGAAACGCTTGATAACATGATAGATGGTGACATCCTGAAAAACCTTAAATCCATGGGGATTGAAGTAGGTAAAACAGGAGCCGAACTCAAAAAAGCGTTGAAAGATGCAGATGAATTTGTTTCGGGAATGGAATCTGGGTTGAAAATAGTTATTGCGGAACATGCAAAACTGTTATCCGAAATCAATAAAATGCCAGAAGGAAATGCCAGAAATCAACTACTTGAAGAGTACCGAAATGAAGCGGTAGAAATTGAAAAAGTTTCTAATCAAATTACCCAATACAAAGAATTCTTATCAAACGTAAAAGACGAATCTAAATCTCTTTCTGTAAAATTAAAAGAAGTTACTGATGAAATGAAAGTTCTCTACGACCGTGGAGAGCAAAATTCTGCTAGATACCAGGAACTCACTCAAAAAGCTTCTGAATACAAAGAAGCACAAGATGCAGTGAACAAACAAGTTCAAATAGCATCTGGCCCACAAGGTTTCAATGGATTAATTAATACTTTGACTTTTGCCGCTGGTGGTTTTTCTGCTGTGCAAGGAGCTATAGGTTTATTTGGTGGTGAAAGTGAAGATTTGAATAAAATAATGCTTAAAGTTCAAAGTTCTTTAGCGTTAGTGGTTGGATTGCAAGAAATTCAAAAACAAGTTTCTGCAGAAGGAGCTTTCAATATAACGGTTTTATCAAGAGCTAAACAAATTTGGGCGGCTATAAATTTAAGAGTTGCCACTACATTAGGTATTTCTACCGTTGCAGCACAAGCTCTTACCGCTACACTTACATTAGGTTTATCTGTTGCTATTGTAGGAGTAATAGCTCTTTTAGACAAAGCTTCTGGTAAACTAAAAGAACAGGCAGATTTTAATAAAAAGGTTGCTGAATCTATAGCAGAGCCAATTATTGCTTATAAAAATTTACAGAATCAATGGAATTCTCTTGGTTCTGATTTAGACAAAAAGAAAAAATTCATTACCGATAATCAGGAAGCGTTTGAAGATTTAGGGTTTTCAGTCAATAATGTAGGTGATGCTGAAAATTTCTTTGTCAATAAAACAGATGATGTTATTAAAGCACTCACATTAAGAGCAAAGGCTGCCGCTTCCTTAGAAATTGCTACAGAAAAATACAAAGAAGCATTGCAGGCTCAGATGGATTATGAGAGTGAAAGCACTGTAATGAGTAAAGGTTTTATTGGAGCTATTAAAGACGGTAAAATTGGAGAAAGAGCAGCGATTGTTTGGAAAAAAATGTTTAGAGATGAAAGTTTAATTTCTAAACAAAATAAAGCAAATCAATCAGCTAATGATGCATTGTTGAAATATAATGATTTCTCAAAACAAGAACAAAATATTTATAGTAATGGACTAGAAAAGTTTTCTAAACAAGATAAAAAAGAAACAAAAACACCTAAAATAAAATCTGTAAAAAACGTAGCAGATGAATTTCTTCCTGAAGGTTCTGTAGCAGAAATACAGAGAAGGTTATCAAAAATTAATGAACTCCTAAATAAATCTAATAATCCTAGCCAAATAGAAGCGCTAAAAAAACAAAGAATTAGTGTGATGGCTGAATTAGCAGAAGCTGAAAAAAGAATTCAAATTCAATCTATTACCGAACAGGTAAATGAAAATGAAAAACTTTGGAAGCAATATTATAGTGCAGTAATTTCTATTGGTAAGAACCCAGCAGATGAAATTTATAAGGACCTAATTACTGAATCAAAAAACCACATATCATTTCTTGAGAAGAAAAAAGAAGAATTAACAAAAAAATCTGAACAAAAAGACAAGAAAGGCAATCCTTTGATTACAGAAAAGGAAAAAGAAGATTTAAAATTCCTTACTGATAAAATTAATGAATTGTCTGGAGTAAAATCTCCTTTTGAAAAGTTGAAAGAAGATATTGATGATAATATTTCAAAAATACCTAATCTTTCCGAACAGCTTAAATATCTTAATGAAACACAGGAAAAGTTATTTCAAAAAGAGGGTAATTCTTTATATTTTTTAGAAGCTAATAACGAAATTGAAAAAAGAAAATCTGATATAGCAAAAGAAATTGAAAATCGCTATAAAGACTTTCTAGCAGCGCACCAATCTTTTGAGGAAAGAAAAAATGCAATAACTGAAAATTATAGCACTCTACGCCAAAAAATAGAAGCAGACACTACTTTAAACAATGAGCAAAAGAAAAATGCTCTTGAAAAAGCAGCTCAAGAGGAAGCTGATGCTTATTCTGATGCTTTTATGACTGAATTAGTAAATAATCCTCAATATAGAGAAGCTTTTACAGACTTAGAGAGACAAACTACATCTAAATTAGTTGAACTTAGAAACCAACTCCAAAATAGCCTTTCTAATAATAAAAATCTTAATCCTGAAGCTCAAGCAAAAATAAGAAAGGATATTCAGGAATTAAATTCTTTAATAGGAAGCAAAAACCCATACATTTTAATAAGAGATGCTATAAAATCTTTTGGTAATGAATCATTATCAGCAAAGGATAAATTAGAAATACTTAGCAATGCTATTGCGGCTACAAATAAATATTTAGACCTGTTTGAAAACATTGTTAATAGTGTTGAATCTACCCTTTCTCAATTAGGTGTAAGCACTGATAATTTATTTGGTGATATTCTTAATAATGTAAAAAATACTATTTCAGGAATTAAAGAATCGTTACAAGGAGTTGAAGATTTAAAATCATCTTATAATGATTATTTAGAAGCTAAAGATGCAGGTGATACACTAGGCAAATTAACCGCAGGATTTGGAATGTTAGGTGCAGGAATTAAAATTGTTTCTGGTGCTATAAAAGCTGTTAGCGGATGGTTAAGTGGGGATAACAAAAAAGAACGTCAGATTAAAGCTTGGGCGGATCAGGTTAAAAATCTCAAAGTACAATATCAGGACCTTGAAAGAGCAATAGATAAAGCGCTAGGAAGTGATAAATACACCGCTCAACAAAATGTTATTGCCAACTTAGAAAAGCAGAAAATTCTTCTTCAACAGATGATTCAAAAGGAGAAGGATAAAAAGAAAACTGACAATGGAAAGATAGATGCATGGAAACAAGAAATTTCTGGTATCAATGCTCAAATAGATGACCTGAAAAAATCTATTGTAGATGATATTTTACAAATTGACGTAAAAGGACTTGCCGACAAAATTGGCGATGCTCTTATAGAAGGTTTTGGAAGGGGCGAAGATGCTTTAGTTTCTCTTAATAAAACTGCTGACGATGTATTCCGTCAGATGGTTAAAAATGCTTTGAAATTACAGTTAGAAAAGCAAATGCAACCGATTATTGATGAGATGCTAAGAGCAATGGGTTATTCTGTAGATTCAAACGGAAAACCTTCTGGAAGTTTTGACGGACTTACTACAGAAGAAAGAGATGCGTTGAAAGCTAAAATAATAGCCGCTACAGGAGATTACCAAAAAGCAATGGAGCAATACGCAGATTTATTTGGTCCAGATGCTGCCAACTCTCCAAATGGATTGAAAGGCGACATCAAAGGAGTTACTGAAAAAACTGCTGGAGCTTTAGAAAGTCAAATCAATGCAATAAGAATTTATCAGGTAGAAGCGCTTAACGTATCAAAAATAAACCAACAAATATTTTTAAATGCCCTGAAATACCAAGCGGAAACAGCATACAACACAAGGGAGTTGAAAGCAATAAGAATGGGGATTGATGATTTAAACATTAAAATTAGAAAAGGTTTAGCTCTATAGTTCAATATTTTGAGTAATTAAAAAAAATAAAAATGCAAAAAGATAAAATATTAAACCATTTAATAAATAAAAATGGTTTATGTCCAAGAGGAATTGATATATTCAATGAAAGTAAAAATGACATAAATAAGATAATTTCTGCATCAATTAAATGGGTTGAGCTATTTATAGAGCATGAAAACGCAATTAAAATGCTAGAGTTTTTATCTGAAGAAGAAGTAAAATTATTCGCAGAAAAAGGCGTTTTCTTAAATCAAAAAGTAAACCTAGTAAACCCAAATTTAGAAACAATCATTTTACTTGGAAATTCTGAAGCTGACATACAAATTAAGGATTTTGGAGTGGTTCAGATTTATGTATTGAATGATAGTAAATTAAATCTTAAATCTAGCGATTTTAGTATGGTGTACATTGATTCTCACCATCGAGCAAATGTAAATGTAGATAAAAAAGATAATTCTAAAATTACAATTTCTCAATATGATAAATCTAGTGTTGATGGAGAAGCCGAAATAACAAAAAAAGAATGGATTAAAAACGAAATTTTTAATTATAAACATTGACAATTTGTTCCCATAAATAAAAAAACAGACTGAAAAATGCAGTCTGTTTATTAGCTCGCTAAATTTGGCGAGCTATTTTTTTTTTACTAAATTAATTTAAAAAAAATCTGTGCTTGCTCTGAATACTTCACAACCTTGAATTAAATCTCTAGTTTCTCTGAAATAATACCATATTCTTCTGTAGGCTTCTTTGTCAAGTTCTGGAATTTCTGGAAACTTATTAATAATTTTATTCTTGGTTTTACTATCAATTTTATTTGTATTATTGACAAAGTCTAGAATATTTTTTAATGATTTAAAAAATTCTTCATGTTCAAGAAGAGTAATCTCTAGAAAATCTGTATAAATATTTTCTTCAGAAGTTCTATTATTAAATCTATGAACCGCTCTAAGAAGTTTTTTTTCAGCTTCTTTTCTCTTGAATTCTATACTATTTAGTCCTTTTCCCATGATATTTTAATAGTTTGTTTCTAATTCATTTATTTTTTCTAATTCTTCTACCTTTTCGAGTATATTTCGAAGCCTAGTAAAATTATTACAATCAACCAGGGATTTTAAATACTCTGGATAAATAGAAGTATCTTTAAATTCATCTAGATTGTTCATAGCATACTCATATCTGAAATGATCATAATAATCATTGCTCAGTCCTTTTTCTATAATAAAAGAATTGAGTGAATTTTTTAGGTAAATTTCAGTAAGAAATTTTTCTTTAATTATCTTTAGAGTATCAAATATCTCTGGATTTTTGATTTCTTCTTTTGAAATTAGTTCTTCTAGTTTAATGATTTCGTTCATAATTTTTTATTTTTGAGGGTTAATATTTATTAAATGTACCTTATTTGTACCTTTATTTCATAAAATATTGAAAATCAATTATAAATATTTTTTGTATCGGGAAGTAGGTGATGATGTGATGATGTGATGATGTGATGATGTGATGATGTGATGATGTGAAAATTTGCGTGCTTTTGATAAATTGAACTGTATTGTCACGGAACTATTGCACCATTATTAGTACTATAAAAATTAATGAAAACACAAAAAACAATAGAAGTTTATAGAAGGGATAAAAAAAATTCTAAAAAAACATACAACATAGAGTTTGTTGCTGAATATAATGTTTCAGAAATAAGTATAA
>RRZU012789656.1_pt1 | contig 15128 bp, 15 predicted proteins | sample 2165561 | NCBI WGS metagenome assembly RRZU01 (sample SAMN10456909, study PRJNA506462) | wastewater metagenome | isolation source: wastewater sludge | place: USA: Moscow, Idaho
AGTATCTTCTGGATACAGTGGATCATGTCTACGAACAAATCAATCAATCTAAATAACCTTACATAACATTACCTTTGAGTAATGTTATTTATTGTAAAGAGAAAAAGTGATAAAGTAGTAAAAAGAGGATACTGTATATGACAAAAGTAACACGAAGTCGATTGACTACAAGTGCTTTATTGATTTTGCTTATTGTCTTTTTTTATTTCGTTAGTCAAATCGACACTCGAGAAGATTTTTCGTTACGGTCACATAATGCATACGAGTTAAATGAAGGGTGGACAGTTACTTATGATGACGAAACATTAAGTAATATTTCCCTTCCTTATGACCTCAATTTGAAACCTAGTACGAAATACAGTATTCGTACTGAATTACCTAATCTTGAACCGGATCGAAATACACTACTAATACGGTCATCCATGCAAGATATGTGGGTCTATCTCGATAATAAATTGATTTATGAACAGATTAAACCTGAGAAAGGATTAATCGATACACCATCCGCAAGTGTTTGGTTAACTGTAAATTTACCTGATAATTATCAAGGTAAAGAATTAAGAATTGATATTAGTTCACCGATATCATCCTTTTCTGGAGTCATTAATTCCATTAAATTAGATTCCAAAGATGTCTTATTATTCGGTTTAATAGAGGAACAACTTTTCGGATTAGTTGTGATTAGTTTGCTTCTATTTACAGGAGCAGGATTGATTCTTTTATCGCTTTTCCTAAAAATAAGTGAAGATTCAAGAATATTGTACTTAGGCTTTGTGGCCTTTACTACCAGTTTATGGTTATTGGCAGAAAGTCGATTATTACAATTCATAACAGGTAACCGATTTATATTAGGTTCTTTTGCGTATATTATGATTCCACTCATGTCAATTTTCTTTGCGCTTTATGTTAGAGAAGCAGTAATTACAGATAAACGATTTAAAAAATATATCTCGTATTTTGTCTATATTATGAAAGTATCTATCTTGTTAATTATTCTTTTACAGGTTTTAGGGATACAATCATATATTCAAAGTATGAATTATGAGTTAATAATGATTTTGATTGGAGCGATAACTGCGTGTGGGTTTATGATCGTAGAAGTAAGAAATTATCGAAATTTAACCGCAAAGCGATTAGCTAAATTTACAATTGTCTTATTGGTCAGCTTACTCTTGGAAGTTGTGTCTTTCTACTTAGGGACATTTCAATTTACCTCTTCTTTCTTAAGAGTGGGTAGTTTTATCTTCTTCTTATTACTCACAATCGATACCATCAGTTATGTTCGTGAAAGTATGCAACAAAGAAGTGAAACTGCTTTACTCGAAAAGTTAGCATATAAGGATTTCTTAACAGGTGGGTTAAACCGGACTTCGTATGAGAAAGGCCTTGAAAAGAGAATTGATTCTAAACAAAGTTTTAGACTTAATTTGATGGATTTAAACTATCTTAAATACATTAATGATAACTTTGGTCATAATGTAGGGGATGAAGCGATCAAACATGTCTATGAATCTCTCGAGTTAGCTTTCAAGGATATTGGAACATGTTATCGAATTGGTGGGGATGAATTTTCAGTTATTATGGATAATATTGATCCTATCATCAATCAAGAAGCGATCAATCGATTTAATCAATTGTTAGATGAAATCAATCAAACCTTTGTATTCCAACTTGAAGTCGCAATTGGTACAGATATTTATATGGTAGACAAGTGGGAACAATTCTCCAAGTTCTATCATCATGTGGATCAAAAAATGTACGAAGATAAAACAAAAATAAAATCAGCTCTTCGCTGATTTTACTCTTTATTTAACCATTTTTTAACCGCATTCAATTCAGATTCAGAAATACGATGTCCATTGTTTTCCCAATGAAGGGTTACATTCGCATGTGCTTTCGTTAATAATTCATTCATTTGAATGCTTTGTTCAGGTGGACATATTGGATCATTCTTACCAGCCCCAATAAATACAGAAACTAAACTTAAGTCTGGTAGTTCTTTTCTAATTGGAACCATTGGATGAAGTAGAATTGCTTTACTAAAAGCATCCGCATAGTGAAATAGAATACTTGCCGCAATATTTGCGCCATTGGAGTAACCGAGAGCCACAACCTTAGTACGATCAAACCCATAATCTATCGCAGCTTGATCGACAAATTCTTTTAATTGATGCGTACGATAAACGAGATCTTCCTCATCAAATACACCTTCCGCAAGTCGTTTAAAGAATCGATTCATACCATTTTCTTGGACTTCACCACGAACACTTAATACATTGTAGTTGGGTTGAATAAAATGAGCGAGAGCGAGTAGATCTTTCTCATCTCCTCCTGTACCGTGAAGTAATAAAAAGGTAGGATTACTTAGATTTTCTTTATGAAAAATATGTTTCATTCTTGTTTACCTAGTTTCTTTAATAGCGTTTGTAAATCACTTTCTTGGTCATGACTTAATATATCAATAACAGACCGTAAACGAGCCACATGTTTAGGATAGATTTCACTCATCAATGCTTTTCCTGATTCAGTTAAATGTACAAAGTGAATCCGTTTATCCTCAGTGTTCTTTACCTTAACAATATAGTTCTTCTTGATTAAATTCTCAATCACATAGCTCATACTCGATGATGCGATTAAAACCTTCTCACAAATCGATTGAACAGGTAAGGGACCTTTATGATAAAGTACTTCAAGTGCACCAAATTCAGAAGGATTTAAACCATACTGTGATACATCCTCCGCAATGATCTTTTCAATTTGATTGGTTGCACGAAAGAGAATTGTAATGGTCTTAAGATCGTTCGTCATTGAAGTATTCCTTCTTAAATTCTTTTGTACTTCTAACGGTATCAATTGGTCTAACTAGGGATTCAATACGTTCTCTTTGATTTCTGAATTTTGGAGGTAATGCTAACTTCTCACCTAAGATTTCGTATGGTTCTTCATCATCAATGAATCCAGGGCCTTCCGTCGCATATTCAAACAAGATTCCAGGATATAAACGAGTATATAAGGATTTAAAATAGAAACGATCCACAAATCCTGAATGACCTGCTTTATACGAATTCAAATGTCTAATCCATGCATCGATATCTTCACGATCATCCACCCTAAATGCAACATGGTGTACGCCACCATAACCTTGATATGCATTCGGTAATAAAGGTTGATAATCTAGGATAACGGATGCGCCATTACCACCTAGACCCATTTCAAATAAAGTATATTGATTTTGTTTACTGGAATAACGCATTCCCATAATTTCTTCTAAGATACGTTTCATATTTTCAATATTCTTAACTCTAAAGAAAATAGGACCTAATCCAGTAATGCCATACTCAACAGGTACGGGTCCATTTAACCATGGTGTTCCTGATCCAATACCCTTATTATTTTCATCTGAGAAGAGGGCGTATTCTTGATCATCAAAGTCATAGAAGAATAAGGCTTTCTTGTTGAATAATTTAGTAATCGGTTCAAAACGAACGTTATAATGTTTAAAACGTTTAACCCAATATTCTAACGCTTCATCATCCTTTACACGTAAGCCAATTCTTGAGATTTCATCCGTTCCACGAATTGCTTTGTTTATTCCATTGAAATCAAAGAAAGTCACATCTGTACCAGCATTCCCACGATCATCCGCGAAGAAAAGGTGGTAGGTATTGATATCATCTTGGTTGATGGTTTTCTTAACCAATCGCATCCCTAAGATATTTGTAAAAAATTCATAATTTTTCTCTGCGCTGCTCGTAATGGCAGTCACATGATGTATTCCGTTTAATTGTTTCATGTTAGTCTCCTTTGTAAGATGATTCAATAATAGTTCGAATTCGAACTAATATCAAATAATATGCTCACAAAGAGAATGAACTTGTTTCATCTTGACGCAAAAGGTATTATTTGAATAAGGAATAAACCAGAAGGGATAACGATACGATGAATCGAAATCATGCATTGTTTTATGGATTTACTCCAGATGAAATAGCTCAATTGAATGTTCATCTTACTAAGAAAAATTATTTGATTAAGGAATGTAATGAGGAAAATATTAATCATCCTGATTATTCGCTTATACTAATCAAAAATACAATCAATCCAAAGATTGAACTGTATTTAAAAGAAATTGAAGGAAATTTAGTTGAGATTCGTTTGATTGGATTAAATTGGAAACTTGTATCAAAAAACTTTAAACAATATTTAAGTTTTGATGATTATCTCAGAGTGATTGATTATGATTTGGATAAGATTGAAGAAAGTAAAAAATCGATCCAACAAAAAGTAAACAATTTCGAAAAGATTATTCGTATTTACTCAATCTTAAAGAAACATAAATCATTATCACTCATAACGTTAGAAAAATTAACAGGATACAAAAAGTTAGAAATAAGACGTTATATTGAGGTTCTACAATGGATGAATGAACCGATTAAGTATGACTTTGATCTTAATGTTTGGAAATATGAGTAAAATCAATGCATCAAAACCATTCTTATTTTAAGTTAAATAAGCCCATTCCTTGTTCAGAATCAATAGGAAGTGAAGAATGTTCATGAACAATCCTCCACTCATCATTTATTCGTTTTAATCCAAATGTAAAACGATTTGTTACATGCCTGAATTCAGTATTTAGTGTATTAAATTCTGAGAATCTAATAGAGGTATGAATAAATGCGATATCAGAATTTTCAAAGATACTAGTATCATTAAAAGTTACTTTTAAAGTTGATGAGTCATTTTTCAAACCATTAAACCAGTTTTCTATTATTTTTCTCCACTCTGATTTAGATTTTATCTCCAAAACATTCCAACTATCAAAAATATGAACGGAATCGTCGTATAAACTCATGAATTGATGACTATTTTGGTTTAAGACTGAAGCGGCATAATGATCTAAACTATCTTGAATCGTTTTCATAGTTTATCTCTTTTGATTATAGTTTAGTAAAGAAGGACTAATACATCTATTTTAATGCTCAGATTATTAAAAGAGACATGCTTATTTGGTACATGTCTCTTTTGATTTATTTATCTTGTTCAAATAGTGTTTTAGCGAGTAAGGTAAACATTTTGTCGCGATAACGGATGACTTCTTCATCTCTACCATTTGAATAATCGTAGAAACCTGCCCCATTCTTGACACCTAATTTATTATTCTCTACACATTCTTTGATTAAACCAAATGGTTCTTTATAGTCGCATAGATCAGGGAAGGTATATTTGGAGATATTATTATGAATATCAAGTCCCCCTAAATCGCAGATTTCAAATGGACCAAATACTGCATATCTAAAGCCGAGTGCATACTTCATCACATCATCTACACCTTCAGGGGTTGTAATGCCTTCTTGTACGATATAGAGTGCTTCACGAAGGATTGCTTGTTGGAGGCGATTCAATACAAAGCTTGGCGCATCTTTTACTTTAACTGGTTTCTTTTCAAGTTTAAGTGCAAGTTCATAGACGATATCTACGGTAGAATCACTGGTCAATTGTCCTTGAATAACTTCAATTAGAGGAATGATATGTGGAGGGTTCATCCAATGCATACCCGCAAATCGTTCTGGATACTTAACCGCTTCCGCAATTTTAGTAATACTTAATACAGAGGTATTACTACATAAGATTGTATCTTCTCTTACAAGTTCAGATACTTCTTTCCAGAATTTATGCTTAACATCGATGTTCTCAAGAATCGCTTCAATTAAGAAGTCCACATCTTTAAACGATTGAACATCATTTGAATATGAAATACGTCCTTTTAATTCATTTGATTTTTCTACCGATACAATACCCGATTTAATCCATGTTTCTTGGTTAATATCGACTAAACGTTTTGCCTTATCTAAAGCGGTCTCAAAAATATCATAGACTGTAACCTCATAATTAAACAATGCGAATGTTTGGGCAATCGAAGCACCCATTGTGCAGCCCCTGCAATACCTATTTTCTTGATCATATTTTCTCCTTGTGTAAGCGCTTAGATTGATTTTAGTCTAACAAAGCGTCTTGTGAAATTCAATCGATATTGCACAAATGGAGATACTAAAAACTTATAGATGATATAAGAAATGATTATATGGAAACTGTTGAACAATTTAAATTAAAGACGAGTTACCTTGTTTAAAGATGATACAAAGGGTACAATTTAATCAATAAACGAATAGTTATAGTTAAGGAGAAACCATGCGAACGGTTCATACGAACACAATAAAAGATGCGGTTAAGAACTTATTTATCGAAGCGAATTTTGATATCGGCGAATCGGTATTTAAGGTAATAAAGGATTCCTTACAAAAAGAGAAATCACAATTAGGTCAATCGGTCTTAGAAAAGATCTATGAGAATAATGAATACGCTAAAAAAGAAAGAATTGCGATTTGTCAGGATACAGGAATGTCTGTCGTCTTTATTCAAATTGGACAAGAAGTTCATTTTGAAGGAGACTTCATTAATGATGCGATTAACCAAGGCGTAAGAGAAGCGTATGAAGAAGGATATCTACGCAAATCAGTCGTAAGAGATCCACTATTTGAACGAGTGAATACCAAAGATAATACACCTGCAGTGATTCATACGAGTTTTATTCCTGGAGATAAAATAAAAATTGAAGTCATGCCAAAAGGCTTTGGTAGTGAAAATATGAGCACATTAAAAATGTTTCCACCATCAGCGGGTGTTGAAGGTGTTAAACAGTTTATCGTAGAAGCGATTGAAAAAGCAGGTCCGAATGCTTGTCCACCCATGATTGTTGGGGTGGGAATTGGCGGTACCTTTGAATACGCCAGTTATCTAGCGAAGAAGGCTGTCTTAAGAGGCCCTGATCACAAACATCCTGATTCACGTTATCGTGACTTAGAAGAAGAAATACTAACGAGAGTGAATAAGTCAGGGATTGGACCAGCTGGATTAGGTGGACTCACAACCGCATTCGCTGTCAATATCGAAGTTTATCCAACACATATCGCATCGATTCCTGTAGCGATAAATATTAGTTGTCACGCATCTCGTCATGCGTCGATTGAAATCTAGGAGAAGTTATGGAAGAACGAAAAGTACAATTGCCTCTTACTGAAGAGACGATTTTGTCTCTCAAAGCAGGAGATAGTGTTTTATTAACAGGGACAATGATTACAGGTCGAGATGCGGCTCATCAACGATTATTTGAAACAATTCAGAATCACCAACCCTTACCAATTAAACTTGAGGGTGAAGTCATTTACTATGTAGGACCCGCTCCAAGTAAACCAGGGATCCCTGTAGGATCTGCAGGACCTACATCCAGTTATCGTATGGATAAAGTTGCCCCAACCCTTATGGCACATGGACTAAAAGGAATGATTGGTAAAGGAAATCGTAATACTGAAGTTATTGAAGCCATTAAGAAACATAAATGTGTTTACTTTGCGGCAATTGGTGGCTTAGGCGCAATGATCTCCAAAAGTATCTTAAGCAGTGAAGTATTATGTTATGAAGATTTAGGAACAGAGGCGATTCACCGTTTCTGGGTCAAAGATTTTCCAGCCATTGTTGTGATTGACGCAATGGGTAATAATTTATATGAAATTGAACAAGCGAAGTTCAGGGAGTCAGAATAATCATGTCAGATGTCTATCAAAGATCATTAGTTGCGCATAAAGAATGGAGAGGTAAACTTAGAACGGTTTTAAATGCCCCTCTTAACAATAAAGAAGAATTGAGTTTAGCTTATACACCGGGTGTTGCGGAGCCTTGTCGAGAAATTCATCGTAATCCTGAATCGGTTTATGATTATACTTGGGTGGGCAATACTGTTGCGGTTATTACCGATGGTACTGCGGTACTTGGTTTAGGTGATATTGGGCCTAAAGCAAGTTTACCTGTCATGGAAGGGAAATGTGCATTATTCAAATCTTTTGCGGCTATTGATGCGATTCCAATCGCACTTGATACCAAAGATCCAGATGAAATCATTCGCATCTGTAAAGCGTTAGCCCCAAGTTTTGGTGGAATCAACCTTGAAGATATTTCGGCGCCACGTTGTGTCAAAATTGAACGTGAACTCAAACAAAGTTTAAATATTCCAGTCTTCCATGATGATCAACACGGAACAGCGATTGTTGTAGCAGCAGGACTTATCAACGCACTCAAACTCATAAACAAAGAATTCCATGAGTTAAAAGTTGTGGTTAGTGGTGCGGGTGCAGCAGGTAGTTCAATTATGATGATGTTACGGGATTTAGGAGTAAAGAATATTCTTGGGTTTAGAAAAGAAGGAATTATCTTAAAAGAAAATCATGATGATTTCTTAGTACAAGAACTCAGTGAGTTCATTAATCCAGATCAACTCTATATTACTTTAAGAGAAGCGATGGTAAATGCGGATGTATTCATTGGTGTATCTGCTCCTCGTTTAGTGGATCAAGCGATGATTAAGAGTATGAATCCGAAATCCATTGTATTCGCATTAGCAAACCCAGAACCTGAAATCAGTTATGAAGATGCGAAAGCAGCCGGTGCGTATATTATTGCGACAGGTCGTAGTGATTTCCCAAATCAAGTGAATAATGTTCTCGCATTTCCAGGTTTATTTAGAGGTGCATTGGATGCTAAGGCAACAAAGATCTCTGAAGAGATGAAGTTAGCAGCAGCTCAAGGTCTAGCGAGTCTTATCCAAGAAGATGAATTAAGTCCTGAAATGATTATTCCAAGCGTATTTGATAAACGTGTTAAGGATGTCGTGGCAAGTGCGGTAAAGGATGTCGCAATCAGACTCGGTTATGTTAGAAATGTTTAATTTGTAAGCGCATTCTTATGTGAAATAGTGTAAACTTAAACTATAGAACAAAACTTGACTATGCCTAAACTCTTCATGATACAAAATCTGAACCAAGACTACGAGATAATATAAACTAAGCAAATGATGCACTTTTTCGGGCATCATTTTTGTTTGAATGGAGAACTATGACACTCAGTATTGAACAATTTAGATATGCGACTTACTTTGCGCCTAGAGGTAAAGTACGTATGCAAAACTTGGGAAACCAAGTCAGTCAAAAGTATTTACTACCGAATGACCGAATCATTGGGATTATTGGTGATGCAGGAAGTGGAAAATCACTCTTTATAAAAGGGATGTTTCCGGGTTTAGAACTCACAAACGATGATGATGGAATCAATGTAAGACCTTCACCCCTCATGCGTGATTATGCTCAACTCAATTTTCGTGCTCACACCTATCATATTGATGCTCGATTTGAAGCCGCATTTACCCAAATGTTTGAACTTGTGGATGCGGTCAATCAAGCAGTACAAAATAAGAAACGTGTGGTAATTGAGCATTTTGATGAGATATATCCTTATCTCAATATGAATGCCGATTTACTGATTGGAATTGGTGAAGAAGTCATTGTATCTCGACCGAATTTATTTGGACCAATCCCAGATGATATAAAGATCACAGTCTATAAATCCATTCATTATCGCAGAATGGCACATAGTGCAGAAGACTTACTCGTTCATGTTCTTCAAGAGGACTACAATATTACCTGTGATGGACATGGAGATGTTAAACATGGCTTTATCTTATCGTTTAATAAGAAACCTAAAGCATCCATCTCTGTTTTAGAAAAGAAAGTAAAGTTGTTAATAAAGGATGATTTAACCATTAGTTATCATGACTCTACTCATATCAAGATTGGGGATAAGATTGATCAGTATTGTACAGGACCACGAACACACGTGAATCATACTGGTCAAATTAAGAACTTTAGATTATTGAAAGATTATATCTATGACCCACAAAAGAAGACCTATGAGTTGGTTGGAATTGTGAGTGATGAGACGATCGAAGATATTCATAAATTGAATCATTTTGCGGACTAAGGAGCACTATGGAAAAGATCAATGTCGTAATTGGAGTGATTGGGGCAGATGTACATGCGGTAGGGAATCGTATTATTGATTATGCGTTTACCCAAGCAGGCTTTAATGTGATTAATCTTGGGGTCATGGTATCTCAGAAGGAATTTATGGATGCGGCGATTGAAACCAACGCAAAGGCTATCATTGTATCCAGTTTATATGGCCATGGTGAATTGGATTGTCGCGGTATGGGGGATATGTTAAAAGAAGCTGGATTAGATAATGTAATACTTTATATAGGTGGAAATCTTGTGGTCGGTAAATCCGATTTCAATGAAGTAGAGAAACTCTTTAAATCGATGGGTTTTCATCGTGTCTATCCTCCTGGAGCAGATATCAATCAAGGCATTGAAGATCTTAAGCATGATTTAAACGAGAAGGGAATTTATGCCTAATTTTTATCTATTTGATGTGGGTTCAACCTATACAAAAGGATGTATCGTAGATACAGATAAAGAAGAAGTACTTGCACAAGCAAGTGATTTTACGACTTCAAGTACGGATATATCCATTGGAATCGAAAAAGTTAAACATAAAATGATGCAAGGACTAGAATCTATTCATATCGAGAAAACCTATGTCTGTAGTTCTGCTAAAGGTGGTCTCAAGATGATTGCGATTGGACTTGTACCAGACCTAACCCTTAAAGCGGCTCGATTGGCTTGTTATAGCGCAGGGGCAAAAGTCATACAATCCTATTCGTTTGAATTAAACCAGAAAGAATTAGATGAAATTGAATCCTCACAATGCGACATATTACTCTTAAGTGGTGGTACAGATGGTGGAAATACAAGTTCTGTTCGTCATAATGCGAATCAACTCATCAAACTAAGATCACGCTTTCCAATCATCTATGCTGGTAATAAATCGTGTCAGGATGAGATAAGAAACATCTTAGAATCCAATGGATTTGAATGCATACTATGTTCAAATGTAATGCCAAGTTATGGAGTATTAGAAGTTGATGAATGTAAGGCAAAAATACGTGAGTTGTTTCTAAAATCTATCGTTAAGGCAAAAGGATTATCAAAGCTCAGTGCAGTCGTCGATGAGATTGTACTCCCGACTCCATCCAGTGTATTTGAAGCACTTAAACTACTTTCCAAAGGAACATACAATGAATCAGGTTTAGGAGATTTAATGGCCATCGATATTGGTGGTGCGACAACCGATGTTTATAGTATGAATGAGAAACTCGTGATTAACGAAGAATTTGGTTATAAAGGACTTCAAGAGCCCATTGAGAAAAGAAGTGTTGAAGGAGATTTAGGCTTACGCTTTAGTGCTTCACATGTCTATGAATTGAAGGAAGAGATACATAATCCGATCTTTGATCAATACATACAGGATATAAAACACAATCCACATCTAACGTCTAATCTGGATTTAGATACACAACTCGCAAGTGCTTGTGTTGAAATTGCGACAGAACGTCATGTGGGCCGACTTGAAACGAGTTATACTCCTATGGGGATTAACTATTATCAAACGGGTAAGGATTGTAGAGAAGTTAAACAGTGTATTGGGATTGGTGGACCGATTATCTATAATCCAAATGCAAAAAGGATTTTAGAGAATTGTTTAATGAAGAGTAATCATAAGGAAGTTTTATTACCAATACAGTGTGAATATTATATCGATAAAGATTATTGTATCAGTTGTTTAGGACTATTGGCTAAACAGTATCCGGATGTTGTGTTACGAATCTTGAAAAAGAAATTGGAGAAAATAGATCATGTATAATCGTAAAATCCCATTGGATGAATTTCTTAAACAACGTGAAGAAGTGCTTAAACAATGGAATACTGGAAAAGATGTGGATCTTGAAGAAGCAATTGAATACCAAAAATCATTAGATGAATCAAAGCGTTTCAGTAATAAACTAGCTCAAGCCATTGAGAATAAAGAAACATTGATTCAACCAAGAGCAGGGGTTGCGCTTCCTAATGAACACATCAAACTTCTAAAAACACTACAGGATGAAGGGGGAGCTGATTTACTCCCAACAACCATTGATAGTTATACGCGTCACAATCGATATGTGGAAGCACAAACAGGGATTGATGAAAGTATTCGTACCGGGAAATCTCTACTCAATGGCTTTCCAGCTGTAAATCATGGGGTACAAGTTTGTCGCTCCATCATCTCTTCACTGAATGTGCCAGTTCAAGTACGTCACGGAACACCGGATGCTCGACTCCTTGCGGAGATTACCTGTGCTGGTGGATTTACCTCTTTTGAAGGAGGCGGTATTTCATACAATATTCCTTATGGAAAAAACTACTCCTTAGAAAAAACCATTACAGATTGGCAATATGTGGATCGTTTAATTGGTTACTATGAAGAAATGGGTGTAACGATTAATCGTGAACCATTTGGTCCATTAACAGGAACACTTGTTCCAGCGTGTATTTCACACAGTGTAGCGATCCTCGAAAGCTTACTTGCGGCTGAACAAGGGTGTAAGTGCATTACGGTAGGTTATGGACAATGTGGAAATCAGAACCAAGATATCGCCGCAATTCGTACGTTGGATAAATTAACCAAAGAATATTTAGCTCGATTTGGCTTTTATGATGTAAGCGTATCAACTGTATTCCATCAATGGATGGGAGGCTTTCCACAAGATGAAGCGAAAGCTTATGCAGTTATCAGTTGGGGTGCGAGTACAGCAGTATTATCCGGTGCCACAAAGGTAATTGTTAAATCACCACACGAAGCCTTTGGAGTCCCAACCGCAGAAGCGAATGCGAATGGATTAAAAACGACTAAACAATTAACGTCCATGTTAAAGGATCAAGTCTTTACAGAGACAAATGAAATTAAAGCAGAAATGGATATCATCGAGAAAGAAACACGCAGTATCATGGAAGCGGTGTTGAAACTCGGTGAGAATAATTTTGGACTCTGTGCAGTACGTGCATTTGAAGCTGGATTGATTGATGTTCCTTTTGCCCCAGCAACCTGCAATGCTGGAAAGATGTTGCCGGCGAGAGATAATAATGGCGCGATTCGTATCTATGAATTCGGGAATCTTCCATTCGATGAATCACTTAAAGCGTTCCATCGTCAGAAACTCCAAGAAAGAGCGGATGTGGAACGTAGACAAGTGAGCTTCCAAATGGTAATTGATGATATATATGCCGTTAGTAAAGGTCGTCTTGTGGGACGTCCAAGTAAGGGGAATGTATGAAAATAATTGATGTTATTAGTAGTTGTGGTAGAACGGGGTTTTTCTTTGATGATCAAAAAGCGATCAAAAAAGGGGCACAATCCGATGGGAACTTCTACTTGGGTAATCCTGTCACAGAAGGCTTTACGCGAGTTAGACAAGCGGGAGAATCACTTACGATTATGCTTGTATTAGAAGATGGACAGGTCGCATTTGGGGATTGTTGCGCTGTGCAATACAGTGGATGTGGTGGTCGTGATCCACTCTTCATCGCCTTAGATTTTCAAAAGATTGTACAAGATAGAATACGACCATTATTACTCAATCGTGAATTGACTTCGTTTAAAGAACTTGCCTATGAATTTGACCATCTAGAACTTGATGGCAAACGAATCCATACCGCATTACGCTATGGCATTACTCAAGCAATCTTAGATGCGGTCGCTAAATCCCAACATACTCAAATGGCTAATATTATTGCGAATGAATATCATACCAATGTTAGTGAACAACTTATCCCAATCTTTAGTCAAAGTGGGGATAATCGCTATGATAATGTGGATAAGATGATTCTTAAAGAAAGTGCTGTTCTTCCACATGGATTAATTAATCATGTTGAAACAAAGTTAGGTTATCAAGGTGAGAAATTACTTGAGTATGTTAAGTGGTTAAGAAAACGAATTGATGATTATCGTAATCATGAGGATTACAAACCGGTATTACACATCGATGTCTATGGAACATTAGGCATTATATTCAAAGAAGACTATGATGCGATGGTGGATTATCTTAAAACATTAAGAGAGGCAAGTGGTCCCTATCATTTACGCATCGAAGGTCCAGTCGATTTTGATGATCGTGAAAAAACCATGATGGGTCTACAAATCATTACACGTATGTTAGATGAGCGTGGAATTGAATGTGAGATTGTCGCAGATGAATGGTGTAATACCCTCGAAGATATTAAAGAATTTGCGGATAAAAAAGCAGGTCATATGGTTCAAATCAAAACACCTGATTTAGGTGGTATACAAAATATTGTGGAAGCTGTGTTGTATTGCAAGGAAAAAGGAATTGGTGCCTATCAAGGTGGTACATGCAATGAAACTGATATCAGTGCTAAGGCATGTGTTCATTGTGCTATGGCTACTCAACCTGTACAAATTCTCGCAAAACCGGGTATGGGTGTTGATGAAGGATACATGCTTGTTTATAACGAAATGAAACGTATTATCGCTCTTGAAACGATACGAAAGGAGCGTCATGAAAAGTATTAAAATATTATCCACAACCGCTATTCTAGGGTATGGATTTCCAATGGCCAGTTTCGAAGCTGGGATGAAGAAGAATCCAGATTGTATTGCGGTTGATGCAGGATCAACCGATCCTGGTCCATATTATTTAGGTGCTGGGGTTTCCTTTACCGACTATTACGCAGTTAAACGTGACTTAGGTATCATGATTCAAGCAGGGATTGAACATCATGTGCCTGTGCTTGTAGGAACTGCAGGTGGTAGTGGTGCGAAACCACATTTAGATTGGACAATTAAGATTGTAAAAGAGATTGCGGAAGAAAATAATCTACATTTTAAGATGGCGATTATTGAAGCGGATATAGATAAGGAAATCTTATATAAAGCATTTGATGAAGGTAAGATTAAACCTCTACATCCAGCACCTGAATGTACAAAAGATGACATAAATGATTCAACCTATATCGTCGGTCAAATGGGTGTAGAGCCTTTTATCGAAGCGCTCAAACAAGATGTGGATGTGATTATTGCAGGAAGAGCATATGATCCAACGGTGTTTGCGGCTTTACCTATTCTTCGTGGATTTGATCCTGGTTTAGCCTTGCATTGTGGAAAGATTCTAGAATGTGCAGCGATTGCCTCAACTCCAGGTAGTGGTAGTGATTGTATGTTTGGAACAATCTATGAAGATTCATTTGTGTTAGAGACCCTTAATCCAGCGCGTAAGTGTACAACATTAAGCGTGAGTGCACATACACTCTATGAAAAAACGAATCCGTATATCTTACCAGGACCAGGTG
>RRZU013202464.1_pt1 | contig 15126 bp, 17 predicted proteins | sample 2165561 | NCBI WGS metagenome assembly RRZU01 (sample SAMN10456909, study PRJNA506462) | wastewater metagenome | isolation source: wastewater sludge | place: USA: Moscow, Idaho
AGCGGTAATCAACCTGCATACAGCCTTTGATCGTTTCTTTGATCCAAAGGTAAAAGCACACTACCCCAAGTTTAAGCGCAGACATGGCAAGCAAAGCAGCTATCATTGCGTGGGCATAAAGGTACTTGATGGTGCAATTAAGCTGCCCAAAATGCAACCCATTAAGGCCAAGCTGCACCGTGAAATCAGCGGCACAGTTAAAAGCATTACAGTCACGCTCAGCGCTACCGGAAAATACTACGCATCAATATTGGTTGATGATGGGCGCGAAACGCCGCAGCCGATTCATTCAATCGACACGGTTGTGGGTATTGATCTTGGCATTGCTCACTTTGCCATTGAGTCCAGAGGTAAGAAAAAAACCAATCCGCGCTTTTTGAAGCGTGCAGCCAGAAATTTAAGGCGCAAGCAGCGCCAGTTATCACGCAAGAAAAAAGGCAGTGCCAATCGCGCAAAGGCTCGCTTAATTGTGGCTAAAGCCCATGAAAAAGTAACCAATGCTCGGTCTGATTTCCAGCATAAATACTCTCGTACTCTTGTTGACGAAAACCAAGCGGTGATAGTCGAGACGCTAAAATCAGCTAATATGATGAAAAACCGTAAGCTGGCAAAACACATCGCAGATGCCTCATGGCATAGCTTTGTGCTAAAGCTGGAATACAAAGCCAAGGAACAGGGTAAGCATGTGATCAAGCTGGATCAATGGTATGCCAGCTCTAAAATCTGCAATGACTGCGGTTTTAAAGTTAAAGACATGCCTTTGTCGGTTCGCACATGGAATTGCCCAGAGTGCGGCAGGGTTGGCATTGATAGAGATATGAATGCGGCCCTTAATATCCGCGATAAAGGAATTTTTGAATTAAAGGCGGCTGGACGAGCCGTTTCTGCTTGTGGAGGCGTGCGTCATTCTTGGTCATACCAAGTTGCAGCCTGTGAAACAAGAAGCATCGCCCTTTAAGGGCGGTGAGAAGTCACACGAGTTTATACAAAGCCTGCCAGACGGTTACAGCACCAAAATTGGTGAGCGCGGCCTGAAACTTTCCGGTGGCGAAAAGCAACGGGTGGCCATTGCCCGAGTATTACTAAAAAACCCACCCATACTGATTCTCGATGAAGCCACCTCGTCACTGGACTCCATTTCCGAACAAGTGATACTCGACGCCCTTAACGAAGTCAGTCGCCAACGCACCACATTAGTCATCGCCCACCGCTTATCCACAGTGCGCGATGCAGATACCATTTTAGTGATGGAGCAAGGCGCAATCGTCGAAAGCGGCGCTCACTCTGAATTGCTGGAACAGAACGGTTACTACGCCAGACTCTGGCAACAGCAACAGCACAACGTTGACGAACCAGAGCAAAAATAACCTGAGCCTACCTCACCCTTAACACTCGACTTTCTGGCTTCTGGCTTCTGGCTTCTGGCTTCTGGCTTCTGGCTTCTGGCTTAAAATCGTGAGCATAAAAGAGACCCACGCAAAACCTGCTAACCACACAATTGTTCAACGCAAGCTGGACTGGAGCTGTGACCAGCGCAGCCATGGATGGCGCAGCACCCGCATCGAGCCCCGGACGGGCTCGTTAAGGGAAAAACAGATTCAGTGCAGCCTGCAGGCATCAAGAGCAACAACCCAAGCAAACCAACAAGCAGCACAAGTCATAGCTATAACCCGCCCAGACAACACACCCTGCCCCCAAAAGAGAAGCCTGCAAATCCTACCAACAACGCAAGTTAAGCAGCAAAACTAAAAGTAGCACCTATACTGTATTTAGATCGGACTTAATCTAAGTAACATGGAGGTTACGATGTCCCAATACAGTAAAAACGCGCCCGAAGACCATGACAGCCCATGGAAAAGTGCTTTAGAAGTCTTCTTCAAACCTTTTATGGACTTTCTATACCCACAAATCAGCTCACTAATCGACTGGCAGAAACCGATTGAGTTTCTTGATAAAGAACTGCAAAAAATCACCCGCAAAGCGAAAAACTCACGACGCTATGCTGACAAACTGGTCAAAGTTCATTTCTTAAACGGCTCAGAAAAGTGGATTTTAATTCATATCGAAGTACAAGGCGCAGCAGAAACAAACTTTGCTGAGCGCATGTTTATTTATTATTACCGCATTCGTGATCGCTACCAAACACCAGTTATTAGCCTTGCAGTGCTTACCGATACTCAAGCAAACTTCAGACCAAGCTATTACAGCGACAGCATAGCTGGTTGCAGCATTCGCTTTGATTTTTCCACTGTAAAACTACTCGACTGGCAAGATAAAACCAATGAATTACTACAGCACACCAACCCGTTTGGCCTGCTCATTGCCGCACAACTCACCGCAAAATTGATCAAAGACGGGAAAACTCGGGTTGATAACTTAATCGGTTATTACCGCCTGGCTGCTGAAAAGAAACTACCCCGCGAACAGATCATCCAATTAGTGATTTTTCTAGAATGGATCGTAGCCCTACCCGAAGACCTCACCCCATATTACAATCAGCAACTGGAGCGCCTCGAAGAGGATAACAAAATGACTTACATTTCAATTATTGAACGCCAAGGCATTGAGCAAGGTGTGGAGCGCGGCCGTGCCGCAACTCTTTACAAGCAACTTAAACTCAAATTTAACGAACAGGCTAACCAATATGAGCAACGCTTATTCCAAGCCAATGACGCCGAACTCAGCCTTTGGACCGAACGTGTACTTTTTGCCAACACCATTGAGGCAGTATTTACCGAATAAACTTGCTAACCACACTGATAAGTCAATCCAGGTAGAAAGGACCACCGAGCGTAGCTATAACCCGCCCAGACAATACACACCAGAGCTTCAAAAGAGACCCTCGCAAAACCCGCTAACCACGCAATTATTCAACGCAAGCTGGGCTGGGTCTGTGACCAGCGCAGCCATGGATGGCGCAGCGCCCGCATCGAGCCCCGGACGGGCTCGTTAAGGGAAAAACAGATTCGGTCCAGCTTGCACAGCATCAAGAGCAACAACCCAAGCAAAACAACACCAGCGCAGGACCCGCTCAAACAGAGAAGCTGTCTACAGTGAGCGTGAATTAGGCAAAATGCCCAATCACAATATCCATCAACTCATTGGTGATTTCATCTTGGCGCACGCTGCTCAGCTCCTGCTGCACCGACTCCAACTGCTCATCCACCGACTGCTCCGCCTGCTGCATCAACGACAAACGAGTCGCATTCTCCGTCACCATCGCTTCTGCAGAAGCACGAAACACACTGGCAAACACATGATTACGGATCAAAGCCGACAGCAGCGCTTCCGAATTCATCGTGTAATCAGGCAGTGAGCGCGACTGCCACAGCTGCTCAGGCTGCAACAACGACTTATCCAAAGGCAATAAATTGCGCGTCACCGTTTCTTGATAACCATGCTCTTGCCGCTGGGTAAACACTAAGGTCACGGCTAAGTTAGTCAACGCCTGGCCGCTGCCCAGTCGCTCAATACGGGTCACAATATCCCCGGCTAAACGCCCCACACCATCCGCAGAAGCAGGCGGCATCAGCACCACATCAGGGCTTAAATCTTGCTCCAATAAAGCATTGCCCATCCGCGAACCAATACACAGAATATGCTGCTTAGCCATTGGCACAGCCTCGCTGTATTCAACCACCTTATTGGCCAGCAACTCATTATAATTACCGCACAAACCATGATCCGAACCAAACACCACTAACAGCTGAGTATTAGGCTGTAGCGCCTCACTGAGCACACTCACACCACCGGTGCGATAGACAAAAGAAGCCAGTCCTTGCAATATCGTTTGATGATACGACTCAATGGACTGCGCCGCTTGTTCATAAGGCGCAGCATTAATCGCCGACAGCGTTTTCATGGTATGCACAATGCCCCTAATACTGGTTAGGGTGTCATTCTTACGCGATAGATGCTCTAAAGTTTGCGCCATTTAAGCCCTCACTGCTCGGCATCTGCTGACCCAGCAAAAGATGCTAAGGCCGTACGCGCACAGGCTGTAATCAATTCTTGGTCATCATCGGTTAAAGTTTGGTTATCGCTGATGCGCTGCTCAATGTCTGCGAGTTCCTGCTGCGCTGCAGTGCGCACCAAGCCCATGGCAGCATTAATATCTTGCTCACTGTACTGATCAAACAAGCCGGCCATCGCCGCAACCGATACCGCCAGCTGCTCAAGGGCCGGCATCGGATCACGCTCCGCTTGCCGTAAAGCACTGCGCACAGCAGTACCACGGGCTAAACGAGCACGGGTCGCATCATCCAAACGGGTCCCAAAGCGGGCAAAATCTTCTAACTCTTCAAACTGCGAGAGGGTCACCCGCAAGTTACCGGAGACACCACGTAAGGTACGGTTCTGCGCTTTACTGCCCACCCGCGAGACTGACAAGCCTAAATCCACCGCCGGAAACTGGTTCTTGCGCACCAATTGCGGTGACAAATAAATCTGCCCATCGGTAATGGAAATCAAGTTCGTCGGAATATATGCCGACAAGTTACCAGCCTGGGTTTCCACCACAGGTAAAGTGGTAATGGAACCGCCACCGATATCTGGACCAAACTGGCCAGCACGCTCTAATAAACGCGCATGCACATAGAATATATCCCCCGGAAAGGCTTCACGGCCGGGAGGACGACGCAAGAGTAGCGATAACTCGCGATAAGCCCGCGCATGGTGGGTCATATCATCAAAGATAATCAGCACATCCTGCCCTTGCGCGGCGAAATATTCGGCCATGGTCATGGCGGCATAAGGGGCAATATACGACAGCCCAGGCGACTCTTCATCCCCAGCACTCATCACAATGCTGCGCGCTAACATACCGCCATCTTTAAGTGCGCGAATCACCCGTGCCACGGCATCACCACGCTGACCAATGGCGCAATAAATACACACGACATCACTGCGTGCCTGATTGAGTATGGTATCAATGGCAATGGAGGTTTTACCGGTCTGGCGGTCGCCAATAATCAGTTCGCGCTGACCGAGCCCCACCGGAATGGCCGCATCAATGGCCTTCAGCCCCGTGGCTAACGGGCGGAAAATTTGTGTGCGGTTTAAAATACTCGGCGCTTCAGCTTCAATGGGGTGCTCAGCCACAGCGTCAATCGGCCCTAAAATATCCCGAGGTTGCCCCATGGCATCCACCACGCGCCCCAATAAAGCTGGTCCAACCGGTACACTGACAACTTTACGGGTGCGGTAGACTGTTTCGCCTAAACGGATCTGCTCAGAGGGTCCCAGTAGAATAACCCCTAAGCGCCCCGGCTCTAAGTCAAGGACAATGCCTTGTACGCCGCTGGCAAACATCAGCAGCTCATCGGCCAACGCCCGCGCCAGACCTGACACAATGGCCACACCATCGGCCACTTCAGTCACGATGCCGGTCTCAATTAGTACCGGCGCTGGGGTTGGACTTTCCACCAAACTATCCAGCCAAGCGTCAAAGTTATGCGCAGCACTGGCTGCAGCACGATCATCCTGCTTATTCACCACAACCCCCTCGTCTTTAGCGCTCATCTGTATCTAACCGTAGCGACGCCGTACTGCTAGCATGCTGAGTTAAGAGTTGCGCCAGCTCATCCATATAGCTGTCAGTGGTCCAAGCCACTTGTGCGCCACCCACCTGCATAATCAAGCCCGGTGCTTGCTGCGCATCGGTGGCAAAACTTAATGCTACATCCGGCAACCACTGCTGCACTTCGCTTTGCAATAAGGCTTGGGTGTCTTGCGCTAAGGCATCGCGCGTGGTGACTTGGGCTTTTTTGCTGTCTGCTGCAGCTTGGCGCAACTCGCCAACCATGGGCTGCAGCTGCTTGCCAATATGGCGCACAATTGCATCTTCCAAAGTTTCGTCGGCTAAATCGTGCAAAGCTTTGCGAGTTAAGCGCAGCAAGGCGTCCGAACCGCTTTGCTGCAAGCGGGTATTAAACGCCTGACGCTCATGCTCCAGATGCTTACGCCATTCTTGTTGTTCTTGCTCCAACTTAACCCGAGCCGCAGCCAATAAATCATCGCGCTGATCTTCAGTGGCCGCTAAAGCCTTTTCCAGCAACGCATCGTGCTCCGTCACCAGCTGTGCACGCTGCTTTACATACTGGCTTTCAGCGGCTTTCGCCTCTTGCTGGGCTTGCTCTGCCGCAGCCATCCGCTTGCTGATTTGTGCCTCACGGGCATCAATACCATCCAAAATGGGTCGGTATAAAAAACGCTTGAGCAGCCACAACAAGACTAAAAAGTTGGCAATTTGTGCCAGCACTGTTACCCAATCAATGGACATAAGGGCTTAAACTCCTGCTGCCGCCTGCATTGCATCCCAAAACGGGTTAGCAAAAATAATAATCATCGCCACCACAAAGCAATAAATTGCCGTTGATTCAATCATCGCCAAGCTGACAAACAAGGTGCGCGATAATGTCGGTGCCGCATCTGGCTGCTGAGCAATGGCGGCAATGGCCGCAGCAGCGGCACGCCCCTCACCCAACGCTGGACCAATCGAGCCAATGGCCACGGTCAGGCCTGCAGTAAAAATAGAAATAGCCGCAATAATTGCAAGTTCAGTCATGATTAGTTTTCCTTTTCAGACTTAATTAGGGAAGGTTCTGCCATGGCAGAGGAAATATACACTGTCGCCAGAATGGCAAAGATATAGGCCTGAATAAAACCAGTTAGCAGGCCTAACATATCCATCACCACGGGAAAAAAGAAGGGCGCAATACTCAGCAAAATTGCCGCAATCACCGCACCACTCATCACATTGCCATAGAGGCGCATGGCCAGCGACACGCCGCGGGAAAACTCGCCAATGATATTAAACGGCAACATAATCACCGAGGGCTCAATAAAGGTGCGCAGGTAATTACCCACCCCACCACTGGCAATGCCAAACATCGGAATGGCGATCAAGACTGATAGGGTCAAACCCACAGTGGTTGATAAAGATGAGGTCGGCGGAGTAAAACCTGGCACGACCGTAAGTAAGTTCGATACCGCAATAAATAAAAACAGCGTTCCGGAGAAATACATCACATTGCGCGCACCACTGCGAGTGACTTCGGCAATTTGCCCCTGAATCATTGTTACAATCAACTCCAAGGCACTGCGCCAGCGACTTGGGGCTTTATCTGCTCGTAAGTTGCGGGTGACTAAAATGGAAATCCCCACCAGCAACGCCATCACAATCCACGTATTAACAATAGTTGAATTAACCGCCCAATTACCCAAGGTAAAGACAATCGTTTGATCTGGACTCAGCTGCATCTATACACCCTCTTGCTTGACTACAGTGCCGCGGACTTTGGCTTGGGCGCGCAGCACAGCGGCAACCCGCATCAGCACAAAAGCCAGCATATAACCGCCCAACGCCCACAATGTTTGCGCCAGTGCAGTGAGCGCAAAGCCTATGCCTAATAACACCACGAGGCGGCAAAAAAAGCTCAACATCAATAAACGTCCAGGGTGCTCTGAGGCTAAGGCCAAACGCATGCCAACATGCAATCCCCAGAAAAACAGCGCACTGACTGGCAAGCCCACGGCAAACCCCAGCAGTATTGCACTGGTATTTATCTCAATCACTGCACCTCTCCTTTAATGACTATTTAGCTCGGCACAACTAAACCGTTACTGATCTTGGTTCTTTTCAATCCAGTTCCAAGCCACCATAGCGCCCACCACCACCCCACCTAAAATTAAGGCAATGGGCCACGAAAAGCTTTGCGGTGCCACACGGTTTAACCACATGCCTAAAAAAGCTCCCACAACAGTGGGAATCGCCACCGACCAACCAATAACGCCAAACACTCCCAAACCACTGAGCGGGCTGTATTTGCGCTCATTACGGGATTGCTGCATCCGCTCCGCACGGCGACGAATGGCAGCAGCGGAAGCATCTTCTTTGTTGTCATCACGACTCATGTCAGCGGTTTCCGTAAATCACTGAAGCGACGCACAATGCCCGCCTCCAGTTTGGATAAGGCAGTGCGCGCCACCCGCTCATCTTCATCCACTGCAATAAATGTTGCCTGGATGGTTTCATTTAAACTGGTTAAATCTTCACCCTGCACACCGCGGCGCACGGCAATATCGACGTTATAGCCGTGCTTAACCAAAACCCCTTGGTCAATACCAAAGTACTGCTCAACACCTGCAGCATCGGTAATCACCAGCACCGACGGCAGCAATGCGGTGACAAAATCAGTGTGCTTGGGCAGCAGTGTAAAAGCGCCATTCTCTGCCTCAGCAAAGACTTTTTCCGCCGCGCAGCTAAACAATAAGCGCGTGGGTAAACGCAGACTCACCTGCATCAGCGTGGTTTGACTCATAATGCGGTCTTATTCTTCGGCAATGCACCAATCATGTAATAGTCCATTTCATCATCGTCAAACTCCATTTGCTGCAAGATCTGCTCGCAACCGGCCAAAGTGTCTTCCACAGATACCCGCTGCCCAGCCTCACCACTAAAGGATTCTGCCGAGAAGAATGGTTGGGTTAAAAAACGTTCCAGACGTCGGGCTCGAGCCACCACCGCGCGATCGGCCATGGACAACTCTTCCAGCCCCAACATAGCAATAATATCCCGTAACTCTTCATACTCAGCCAAGGTACGGCGCACCGCCCGGGCAATATCATAATGACGCTGGCCCACCACTGCGGGTGTTAGCATCACCGAAGTGGAGCCCAATGGATCTACCGCCGGATAGAGCCCCTCACTGGCGCGTTTGCGGGACAGCACCACCGACGCCGATAAGTGGGAGAAAATATGCGCTGCCGCAGGGTCAGTAAAGTCGTCCGCAGGCACATACACCGCCTGAATCGAAGTAATCGCCCCTTTACGGGTGGAGGTAATGCGCTCTTGTAGCGACGCCAGCTCAGTGGCTAAAGTGGGCTGATAACCGACTCGGGACGGCATCCGTCCTAACAAGCCCGAGACTTCAGAGCCGGCTTGGACAAAACGGAAGATATTATCAATCAGCAGCAAAACGTCCTGACCTAAATCATCACGAAAATACTCCGCCATGGTCAGTGCGGTTTTACCCACCAGAAAACGCACCCCCGGTGCTTCGTTCATCTGTCCAAACAGCATCACGGTATTATCACGCACCCCAGCTTCACCCATTTCTCGGTACAACTCTTCAGCTTCACGGGAACGCTCACCAATACCACAGAATAAACTGACGCCTTTGTAATGCTGGGCAGTGTTGTTAATCAGTTCAGTAATTAATACGGTTTTACCCACTCCAGCCCCGCCAAACAAGCCGGTTTTACCGCCGCGTTCAATGGGCGAGAGCAAATCAATGGCTTTAATCCCAGTTTCAAGGATGGCGCTATGGATGACACGGTCTTCCAATGGCGGTGGCGCTTGGTGGATGGAGCGCAGCATGCCGGTATTCAGTGCAGGTTTATCATCAATAGGCTGGCCAAAAACATTGAGCATACGGCCCAGTACGGCTTCACCAACCGGTACCTGAATAGGGTTACCAGTGGCACGTACCAAAGCACCCAAACCTAAACCGCGCACAGGCGCTAAGGCCATACAACGCACTGTGCCTTGGTCAAGTAAAGCGGCAACTTCCATCGCCAAATCACCAGCATAGACCAGATCATAAATCCGCGGAATATGCTCGGTAAAGAGTACATCGACGACACCACCGCGGATTTTAACCACGCGCCCCTCGGCCACGCACTCCTGTGCAGAGACTGCATCAGCCGAGTTGGCTGCATCAGGATCAACAGCACTTAACTGCTCAATTGAGTCCGACGCCTGCTCTTCCTTCTCACTCATGCCCCACCTTACCTTGTCTGTTTTACTTGGGTTAGCTGAACGTGCGCCAGCTAAAAAGCCCTTGGCTTAGTTAAAGTCCTCTGCGGTCAAGGTACGCACATCATTCCACTCTATGGCTCGGCTACGCCAGTGCTCTTCAATGGACTGGGCAAAGTCAGCGCGCACTAACTTCGCTCGCGCCTCACACCACAGCTCGGAATCCTGACGCATGACAATGCCCTCCGGGTTGCCTTCACGATAGCGGCTGCTGGCATGTGCTAGTAATTCTTTAAGCTCTGGCAAGGTCGCAGCACCTTGATACAAAGTTGGTACTACAGCTAAACCCAACTTCTCCGCTAAAGCATTACGCCGCGCACAACTCCAAAACTTTTGCTCGGTGCGGTCATACACATCAAAAACCACAAACCAATCGGGCAAATTATCGTAATCCAACGAGTGACGGGCCGCACACCACTCGCCAAACACTATCCAATCACTTTGTAAATTATCACATAAAGTATATTGATGTTGACCAAGCCAAGAGTTCAGCCGCGAGAACTGCCCAGCAAACGGCTCAAGCAGATACTGGCCACGATTTTGCGCGCGCAACTCACCAGTCGCCCGCAGAGAAATACCCAAGTTGGCCCCATCGAGCTTTTCTTCCACACGTATGGGTTGGGCTAATAAGGCCTCAATCTCAGGCTCGGTCAATACTTTATCATCGCGAGGCATGCCATCACCCAGCCAATCAATATGCGGGGTATGGGGAAAACGGAAAAAATCAGACATTTATTTACTCTCCGGCATGGCAGGGGCGGGAACATGGCGCTGCCGTGGAAACTTAATTTGATGAAAACGCTGCGCATCGGCAGCACACAAAAACTCAACCTGGATGCCCTGCTCTGCTAAAGCAGGCCACCAGTCAATCCATTTACAATCTGCGGCCTGCAAAATAGTGGGTTTATCCGGGTGCGCATTGGCCACAGCGGGAAATATACGATCGGGCGGATCAAACTCAGCCTGCAAGGCTTGGTCAGGAAACTGCGCATAAAAATCCGTAGCAGTGAGACTGACATTGACCATAGCTACTCGCTGCGCATTGCCCATATTGCGCAATAACCACTTTAAAAACACATCGCCAACACCGCGCGGTGGATTGATCGAGGTTTTATTTTGATATTCACCCAAAATAATAAAACTGTCATCAATCACCACCACGCCACTGCTTTGAATCTCTTGTAAGCGCTCAATGCAGTTGGCCACGCACTCAGCAGACACCTCTGCATGCTGCTGATTGGCCACCAGCAGCACATTGGTATCAATCACAGTTTTATCCATGCTGATCGTCTGAGTTATTTTCTGCACGTTTGCGCTGCACCGCAGCCATGGCTCTGGCGGCAATATCAGTCATTTCATCACCAAACAAATTCTCTGGCCAATTGGCAATTTCACCGTAGGTATCGACCTGCAAAGCTTCAATCTGAGCTTCACTGCCTGCTCGACTGCAAAAATACAGAGCAACATCCGTGTGCTTGATAACCCCTTCAGCGATACGTCTTTGTAACCTATTTAGAAAGTGCTCGGAGTGACTCTCGACAATGATTTGTACATTACGCGCTTGCCCAGCCTCTTTAGCTTGTATGGCAGCAATCAGCATATCGGCTAAACCGGCTTGCACCTGCGAATGCAGATGGATTTCTGGTTGCTCCAACCACAGGGTTGAATTGGGCTGGGCATAAAACGCTTGCACAATCACCGGCAATAATTGCGATACGCCAAAACCGAGGTCAGCCAAGTTAACTTCACCTGCCGCAGCATGATTTCTTAACAGTGCTTGATAGTGTTCAGGTGTGCTCTCCTCAGCACGGATAGCGAACTCACTGGCCACGCCCATTTGCGCCAACCAGTAGGCAATACCCTGTGCAAACGGCTGCTCAGGCTCCCCAATAGCAAATTGTAAGTGACGCTGCTCAGCGCTTGCAGCCAATACTGCTGCCACTGCTGACTCGCCAGCACGCCCCACACTTAGCGGCACTGCGCCCGCCCACTGATAATCACGCTTAGGCGCGGCACGTAAGGCCGCTAAAGCGTTAAAATCAGCTAAAAGTTGTTGTGTTTGCTGGGCTAATTCGGCTAGAAAAGGTGCTTCTACCTGTGCAGTTTCTGGTAACTTAAAGAAACTTTCTGCCCCTGCTTCTGCAGCCACGGCAATGCTGTAGCTGTGCACTTGCGGCTGTTGTATCTGCACCTGCAGCTCGCCGGCTTGAGCACTGTGGTAACTGGCACTGAGCAGCTCTTGTCCTTGCGCAAAGCCACGGTAAGTAATGGACTGCACTGAGGGTTGCTGCGCGGCATCGGCCACCATACTGACCTCTAAACTCAGCGCATCAACCAGCAGCGCTTGATCAGTTTGCTGACTTGCACCCTGTAAGGCCAAAGCTGTAGGCAGGCGCCACTGCAATGCAAACTGCAATGGTTCATTGAGCTGCCCTTGGTGCAAGTTCTGTGCAAAAGAGCCCAAATCAATCAAGCTTTGCGCATTACCAAAATCCAGTGGCGTCGACAGTTTGTCGGGCTGGGCACTTTGTTTAAGCGCTAATAATAACTGGCCAAGGCTACTTTTACCGGCACTGTTCTCACCAAAGAAAACCGTTAGCGGCGCGAGCTTGATCGGCCCACTGTCTTGCCACGCCTTAAAGTTCTTGATCCGCCACGAGGTCAACATCAGCGCACTACTCCTGTCTTACCACTGGTTAATTCACACCATCACAACAGCATTGCCGCAGCCCAACCAAAGGCCAGTAAAGGCAAGTTGTAGTGAATAAAAGTTGGTACCACAGTATCCCAAATATGGCTGTGCTGTCCGTCCATATTCAAACCTGAAGTTGGCCCAAGGGTTGAATCTGAAGCCGGCGAACCTGCATCACCCAATGCGCCAGCAGTACCAACGATGCTGACGATAGCTAATGGACTGAAGCCCAACTGTAGCGCTAAGGGCACAAAAATCGCCGCAATAATGGGTACTGTGGAGAATGAAGAGCCAATGCCCATGGTGACCAGCAAGCCAACCAGCAGCATCAAGATTGCGCCTGTTGCTTTGCTTTCACCAATCACGCTCACCGACGAATCCACTAAGGTTTGAATCTGCCCTGTTTCCCGCATCACTTCGGCAAAACCTGAGGCAGCAATCATGATGAAACCAATCATAGCCATCATTTTCATACCATCGGTAAACAAGTCATCAGACTCTTTCCAGCGAATCACTCCCGAGGCTGAGAACACCACAAAACCCACCAGCGCTCCCATAATCATCGAATCCAGCCACAGCTGCACAACAAAGGCAGCTACCACAGCAGCACCTGCAGCAACTAGACTTCTGGGGCTGTAATTACTGCTCGCCGAGCCAACCTCGCCGGCTGCAACCGTGTGGTACACACGCTTTTTACGGTAACTAAAGAAAATCGCCACCAGTAAACCAAACAACATGCCAGTGGCAGGAATTACCATCGCCTGCATCACTTTAATACCAGTGACATCCACACCACCTTTAGCCACATTGGCGAGCAAAACCTCTTTCAGGAAAATACCACCAAAGCCCACCGGCAAAAACATATACGGCGTGATCAAACCAAAAGCCAGTACACAAGCAACTAAACGGCGGTCCAGCTGCAAGCGCCCCATGACATATAGCAAAGGCGGTACCAGCAGCGGAATAAAGGCGATATGAATGGGCAAGATATTTTGCGAAGAAACAGCGGCAATCAATAACACCATGATCAGCAGCCATTTGACCTTATCGGTATTTTTACTTTTCTGGCGGCCGACCATGGCGAGTATTTTCTCAGCCAACGCATGGGCCACTCCGGACTTACTGATAGCTACAGCAAAAGCGCCGAGCAAAGCATAGGACAGGGCCACTGTTGCCCCGCCACCCAGGCCTTTATTAAACGCAGCTAGCGTATTTTCAATCCCTAAGCCACCGAGCAACCCGCCAGCAACAGCGCCGATAATCAACGATACCACCACATGCACGCGCAGCAAGCTCAGCACTAGCATTAAAGCTACTGCGACAACAACCGCATTCATGACAACCCCCGACCACTTTCAATATTCATTTAATACGCTGTAATTGCGCGTTAGTTTTTAAGCAGCGCAGTTTACACGGGTCACTCCAAGAATAAACGACCGATTATTACGCCTCACTGGCAAAGCAGCGAATTCTCTGGCTTAGTGGTGTTTTTTTATCGCATCAGCCTGCTAAAATGCGGGACTTTTGCCAATATCTTGCTGGAGACCATGGAGTATTGAATGGCTTGGATAACGTTACTTGCCGTACATTTATCTGCGCGTTTGATCACTGCGGCTGTATCTGCACGGCAAGCGTGGCGATACCACTTGCGGCTAGCACTATGAAAGTAGTGGTACTCACTGGCCCTGAATCAGCCGGCAAAAGCTCTCTGAGCCACGCTTTAGCTGAGCGCTTTAATGCACCTTTGGTTAGCGAATATGTACGCGAGTTTATTCAGCAAGCACAGCGCGACACCTGCTACGCTGACATCAGCAGCATTGCCGAACAACAATTGCAACACGAGCTGGCTGCCCGCGCTTTGCAACCACCACTGTTGCTTCTGGATACTCACTTATTGAGCAATATGCTCTGGAGTGAGACGCTATTTCAGCAAAGCCCTGCCTGGCTGGAAGCAGCTCTACTGGGGCAAAAGTATGACTTAATTGCTTTGTTAAGCCCTGAAGGCATGCCATGGCAAGCAGATGGTCAGCGCTGTCAGCCAGATTTAAACGAGCGCCTCGAGTTTCATAACCGGCTTGAAGATTGGCTACAGCAACATCAGCAACCGGTATTGCACTTAAGAGGATCATGGCAACAACGTTATGCAACACTTGAGCAGGCCATTACTCAACTGCTAAGTAGCGCATAAATACTCACCCTAACGAGAACGTCCTAGATGTCCAATTCACACCCACACGACCCACTGCACGGCCTAACCTTGGCCACTATTCTTGAGCGTTTAGTAGAACATTACGGCTGGGAACAACTTGCCGAGCAAATTCCAGTGAACTGTTTTAGGAGCGAGCCGTCAACCAAGTCATCGCTGAAGTTTTTACGCAAAACCCAATGGGCACGAGATAAGGTTGAGGCGCTGTATATTGCAACATTTGCAGCCTAGCCACTAACTCTTCGGCAGAGATTGCGCTGCATCCGCCAACAGTGGGCGAAATGACAGCCAGCGAATACATATTGCCGCGCTCAACCGCACCGCACACTGTGCAGCACCAAGGTTGAGCCCAGTCGCAGCCCAACCTTGGTAAAGCAGCAATCTAACAGTACGGAATGTACTTTTAGACAA
>RRZU010198521.1_pt1 | contig 15124 bp, 14 predicted proteins | sample 2165561 | NCBI WGS metagenome assembly RRZU01 (sample SAMN10456909, study PRJNA506462) | wastewater metagenome | isolation source: wastewater sludge | place: USA: Moscow, Idaho
AACTCGGCTACCACATCGGCCGCCGCATCGTCGGCGTCGACATCGGTGTCATGCTCATCGGTGGCGTCGCAGCCAAAGCCGTCACCTCGATCGTCAGGCAGTTCAAGACTGCTGTACGAGGAGCCGAAGCAGCCACCAAAGCCGGAGACGACCTTGTCGACCTGTACAGAGCTGTCGACGTGGATGAATTCACCGATGTCGGGCAACCCCTGGGTTTCGGCTTGCCGCATGGTTTTCGCGACGGTCTTGCGGGACACGGTCTCGCCAGCCTCTCGCAGGCGGCGTTGATCCGGGGCGCCCCGTAGGCGCCGTCCGAGGCCTCGTGGTGGGACATAGACCGGTCGACCAGTACGGTCCCGCTGTTCGCGGCGGGTCGGGCACGCCGCCCGGCGCTTGCGTCACTCGTAGTAGCGGCGCCAGTCCACCCAGCAGCCGGCCAGAGCGGGTGCCGGGTCCGGGTTCGGTCTGTGGACTGTGGTCGACGGATGGGAGACCCCGGCTGGAGACACCGCGTGCACGATGGGATAGAATGTGTACACAGAGATGACACAAATTTGAGGGAGGGGTCATGGGCGCATCCAAGGTCGGAGTCCGAGAGTTCCGGGCCGGTCTGGCGGACTTCGTCGACTCCGAGGAACCCGTTGCGGTGACCCGGCACGGGCATACGGTCGGCTACTTCATCCCGGTCAAGCCCGACCGGGCCGCTGACGTCGCCGCGCTGAAGGCAGCTGGGGAGAAACTCGACGCACTGCTGGCGCTGAGTGACGACGAGGTCGACGCGATGGTCGAGGACGTCAAGACCCGCGTCAAGGCCCGTCGATAGTGCCGGACTGACAGCGTCGTCGCCTGGTCATCGACGCCAACATCTTGATCCGCGCCGCGCTCGGTCGCCGGGTCAAAGAGACGCACGTCAGCCACGCCGAGGCGGTGGACTTCTTCCCCCCGACATCGCCTTCGACGACGCCGAAGAACACCTGCCCGCCGTGCTGACCAAGTTCGACCGCGTCGCCCAGATCGACCCCGCGTTGGCGTTTCTGAACCAGTTGCGCAGCATCGTCGCAGCAGTCCCCGAGGAGGCCTTCCGCGACATCAAGGACGAGGCCCTCGCCCGGATCCAACGAGACCCCGACGACTGGCCCGTCCTGGCCGTTGCGATGCTGCTGGACTGCCCGATCTGGACCGAGGACAACGACTTCTTCGGCACCGGCGTCCCCACCTGGACCACCGACCGCATCGACATCTATCTCACCCCGCCCACCTGATCGGTCACCGAGTCGCTACCCAAGACCAGACTCGGCTGCCTCATCGTCGGCATCATGCTCATCGGCGGCGCCGCGGCCAAAGCCGTCACGTCTATCGTCAGCAAGGCCAAGACTGCTGTAGGAGGAGCCGAAGCTCCCACAAGAGGCGTAGCGAGTTCGGGCGTCCGATCCAGCCAGAGTTCGGTGAATGGCGCTGCGGAGATCGGGTTCGATGACGCGCTCCTGGCCGGGATGGCCGAGCGGCATACGACAGCCAACTTGGAGCCTTGGCAGGTGCTGGAGCTGCCGTCCTGATTCTGCGCGCAGCCCTAGCTACAGGGGCGATCGCAGTCGCTACCGTCCGACGCGCGCGACTGTCCCATCACAGGGCGGAGCCGTGTCGTGCGTGGCCGGTCGAGCCGTCACGGGTGCGGCAAGTGGGTCACGTGGCCTTCGCGGCGGTCAGCCGTCGGCTGAGCGCGTGGACGATGCCGCGGGGGGCGTGCTGGAGGGCGAACGCGGCGAGCTTCCAGGGCAGCGTCGGCAAGGAGAGGATGCGGCCTTTGTCGGCGTCGCGGAGGGCTTCGCGGACGCAGCGTTGCGGGCTCACCCAGGCCCAGCGGGGGATCGACGTGGCCTGCCCGGTGAGTCCGGCGCGGTCGTGGAACTCGGTGGTGACCCAGCCGGGACACAGCGCGGTGGCGGTCACGCCTGTCCCGGCGAGTTCGCCCGCCAGCCCCTCGGACCAGACTTTCGCGAAGGACTTCACCGCCGAGTAGGCCCCCTGGGTCACCCAGGCCGACAGGGAGGCGACGGTGACGATCTGTCCGCTTCCTCGGGGCACCATGGCTCGTGCGGCTGCCCCGCCCAGGATCATGGGGGCGAGGGCCATCACGTCGACGGCGCGCTCGAGTTCGCCGGTGTCCGCATCCGTCAGTGTGGTCGTGAATCCGAAGCCCGCATTGTTGATGAGGATGTGGATCGGCTCGGTGGCCGAGCTAAGACGCTCAGCGACCCGGTCGACGTCGCCGCGAACACTCAGATCGGCGGCGAGGACCTCGCACCGCACCCGATAGCGAGCCGCCAGGTCGGCGGCCAGGGCGTCCAGCCGGGCGGCATCGCGCGCTACGAGCACCAGGTCATGCCCCCGTACGGCCAGCTGCCGCGCGAACTCGGCACCGATCCCCGCGGTCGCCCCGGTCACCAGTGCTGTCGTGTTCCGCTGCATGCCCCTCCCTCGGTCGTCTGCTGCATCCCCTCACCGTATGCCGTGCGTCCACCCGCCGAGGACTGGGGTTGGGGCGTCGAGGACTGAGCCTGTACCCGCCGAGGACTGAGGATGCGAGCGTTGATGACTGGGGCAGGCCCAATGGCGGCGTAGGCCAGAACCCGCGTCGGTGACGGGCATCTAGGACCGGACCCGAGCCATATCCGAGTGCGCAGCCCCATCGGACGACAGTGCGTGGAGTTGCCGACGGGGCGTTCGCGTGGTCTGGTTGCGCGGGGCTCAGGGTCGCCATGTGTTCGGGGCGTGGGCTGGCAAACCTCGCCATTCCGCAAGAACGCGGAGAGCCGTGATTCGGGCCCGTGGAGTGATCCACGGGCCCGAATCACGGCTCATCACCGAATCGACGTCGGCGACGCTCACAGGCTCAGTCCTGGGCGCCGGCCGCCTCAGTCCTCCGCGTCCCCAGGCTCAGTCCTCGGCGCCGGGAAGCCGAGTCCTCGGCGGATACGACGGGGTCAGCCGATGACGGCCTTGACCTCGTGGGCCATCTGGAGTTCCTCGTTGGTGGGGATCACCAGGACGGCGACGGAGGAGTCCTTCGTCGAAATGGCGCGGGGCTCCCTAGAGCGGACGGTGTTGCTGACGGTGTCCAGCGTGATGCCGAGCACGGCGAGGCCCTCGACGACGTCACGGCGGACGGCGGCGGAGTTCTCCCCGACGCCAGCGGTGAAGGACAGCGCATCGATGCCGCCGAGCAACACGTAGTAGCGGCCGATGTAGCCGACGATGCGGCGGATGTAGACGTCCCAGGCGAGCTGGGCGCGCTCGTCGCCCTCGTCCTTGGCGGATTCGACGTCGCGCATGTCGGACGCGCCCGCCAGCCCGAGCATGCCGGACGCCTTGTTGAGCAGGGTGTCGATGGCGTCGGTGCTCATGCCCGCCTCGCGGTGCAGGTAGGCGATCATGCCCGGGTCAAGATCGCCGGAGCGGGTGCCCATGACGAGGCCTTCCAGCGGGGTGAGGCCCATGGAGGTGTCGACGGCGACGCCGTCCTTGATCGCCGAGATCGACGCGCCGTTGCCCAGGTGGCACACGATCTGGCTGGTCTGGTCATAAGGCTTGCCCAGGAACTCGGCGGCCTGGTGGGACACGAAGTTGTGGCTGGTGCCGTGGAAGCCGTAGCGGCGGATCGAGTACTCGGCCGCGACCTCGGTGGGGATCGCGTACGTGTACGACGCGGCGGGCAGCGTGGAGAAGAACGCGGTGTCGAAGACGGCGACGTGCGGCACGTCCGGCAGCGCCTTCTGGGCGCCCCGGATGCCGGCGATGCCCGCCGGATTGTGCAGCGGCGCGAGCGGGGAGAGGGCCTCCAAGGTGGCGACCACCGCGTCGTCGATCAGCATCGTCTCGGTGAGCTTGTCGCCACCGTGCACGGTCCGGTGTCCGACGGCCTTCACGTCGGCCAGCGACGGGCCGTGGTCGGCGAACATCTGCACCATCGCCGCCAGGGCGAGCGTGTGGTTGGTGTACTCCTCGTTGGCGACGAACTCTTCGCCGTCGACCTTGTGCGTCAGGACGCCGACGTCTTGGCCGATGCGCTCGATCAGACCGGACGCCATCACCTCGTCGGTGTCGGCGTCGATCATCTGGTACTTGATGGAGCTCGAACCAGCGTTGAGCAGCAGGATCGGCGTGGCCATGGTTCTCCTTCTCGGACGCGGTGTGCGCCCGTCTTTCCCGGGCGATTTCCCCGGCTGGATGATGGTGCTGCCGCTGGTGGCGACAGCGAAGGGCCGGACGCCTTGGCGTCCGGCCCCCAGGTCAGCTGTGCTGAGCTTGGATCGCGGTGATCGCGATGGTGTTGACGATGTCGTCTACCAGTGCGCCGCGGGACAGGTCGTTGACCGGCTTGTTGAGGCCCTGCAGGACGGGCCCGACGGCGAGGGCGCCCGCCGACCGTTGTACCGCCTTGTAGGTGTTGTTGCCCGTGTTGAGGTCGGGGAAGATGAACACGGTCGCGCGTCCGGCGACCTCGGAGCCCGGCATCTTCTTCGAGCCGACCGTCGGGTCGACGGCCGCGTCGAACTGGATCGGGCCCTCCACCTTCAGCTCGGGGGCGCGCTGCTTGACGATCTCGGTGGCCTCGCGGACCTTGTCGACGTCAGCGCCCTTGCCCGAGGTGCCCGTGGAGTAGGACAGCATCGCCACGCGCGGTTCGATGCCGAACGCGACGGCCGTAGCGGCGGAGCTGATCGCGATGTCGGCGAGCTGCTCGGCGCTCGGATCAGGGTTGACCGCGCAGTCGGCGTACACGTCGACCCGGTCGGCCATGCACATGAGGAACGAGCCGCTGACGACGGAGACGCCCGGCTTGGTCTTCACAAACTCCAGGCTCGGGATGATCGTGTTCGCCGTCGTGTTGACCGCACCGGACACCATGCCATCAGCCAGGCCCAGGTGGACCATCATCGTGCCGAAGTAGCTGGGGTCGGTCATCTTGGCGCGGGCCTGCTCCAGCGTGACGCCCTTCTTGGCGCGCAGCGTGGCGTACTCGGCGGCGAAGCGTTCGACGAGGTCGGGATCCTCCATGGAGACGATCTCGGCGCCCTCCAGGGACAGCCCCAGGGCGAGCGCGCGGCTCTTCACCTCGGTCTGGTCGCCGAGCAGGATGATCGCGGCGGTGCCACGTCGCAGGACGGCAGCGGCCGCTTCGAGGATGCGGTCGTCGCCGGACTCCGGCAGCACGATGCGGCGCTTGTCCTGGCGGGCCATCTCGCTGAGCTGGTACTCGAACATGAGCGGCGTGCGGATCCCGGCGCGGTCGACCCGCATGGCGGCGAGCAGGGCGTCGGCGTCCACGTTCTCGGAGAACAGTCGGCGGCCGAGCTCGGTCTTGCGATCGGAGCTGGTCATGGTGCCTTCGAGCCCGAACAGCTTCTCGGCGGCCGTGAAGGTGCCCAGGTCGGTGACGAAGATCGGCAGGTCCTGGGGGATGTTCGCGATGAGCTTCGTCATCGTCTCCGGCACGTCGTAGCCGCCGGTCAGCACGAGGCCGGTCAGCGGGGGGAAGGCGCCGGAGCGCTGGGCGAGGATAATGCCGGGGATCAACTCGGTGCGGTCGCCGGGGGCGATGACCGTCGATTCGGGTTCAAGCCGCCCGAGCACGTTCGGCAGCGTCATGGCGGCCACCAGGACACTTTGGCTCTCTTGCGTCAGGGCGTCGGTGCGGCCGGCGATCTGACGGGCGCCGATCGCCTGCACCTGGGCGCCCAGCGTCGGAGCGGCGAGGACGCGGTTGGCAGGGAGCGTGCCGACCACGGCGTCGGGGAACGCGGTGGTGATCGCGTGGATGTAGGGGCCCTGATCGCCCTCCGGGGTCCGCGTCGGGATGATGGCGATGGTGGACGCGTGGTGCTTGCCCAGCAGGTCGACGGTGCTGCGCGCCAGTTGGGTGACCTCGTCGGGGGTCCGGTTGCGCGCCGAGACGGCGAGCGCGACGGGCGCGTTCAGGTTGGCGGCGACCCGGGCGTTGAACTGGAGTTCCTGGGCGCCGAGGTTGTCGGTGAAGTCCGATCCGAGGATGACCATGGCGTCGTAGCGTTCGGCGACGCCGTTGTAGCGCTCCACGATGGTCGACAGGGCCGCGTCGGCGTCGGCGCGCACGTCGTCGTAGGTGACGCCGTACGCCTCGTCGTACTCTTCGTGCACGACCGGCTGGTGGACGAGTGTGGACAGGATCTGGTCGGGGCTGTCACCGCCCTTGATGAGTGGCCGGAAGATACCGACCGACTCCACTTCGCGCGTGAGCGCGTCGACGATGCCGAGAGCGACCACTGACTTCCCTGTCAGTCCCTCTGGCGCGAGTACATAGATGCTCCGAGTCACGCTGCCAGGCTAGCGGCCGGACGCCAATCCTGCGCCCCGATTGCGCCCGGGTCGCCAAATGGCCTGACCAATCGGGCGGGTTCTGCTGGGTTTCTCATCGCGGACGCTACGAGAGAGGGAGGTGTGCGTCGCTGGGTCCGCCCAGTCCGACGCTGTAGCCGCGGCTGTAGGCGTCGATGTAGTCGGCTGCCATGAGCGCGTGCATGTCACGAATGAGGTCCGACCTGGTTGTGGCGTCGTGGAGGACGTGCAGGATCTGCGCGCCTCGGTCGGGGCTGAACGACCGTGCGCAGTCACGGCCAAGGCGGTAGGCGCCCGCGTGATCAATCATGTAGTCGCAGGCCTCGAGCGCGGCGACGTCGTCCCACGTCTCATCGCTGTACGGGGGTTCGGATGCTGCGTCGAGGAGGGTGCGGAGGTCGACCGCATCCTTTGTGCTGATTCTGCGCCGATCGCGCCACGCGATGATCTTGAGGCCCGACAGGGATTCGAGGCTGGCGCAGCGGATGGTCAAACCGGGGGCGAGCGTGATGCGATCCGCCTGGGCCATGGATTCGGCCATGCCCACGACGTTGAGCGCATGCCCCTCGTCCAGGTGGACCTCACCGCGCGTCTCGATGGCCCCGAACGGAACGATGTCGACGTCAACGCCCTCAACTTTCACCTTGTGCACGGACTGGGTCCTCGTGAAGGTGCTGGTGAATGCCGTGAAGGCATCGCCTGCGGGCACTGCGACAGCGATATCGACGTCATGAGTGGCGCGAGTCGGCGGCTTGCCGATGACGGCACTGGCGACAAGGTCGCGTGCTGCTGCTCCGACGAGCAACACCGGGAGATTGAGCTCTGCAGCACGCTCCCACAAGCGCCGAAGGACCGAGACTGGGAGGTCGTGACGGTCAGCGGGAATGTCGAAGTGTCGGTTCATGCTGAAGCCAAGTCTGGGCGAGGGTGTCGGTGCGGGGGTCCCCGATCGCAAGGAGGTCGGCGTAGACGACGGCAGGTGGTGCCAAGCGGGGCTCGCGGTGGGGAAGGGGCGTCTCCAGCGACGCTGACCACAGCGGGGGGCGAAGCCGGATCGCTCCGTCGGGATCGGGACGCAGACGTAGCGCTCGCACAGTGCTTCCCACGTCGTCGACGTAGATGTCGAAGACGGCGGCTTTGATGTCGAGGCCCGCCAGGTGTGCGGCAGGCTCACCGGAGACGGTCGCAGGGAGGCGCTCCATGGTCGAGCGAAGAGCCCGCATATCGAGGTCGCTGCGGTAGACGCCCTTCCTCGTTCCTGGACGTTGCGCCTCAAGGTAGTTCGTCACCCAGGCGTCGAAGAGGGCACGCCAGGGGGGTGGCATTTCAGGATCGTGAAAGCTGACTGGTGCCGGTGGGGAGTCGAGCCCCCGGCTGCGTAGTCGCGAGATCACCTTCTGCGTGGTTCCCAAGGACACCCCAGCAACCTCCTGAACCGTTCGGAGGGGAGCCGTCACGAGCGAAGGGGCCGTGAGCACCGCAAGAACGACGGGCCAGGACGCGCGAGAGAAGGTGGACGTGGGTTGCCGCGGGGAAGAGTTGTCGACCCGGCCTTGAATGTCGATCACGACGCCCCTCGAGCGCACGGACATGTTGCCTGCGGCGTCGACATGCCACAGGCCATGCTTGCGCAGTTCTTCTCGTACTCCTGAGGTGACGCGATCGGTCACGATGAGTGATCCTTCGGGTACGCGTCGGGCGAGGAGGGTGACACCCGCTGGCCGGAGTCCCCGCGAGACGGTGGCTGGAAGTCGGGTCTGCGCGTCATCGATGCTCACGAGCACCTCGTCGGCGTCCGGTGCCCAACCGAGGTGGACGCCGTGGGGGCGAAGAGCCTTCTGGGCGCGTTCCAGAAGCTCCTCATCGCCCACCGTGTTCACGAATGCCATGTGTTCATGTTACGTGAACACCGAGAAAACTTGAACACGTGTGCGGTTCGCCTCAGAGGTGCGCGCGCAGCCAGGCGATCTGGTCGGCGTGGGTGACCTCGGTGGTTGGAGTCTCCAGGATCACCGGGGCGTCTGCCTGACGCACCACCTCGACCAGGTAGTCGGCCTCGCACTGGCCTTGTCCGAGGACGGCGTGACGGTCGGCACCGGAGCCGGCGGCGTCCCGGGAGTCGTTGAGGTGCACCAGATCGATGCGTCCGGTGATGCCCGTGATGGCGTCCACGAGGCCGGACGGGTCGAGGCCGCCCGCGTGCGCGTGGCAGGTGTCGAGGCAAAAACCGACGTTCTCGAAGCCCTTCGCGTCGGAGATCGTCTCCCACAGTTGGGCGATCCGCTCCAGGCGGCGGGCCATGGAGTTGGTGCCGCCCGCGGTGTTCTCGATGAAGATCGGGACGGCCCAGTCGAGCGCCTCGCTCGCCTTGCGCCAGTTGTCGAAGCCCACCTGGGGATCGTCTCCGGCGGTGACGTGTCCACCGTGGACGATGACGCCGCGCGCGCCGACCTCAGTGGCCAGCTTCACCTGACGCGCGAGGATCTGACGGCTGGGGATGCGAATCCGGTTGTTCGTCGTCGCGACGTTGATGACGTAGGGGGCGTGGATGAACAGGCCCACCCCAGCGGCCTCGGCGTCCGCCTTCAGCCCGGCGGCGCCGCCGGGATGGGCGACGGTGTGGCCCTTCCAGGCTTGGGGATCGCCGATGAACGTCTGAGCGATGGGGAACCCGTCGCGGTGGGCGGCTTCGATCGGGTCGTCGACGTGGCCGCCGATCTCCAGGGCGCTCACTCGCCGAGCCCCCCGAGGACGCCCAGGGCTTCCTCGACGGAGTCGAGCGGGACGAGCAGATGATCGTGGTAGTACCCGGCGAGCACGTTGCACGACAGCCCCACCCGGGCCAGAGCGTTGCTGACCGCGGCCGTGATGCCGACCGCCTGCAGCGAGGTGTGCGCCTCCAAGGTGATCCAGCCGAACACGCCCTCATAGGGGAGGTGGTGTTCGTCGGCGACCGCCTGATCCAGCACCAGCGTGGTGCCCTCGTCCTCGACGATGCGCGCGTGATAGGCCACGTCGGGCGGCGTCAGGGCGGTGACGACGACGTACGCGCCCTGCCGCACATAGGGGCGCAGCGCGCCGAGGATCTCATGCAGATCGGTCATTCCCGCCATGGCGTCAGTCTAGGGCTGCGCGCCGACAACGCCCCCGCTGCCAGCCCTGTTGAAGGGCTACCTACACTCGCCGCACACCCCAGAAAGGAGAAGGAAAATGGCTGGCAAGGACGAGGTTCGCAGCAATCTCGACGGCATGGACACGCTCGATTTCCAGGGTTGGAACAACGCCGACTGGAACGGCGAGTTCTCCGACCACCACACCGAGGACGTCTACGTCGACTTCCACGGCATGCCCGCGACGACGGGGCTGGACGCACACATCCAGGCCATGAAGGACTACGTCGCCACCGCAGGCGGAACCCCGCCGCACATCGCGTCGCACCCCATCAAGTTCGGTTCGGGCGAGTGGACGTGCGTCGTCGGTGAGTTCGATGACGGTTCCCGCATGGTCACGGTGGCCCGGTGGAAGGACGGCAAGATCTCCGAGGAATACATCTGGGCCTGAGCGGTTCCTCATCCCGGTATGGCCGTGTCCGGACAGGACGCGGCCACGCCGGGTGAGGTGAGCGTCGCGTCGGTGATCCGACGTCGCCGCGCCGTACGATGACGACACGACCTAGCGGGCGGGGGTGCGGTCGTGGGGACGGTCACACAGGTACGGACGGCGCACGAGGCGCAGGCGCTCGCGGACGTCCTCAACGGAGACGCGCGGAAGCGTCCCATGGTCGTGGTCACCATCCCCGCCGGGAAGTCCGAGCCCTGGATCGACGTGCAGGAGATCGCCGACCAGGCCGGTGACCTGGCGGAGGTCTACCTGATGCCGACGGGCGCGGTCTCCTGGGCGATGGCCCAGCGGATGCCCGAGGGCACCGAGGTTTATGGGGGTGCCGGGCGCGTCTACCCCATCGGACACGAGTGGCTTCGCGACCTGACGCGCTCCCCGCTCCGATTCGCCTGGGACGCCCGGGATCGGGAGATGGCCACGCAGTTTCTCGTCTCGGACATGTTCCGCATGGCCACCGCGGCGGGGCTCGTGCGGGTCGATCCGACGACGCCGCAACGAACGGTCGACGGCGTCGTCACGATGGTGGTCTCAGGTCGGGCCCTGGTGGAGGTCGCGCCCGGCGTCCTCGCTTCGATCGCGGAAGAGTTGACGGTCGACGGTGTGCCGATCGAACGCCTCGTTCAGGTGGGCCAGAAGGTCACCGGGCGGCACGATCCGTCCGCTGGGCGCCTCGATGTTCGGGCTAGCCTGGGCCGTGCCGAGACGGCCCTGAGTGTCTATGACGTGGGCAACGTCGTGTGGGCGCGGGTGGTAAAGGTGCGCCCCGCAGCGGCCGAACTGATGCTCTTCCCGGCGTCCCGCGGGGCGGCGGTCGTCGTCAGCGTCCGACGCGAGGACGTGACCGGAAATCCCTGGGACACCCTCGACTTACTCCTGACCGTCGGTGAGGTGGTCGCGGCTCGCGTCGTCGCGCCTGGGCCCGCTTGGGCGCTCACCCTCATCGATGTGGAGGACGACGAGGAGGTGCTGCCGGCGCCCGCCTTGCTCCCCGGAGGGCCGCCGTGGCTGGTTGAGGACGCCGACGAAGACACCGAACCGGAACCCGTCCCCGCCCCGGTCCGCCCGCAGGCGCCACCCCCCGTCGCCGCCGAACCGTCAGTGGCGCCCGCACCACTGACACAGCCTCGTCCGACCCCCAAGCCGGGTCCGCCCGGACGTCCGCGACCCGCGGCGGCGAAACCGGACAGCGGTGCCTTGAGTCAGGCGTTGCTCCGCATCGACGCGCTCACGGCGGAGAACCGCACACTCAGGTCGGGGATCGACGCACGCGACGAGAGCGCCGCGGCCAAGCAGATGGAGCACGAACAGCTGCGCTGGCTCCTCGACCAGGCGGAGCGGCGCGCGAACCGGGCCGAGCACGACCTCAAGGCCGCGAAGGTCCGCCTCCGCAAGGCGGGCAACGCGCGGGCCACGACAAGCCCCGACGAGGGACCACGGTTCGCGGACCGAGAGCAGGGCTTCCGCTACCTGGTCACCACCCAGTGGGCCACCCGGACCGTCGTGGGTGAGCAGGCCGAGCGTCCCCTCCCCGACTACGACCTCGGCCCGGGCTTCCTGGCGTCGCTCGACGAGGTGAGCGGCGTCACCGAGACGAAGGTCGCCGACGCCGTCTTTGAGATCGTCACCGGCCTCGCGCCCCAACTGAACGGACGCGAAGTGCACCGGTTGCGCTCGGGCATGGGTGGCGACGACCCCATCCGGACGCGAGCAGATGGGGCGGTCGCCTGGCGCGCCAGCCTGCAGGTGAAGACCGCCTCCGCGCGGCGTATCCACTACTGGGCGCTGCCCAACCAGCGCATCGAACTGGCTCGCATCGCCCTGCACGACGACTACGACATCTGAGCCCCCCAGCCGGTGCAGGGTCCCCTCAGCACGATGAGGAGGGCGGCATGCGCCATCGTGGTGCTGAGCCTGTCTCCGGTGCGAGGCGTCGTTCGATGATGTCGAGCCGCGGTGCGGGCTTCGTGATTCCTGTGCAGCCGTGGGGTGTCACCACTAGCGTGATCGCACGGGTTCGCAGAGGCACCCGTTCTGCCCACCGGAGGGAGGCGTGGCATGGCTGCTGCCCGGCACGTTGCTGACGGTGACGCGAGCGAGGTGGCTGTGGTCACTCTGGACGGGCCCAGAAAGTGGCGACGTGTCGACTGGGTTGATGTGGTGGCCTTTGGCCGGCTATTTGCTTCCTCGGTGATGTTTGTCCTGCGGGATGAACGGGACGACTCGCCGGACGCGTTCTCTCGCGCGGAGCGCATGTCTCTCCTGGGGGACGGCGTCTGGCGGTACGGGCGGCGGTGGCCGGGGACGGAGATCTTCGACGGAAGGGCGCGGATCGTTTCGGTCAACCTGGTGGAGGAATTGACTGCCTGGCTGGTGAAGGAGGCCCCCACGCCCTACGGATGGCTGGACCCCGACTGGCCCGAAGACGTGGCCTTCCTACGTGAGGATGGTTCGGTTCTCTTCGAAAGCGTCGCCCACGAACGGATGTCTGGTCTCTGTCTCACTCCCCGCGAGTTGATCGCTCTGGAAAGCGCGTACGGCCGGTTGCGCTCACGATTCCGACGCCGTTCAGGGGCGCACGGCTGACCCCGGAGTGGTGAGGGGCTGTGCACCTGCCCGGGTCACAAGCAGGGCTCATGGGTGACTCGCGCAAGTGTGAATCTCTAGCGAAGGGAATCGAAGTAATGACGGCGGAAACGCGTGGTGAACTCTGGGTGTGGGTGTTCTCCCCCGCTGGAAGCAGTTCCCTAACGGTATTTTCTACACTAGAGACGAGGCGGAAGCGGCCATAAAGGCCTGGGGCTTAAGTGGCACGCTCACCCATTACTGGGTTGGAGGGCTTTCGTACCAGTGGGCGGTCGATAATGGGTTCTATAAGACTCCCTTATCTGGACGAGAGCCTGATGTGAGCCTGGTCTCCGGCTACGTCAGTGAGCGGTGGGATCACTTTCACTATGAAAATGGTGATCCCTGGTGATGGAGTTTGTACTGCGGCGTCCGAGATCGACGATAGATGCGTGCTGGCGTGACACCCGAGGAGTCCATGGATCGTTCGGTGTGATGAGGAGGCGGGAGAGTGGGGATTGATTGGGATGAGTGATTACGCCGATTTCGTGCCTTGGGACTGGAATGTGGAGATTCCTGGGCTTACGACGAGAGACGCGGTGCGGCTACTTCTCGATTCCCGCTCACTCGGTCTTTCGGAGTGGTTGGGATACGCGAGTTCCCACACCCATGTTCGGTGGGTGATGAACGCGGGGGGGGGGGTGGCTTTCCTCCTCCGGGTGTTCGAGGCCGCAGTGTCAGGGCGACGGGCCCCATCGCGCACGATGCAGCAGAATGCGACCGACCTGGCCGCGTGGGCCGAGTATTGGTGGAGCCAGCATGACCCCTCGGCGCCCAACTCGGATGCGGTGGTGACGGGGCTCGTCGTACAGGGTTGCTGGGTTGAGGTCGAGGGCCTCTCGCATGACGAGGCGCTCCTCGTTGCGGGCTGGGCCCAGGGTGCCGGGTACGGTTCGCGACTGCTGGACCCCGCCTCGTGGATGGTCCTTTCTGAGAGCCGTTGGGAGGTGCGATGGCGTCGCGCTCTCATCGTGCGGGCGCTTCGGAGCGGCCTGCTCTCTCCTCGGGACGCTGCCCGAGCACATGGTCTTGTAGGTGAGTTGGGGCGGTGGCTGGCGCGGACGCGGTGGTTCGCGGTTGAGTCGGCTGTGGCAGAGCGGTTGGGTGAGGTGTTTCCACGGTGGGCGAACCGGGTCATCGCTCGTGAGCAAGGGGTTTCTGTCCGTGAGGAGCCCTGGGTGGATGAGGCGGATGCCTGGCCGGCTGAGGCGTGGTCGGTCGTGATCGATGGTCTGACGAGGGAGGACGCGGCCCAGCTGGATGAGTGCATGGACGGCTGGCCGAGGGAACACCGAGAGTGGGGGAGCGATCCGCGCGATCGGCACGTGTCCTTCTCTGATGTGACGCGGGTAGCGGCGGAGGTGCAGCTCTGGGAGGCCGTGCGACGTCGGGATGTGGCCCCCTCCACGTGGTACGCCACTGGCCGCTGGGTGAGGCGCCAACATGCCTGGTTGGCGAGGCGGGCGGCTGGTCGGCCCGCCGAGGGAGTGGGGCGTCGTGTGGAGGCGCCGGAGGACGCTGCGCTGGTGTACGACGCCGACTGGGAGACGTGGATCGACGGACAAGAAGGGCTGTCGGCGGAGCGTGCGCAGGTATTGGTCGAGTTCGCCCGAGAGCGGGGGTACGCCGCCTCTGCGCTCGACCCCGCCGAGTGGATGCCACGCTCGGCGATCCGTGATGACGTCAAGCAGCGTCGTCGAGTGGCGGGTGTGGCGTTGCGTGGTCGAGGCCTCAGCGCAGAGGAGAGGGAGGTCGCCCGTCGGATTCGGCGGGAGGACGGCGCGTGGTTGCGGCGCACACGGTGGTTCACTGTGCGCCAGGGGATTCTCCAGAGGGTTTCTTGGTTGACGCGCCGCATTCGCTGCCTGATCTCAGGCGGGGCGCGGGCCGTGGATCGCGTCGATCCTTGACGGCGGGTCGGCCGACCCGCGCCGGCAAGGCGATCTGCGCGGGCGGTCTTGGCCTTGCGTCCGCGTGAATCGTCACACTACACATGGTGGGAGAGGTGGTTTTGTCATGGGTCATGCTCTGGTTTGGCGGCTGGCGAGAGTGCTGGATGAGTCTTGGAACTTGGCGCGGCTGGACGAGGATCCCGTGCGGGTTATCGGGGCTATGGAATCGGCGAAGGAAGCTCTTAGAGAGATTGATGAAGAGTTGTATTTCACGAGCGACTGGTCGGGGCCGCTGCGACGTTTCCATGCGCGGGATGCGTCACGGGACCGTGCGTCTGAGCGTGCGGATCCTCCGTGGCCAACGAGGCGGGGGGAAATAGACCGCTCGGTGGATGCCTCGGTCTGGGTGACCTACTTGGTATCGGTAGAGAGCGTGGCCGGCTTTATCGATATGGCGCGGCACCGACTTAAGTGGCTCTTCCCAGATGAGGGTGTAGCCCACTTCGCCGCGCTTTCGGCGCGTCGGTGGTTGGTTTGGGGTCGAGGTCTCCCGAGGATGAAGGTTCCTACACCTGACATCGGGAAGACCTCGACGTGCCTGACGCTACCCCGCC
>RRZU011297355.1_pt1 | contig 15123 bp, 15 predicted proteins | sample 2165561 | NCBI WGS metagenome assembly RRZU01 (sample SAMN10456909, study PRJNA506462) | wastewater metagenome | isolation source: wastewater sludge | place: USA: Moscow, Idaho
GTTCAAAGCCTTCCCCGATTCCTAGGGGATTAAGACGATATGTAACATATCTTGGATTGCTAATTTAGAGATAGCAGCCAAGTCTACTACCTCATCTTTACCACAGATACAATACCAACCCTCACCTTCGAGGACTAGCACCTTTTTACTTTCACAGTATTCCTGCATATCTTCGAGGGTATGCACCTCTTGAAGATACTGCATATGTTCTGGATATGCAATGGCTTCGATATTACGAATGTTCGTATACATAAACTTCTCCTTAAAAGTTAATTTTGAACTGTACATGACCATCCATATAACCTTTGTAGTCTTTTAAGTTGCAGTAAGAGTCTGCACTAAAAGCTTCTATCATACCTAAATCCTCAAAAGCATTTAGTACCTCTTTTGTGCAACCATAATTTGTACACCCGATGTAGACGTTAAACCCTTTGTCGTGGAATGATTTAGCAAGACTTGCCCATGTGTCGGTAATACGCTCAATTGATAAGCCTCGTTTATACTCTACCGAATCAATAACAAGATTATTACCATCTTTCCACACCCATGACTGTGCAACTGGAAGGTCATCTTTAGTTAGTACATAAACAGCACTATTTTCATTCTCGTAGGAATGAATAGCACAAGTCTTACCTGCACTCCCTAAATGTTGGCAACAATCAGTAGCCAATCCGATGAACAAGGCAGCCCTATTCCCAGCTTCAAGTTTTTTAAGACTATAGTTGCCGTCAACGATAGTAACTTCTGGCAAATTATCCGATTCTTTAGCTTGGTATTTTCCAGCTTCAGTGGCTGCCTCTTCAAGATATGCCATGTCAACACCAGCCCACAACATATCCTCACTCCCTTCTCCAACAATATTAGCCATAACAATTTCTCTAAATTGCTTTTCAGACTTAGGTACAACTTCTCCGAAGATTTTATCTACAAGATGGACGTACTTAACAAGTGGCAGATTTTTAGCAAAGAATTGTTGCCATTGTTGGGTTAGTTTAAAATCAAGCAACTGACCATTTACATTATAAAGGTTTAGTAAAGAATGCCCTCGTTTAGCTTCCTGTACACCAAAAATTTGATTTCCAAAGATTTGACACAATAGGATAGCTTCCGTTGAGTCATAAAAATACTTTAAATCTCCTTCAGGTGTTAATTCCAAGCCAGCTACAAACTTATTAAAAACTTTTTTATCTAAATTTTTAGATACAAGCTCCCAATTTAAATCACAGCTATAGTACAGACTATCTATCATACCTAGAGTTTTAGCACATGTACTTCTTTCAAATACTTGGTTAAAGTACTTCAACACATTTTTACGTCTGTGTCCGTTGTCTATATTTTGTATGAACTCTTTTTCATCAATCTTTACCAAAGTGTCTGTTGAAGTGCTCATTAAAGTTTCTTCTTCGATACGAAGTAACACAGCTTTCAGATAAGCAGTACTACACCCTTCTCGTGTATTATTCTCTGCTAAGTCTTTCAATTGGTTTGAACACAAACCTAGACGAAGACCTTCAGCATATTTATTAAAGTCTTCAACAGAGAACCCTTTTTGAACTAAATCAAAGAGAATCTCTGCATCTTCCTTACTCCATACTCCAGTTATACTCTCAAAAGCACAAATCTCGATTAAATCTTCAATAGGGTACTTCAAAGAACAAACAGGGTAAGAAGGTGCTATTACATCTGAAGGCCATGAACGAATATCGTCTAGTGAATAACCACTTTCTAAGAAGGATATTACATTAAATGAAGATAAATTATCTGATGAAAAAATCTCATCTCTGTGATTCATTAAATGTAACACATGAAGGTCTTCTAAGTGATGAAGATTGTAACCATAGGGGTTATCATCAACTAACCCTTCGACCATTGTTTTAGCGTCCCCAGATAAAGTACACTCTAAAATATCTTCTACCAAGTGAACAATATTTCGGTTGTAAATCTTACTATATTCATTCCATAACTCGTAATTTTGATTCTCATAGTCACTTAAACTACGTAAGATTTGATAAGCTTTTGTGCTTGTGTTCACTGTCTCATTGTAATTAAATTCTTCAACAGTTGAACTTTTAGCGGCTTTATAAGCTGCCACTTTAATTTTTACTGCTTTAAGAGCAGCTTTTTGTGTACGAGTTAGAGCGATAGTAACGTTTTTCATAGTATTCTCCTTGTTTAGAATTATAAACTTATACAAAAATATAAGAACCCATAGCCTATGATGAAACTATAAGTTTTTAGCTGTATATCCCGCATATACAAGACGCCCGATACCTTTGTATCTAATCTTTAACGTTGACTAAACGATGTATAACTTTATTTAGAGTGATGTATACATCCACCACTTTCTAGATACATACCTTTATATAGACTAGGTACCTCTCTAGGGTTACTTCTATATAAGATCTAATTAATAAATCTCATATAGAAATAAAGACAGTTTAACGACTTGTCTAGGTCTATTGACACCTCCTTTTGTTAGTGATAATATATTATATGTAAGTGTCTTACTTAAAGGTGAAGACATGTAACCCAACCCCTTCTGTATTAGCGTACAGTTGGGGTTTTTTATTACAAGGTGGGTTACGTAAAGGATAAACAGAGATCATCGTCATCCATTATCTTATATCCCGCCCCTTGAATAAACTTCTTGTACAGCGAACGTCTTTTCGGGCACGTAGGTTCACATATGAACTTAGTACGGCCTTCAGATTGCCACTTAGAGACGTGATTAAGCGTCTCTCTCATGATGGCTTTAAAGACACCAACAGATCCGACACTGTTTCCAGTGAACAGTCCGATGAAGTCTAGCTCTCCCTCTTCATCCTCCAGATAAGAGAAGAAGGAAATCTCAACAAACGACTCATCTGCCCAGTACGGTTTTGATACCGTCACTGTTAATAAAGATCCATTAGTGATTTCAGTAGCGAAATCGTTAGTTGATACAAGGCCAGACGCGATTAGAGTGTTAAGTGCTTTCATGTTAGTCTCCTTAGACTATGTGCCTAGTACACAATAAGTTAGGTAACTAGGATGAGTTTGGCATACCTTTTAGAAGTGATCAGCAAGGTATGCATTGGCTGCGTAGAAAGCTTCCCATACCTCTACAGAGGCGTTAGCCTCTGGAAGAGGTTCACCTATATCCGCCATCACTTGGCGAATAAGAGCGCGTTTTTTACGCTCGGCGCGTGCGTTAGATACAGGCACTTCTTTTTCTACTTTGGTAGAAAAGTAGAAGGCAAATTCACCAGTGTTGCCACCGATGCTGAATCCTGCACGTTGGCAGACTTTTTTATAAACGCTACGACGTTTGTCGTCTGTCGCATTTGCTACAAACTTCGTGTAGCCTTTGTTTACTGCTTCCTCCACGCATTCAAAAATGAATGCGAAGATTGAACGGATGTCTGATACAGAGAAGTTATTCTCTGCACCAGTGTTTTTGATGTAATGACCATCAGCAGAAATAGTGCTGAAGTCGATTGTTAGGATAGAAGGAGTATCCTCACAGATATCTACTTCGATTGTGTGGTTGTTGATTTGTTTTTCATTGATAGAACGATAGAACATGTTATTCTCCTTAAAATTATTTTATGTAGGGGTAGGGGGCACAAGAATCATACCCCCGGGGTTTTCGCCAACCCACCCTATACAACACCTGGTCCCCAGACGCAAAATTTCTCTTTTTTACCACAGACGCAAAATCTCCGCACATCATCTTATGTATTCTCCCCTCCCTAGGGGGCACAAGAATCACTCCCTCTTTTTTGAAAAAACACTTCTTGAAAAATGTAAATTACATTTTTTATTCCTATATAGGATTTTTACAAACCTACTTGACAATCTTTGTTCTAGTAGTATTGTTATGATAGACTATGGTTGCCACTTATGAACTAAGTTGGTATGAAAAAATAAAGAAGTAAAGGAGATTGTATTATGTTATTTAGTAAAGCTGTTGGTGGGGCTGTTGGTCCTAGAACTTCTGTACTGAGCATGTCTTCTGTTTTTAATAAACCAGTCGAGCCTAAGAGTGTTGCTGAGATTGTTATGGGGCAGACTATATGGAAAACTACACCTGCTATGGGTTTAGTTGGTGGTGGTATGGGTCTTGGTTATGGTTTTTTTGAAAACTCAAAAGGAGATAATTTTGGTGGTCCTGTAGATGTATCAGGTTTTGGTATGTCTGGAGCTACTATAGGTGCTGGTGTTGGTGCCGCTATGGGTGCCCCTATGTTAATTAGGAGTGCTGTTCAAGGTGCTAAGTTTATGAATACAGGGTTGAAAGGAAATACAGTTGCCGATGCTTTTATGAATATATAAAGGATAGGTAAATTTATGAATTTCTTAAAAAGAAATATAAAAGAAGAATATAGTGTTGAAGATGGGTCCGTTCTCATTTCAAATGAAGACTTATCTGTTACTTATTACTACGATGAAAATGGTAATAAAATCGAAGATAATCTTAGTAAAGTCGATTTAGAAGAATTTGAAACAGACAATACTATTTATTTTGAGATTAGTGACACTGAAGAAGGCAGGATTAGAGAGAGACATCCTCCTGCTAGAAGATATGATCTATATACAAGTAACTCCAATGAGAATACTGAGGAAGGTTCTGTGATTTTGAAACCACCTTCTAAGTTTTCTTGGCCTGTTCTATGGTCTATGGCAGTTTTTGTGATTAACCTCTTATTCACTGGTGTCACTTTATATCAACAACAACAATCTTTTAATGCTAAGATCAATGATAGATTAGACGCTATTGATGAAAGATTAAAAGATTTAAATGCTAACACTTACGATAAAGATGAAATGGATTTGAAGTTAGAAAACTCAAGGTTGGAGGTACAAAAACATGTATCTGGCCAATCTGCAGGCAAATCTACAAATCCATGAGAAAAGGAGAAAAATATGTTTCTTAGTAAAACACTTCACACCGAATTGTTAAAAGCCGCTGAACAAAATGGTGTAAATAAAATGCTAACCTGGGGCGGAGTTGGTGCTGGGGTAGGCGGTGCATATGGTATGTTTTCAGACACAGGTACTACTATGGAAGGTGCTTTTAAAGGTGCTATTCTTGGTGGAGGTGCAGCTGCTGGTCTGAAATATTATGGTAATAGGTATGCTACAGGTATGATGCATGCAGCTGGTAAGTTTCCTTCTGCTATTCCAGATTTTAGTTTAACAGGTGTAGGTTTGAACGACAGTTTAAATGTATTACAAGATCTTGGACGACTTACTTCTGGATTTGAACCCAGATTTATAGGTATCGGAGGTCAAGCTAAATTTTCTGATAACGTACTAGGTGCGACAACTTATGGTGACAGATTCAGTCAACAGTTTAGTACTGCAAGTAAAAATTTCAATGCTGCTGTAAAAGCAAGTGGGGGGACTAGAGAAGAGTTTATTAATAAAGGTTTGGGCAGTAACTATAAAAGAAACTATAGTACTAGTATATATAGCAAAGAAGCTAATGATTTTTTCGGTGATCTTAAAAACCAGTATAATCCAGGTGCATAATCATGGGAAGAGTAGCTAAAAATTTTTCCAATAGAAAGGAAAAAGTAAAAGAAATTCCTGAAGAGGTTACTGAAAGTCTAGATGAAAATGAAGAAGTCTTTGAAGAGGGTATTGAAGAGAAATCTTCAGAACCTTCCGAAGATGTTGTTACGAAAGAAGTAACGAACATCAACGAAGATGGTATTGTAGAGCATACTTTAAAAATTACACCTGCTCCTAATACAGAAGCAGTTGTAGTCGATACAAATACCAAGTTTTCTGATCTTTCTGACCATAAGGTAAATTTTGTAGATTTTTACCAAGACACTAGAACATTTTTAGCTAAAGCTAATTCTACTAAATTTATCTTAATCACCTTTTTAATGATTACCATACCTTTCTTGTTGGTGTATAACTACATATCAGCAGATGTGTATAAAGATATGATAATTCTATTAGCTATTAGTTATTTAGGTGTAGATGTCTACGAAAAAAAATCAATGATTAAGAAATAAAATTAAGGAGGTTATAAATGGATAATATTTGTAAACCAGAAGATACTGATCATAGGGTTACGGCTAATTTTTGGTTTTCAGAGCTTATTCGTTCTAACACAGCAGATAAATATGGGATAGATAATTACCCTTCTGAAAGTGTTAAAAAGAATTTAGAAGATAGTTGTAAATATCTTTGGCAACCTGCCAGAGATGTATTAGGTAAGCCTATGAATCCTAGTTGCGCACATAGATGTAAGCTTGTTAACAAACTTGTAGGTGGTTCAGATTCGTCTGCACACGTACATGGTTTTGCTATGGATTTTACAGCTCCTAGTTTTGGGCATCCTAAAGATATTGTTAAAAAACTTGTAATAGAGTTTAGAAAAAAAGGTATAAAGTGGGATCAAATGATTCTTGAATATCCAGACAGTAAAACAGGTGGATGGGTTCATTTAGCTTGGAAAAATAGTCAAGGGAAACAGAGATGTCAAACTCTATTAAAAACAAATAAAATAAATTATAGATCAGTAGATTTTACTAAATTATAGAAGGAAATAATATGACACTTAATGCAAACCAATTACACAGTAAAGAATTTTTCTTTTCTGGAGATTTAAATTTTACACCGAACACCACATACAACCTGACTTCCGATAAAATTGAAAGTCTTTCAAAAGAACAATTAGGTGATTTAATAGAAGCTGAGTGTACTGGTAGGTTAACATTTCACTCTACATTGTTAGCTTCTATTATGCAGAGATATGTCTCTTTGAAATTTCCTAACCTTAAAGATAAGATAATTGAAAAATCTAACGGAATGATTCGAGAAAATGTATCTGCTTCTTTTGCTGCAGAGTGATTTAAAATAAAGGAGAAAATTTAGATGAAATATACATCTATTAAAGAAATCCAATCAACACTAAAAGAACAGAATATTTACTTATATTCTGTTGACGGTATTTGTGGTCAGCGTACGTTTGAAAGCATAGTTAAAGCAATAGAGGGAGGTCAATTTAAATTAGATTTTGATTTTGATAAGTTTAGAAAACTCTTTAATTTAACGAAAATTACACAAGCAACTGTAGATAATATTAATCATCTTTTTAACGAATTTAACAAATATGCGTTATCAAAAGATGCGAAATTATCTCAAGCTGGTAACCCTCTTATGATAGCTTATATGCTGGCTACTACTTGGCACGAAACAAAGTTCATATTTAAACCTATCAAAGAAGATGGTAGTAATAAATATCTTTCTAAGTATGATACTGGACGTTTAGCGAAAGCTTTAGGAAATACTCTTGTAGCAGATGGTGACGGTATTTTGTATGCAGGTAGAGGTTATGTTATCATTACAGGGAGAAGAAATTATGATCTTTTTACAAGATTACTAGGGGTAAATCTTATAGACAACCCTAATCTAGCTTTAAAACCTGAAATAGCTTCTGCTATCCTGATCATTGGAAGTTTAAAAGGTCTTTTCACTACTAGAGGTTTAACAGACTTTATAAAATATGGTAGTTTAGAAGAGTTTAAAGAGGCTAGACGTGTCATCAACGGAACAGATGATAATACAATGATTGCCTCGTATGCAAAGAAATTTGTAGAGTGTATAAAATTAACTAAAATCTAATTAAAGGGAAGGTTTATATTTACCTTAAACACTATGGAAATAAAGAATCAAGCATTATTAAAAATGAAAGAAATGGCAGAAAAAGCCAAAAAAAATAAAACTGAAAATGAACTACCCAAAACATTTGAAATTTCTAATCCTGTGGTAGATATAAACAAATCTGGAAAGGAGCTGGCAGAATTTAAGCCAGCTTCTTTATCGTTAGATCTAGATGAAAAAGTTTCTAAAGAAATTATCATGTCAAATGTAAAGATACCTACTAGAAATTTAAGCGCATCTGAAGAGGATATTTTAAAAGCTAAAAGAAAGGTTGGAAGACTTACGACAGGAGCTTCAGCAGCTGTACCTTTAATCTGTAGAGGACCTACTTGTCCTTTTAAGGCTAAATGTGTAGATGAAGATACTCTGATACTAACCTCTTTTGGGTTTCAACCTATAAAAAATTTAAAACCCTTAGATAGAATTTATTCTGTAAATGAAGAAGGTTTACTAGAAAAAGATGTAATAAATGATGTATGGAAAAGTGGTGTAAAAGAAACTTTCAAAATAAAAACTAAATACAATTTAGAGCTCACTTTAACAAAAGATCATCCTATATTAACTTGTGATGAAAACTATGGAAGAATTTATAAAACTATAGAACAAGGGTTATCTGTAGGAGATGTTGTTTTTATCACAGATACTGATTTGGAAATAATGGTAGACACTTTGAATTATGGTGATCTATATGAAGATACTATTGTAAGTATCGAAGAAGCAGGTTTAAAAGAAGTTTATGATTTAAATATTAAGAAAAATCACAACTTTATTGGTAACGGTATACTAGTTCATAATTGCTCTTACTATGCAATTAATGTGCATGAAGTTGGTGAGAATTGTTTAATGGAAGAACAATTAATAGAGTATTGGACTCAAAAATACATTGACGAATTAGAGATAGACTATAACTCTATTTCAGAGATGCATTTTGTCTCAAGATTAGTTGAGATTGCTATAATGGATTTAAGAATGACAAACTATATCTCTATAAATGATCAAGATCTTATGATGGAGTTTATAGCTTCTGTAGATCCTGAAGGTTCTGTACTTACTAATAAAGGAATATCAGTTGCATTTGAAGTGAAAGAAAGACTAGAAAAACAGAAATTAAAAATTTTAGATATTCTTAACAGCACAAGGGATAAAAAAGCTAAACTATTTTTACATGCTAATGATACAGAAAAATCTAGTAGAGACAGAGCTCTCTTAGATAAATTAGAAACTATAGCAAGTAAACTAACAACTATGAAAGATGTTAATAGTGGTGTAGTTATAGACTTATAGGCGACTTATGATTAAAAAACCAGTAACCCAAGAAGAGAAAAAATTAGTTGGATATTTAACTAAAAAGAAAAAGCAATCTGGGAAATCTCCCCCTGTGTATTACAATAAAAGAAAAGCTAATGGTAAATCTAATTATCTTAGTGGAAAATTTTATTCTGAAAAAAATAAAAGATTTGTAACTTATAGATCTTCTTACGAATTAAGATTTTTTCATCTATTAGAAAAGAGATCTGATGTTATTTCTTATGAAGTAGAAAGTATTGAAATACCTTATAAAGATTTAGACGGAAGCTATAGAAAGTATATCCCAGATGCTTTAGTTCTTTTAGCTAACGGAGATATAAAGATTTGTGAGATTAAACCTGAAGCTATGTTAGATAATGTTATAGTAAAGAGAAAAGCACAAGCTTGTAAGTATCATTTCAAAAAAATATTTAATGATTCAGAGATTTCTTGTGAGTATTTGTTCATAACAGAAAAAGAATTGTTCTCTTCTCCGTCTGATTATTCTGCATTTATAAAACAACATTCGTAAGGATTTTATATGGCATCTGGAAATTTATCAAACTTGTTTAATATTAAAAATAAAGATGGTAAGAGTCTTTCTTTGTTTTCAGTGGACTTTGAAACTACTGGAGCTATTTCAGATAGATCTAATGCGACCCAATTAGGGTTTGTCCTTAGGAATGCAGATGGGTCGTTTAAAGAGACCGAATTTGCTTTAAGAGATTCTGCGAAAAAAATTAGCGTTTCTGATGATGAAATAAAGTGGATGGAAGAACAAAATAGCTTCAGGAAAACTAATAATCTTCCTTTACTGACTGAAGATGATTTAAAACTTTTAGTTAACGAGGATGATTTATTAGCAGCGCATGAGAAATCAGGAGCTGGAGCCTTCGGTTTAAAACAGAAAGAAGCTGGAAGTTTTAAACCAATAGTCGATGCTTACAGAGAAGATCTGGTTAAAACAAACTCTAAAAAGCAAGCAAGCTTATCTGGAAATAAAGTTAAAAGTTTAAAACAAGCTCTAGGAGAGCTAAAGAGTAGTGTTTCTAAATCTCCAGGTATAATCTTAATACAGAATGCCAGATTCGAAAATAATGTAGTTAAGAGTGCTAGTACCTTAAGCAGTAGAGAAGAAGGTCAAAAAGTAGGTAAAAACTTTGTTAGAGATTTTAACAGAGAAGTATATGGAAGTAACTCTACTGACTCTATATTTGAAGTAAGCGATGATGTGATTAGTGCTAGAAAAGAGTTACGGCAAGCTACGGCTTCGATGAGGACAGCTTTGATGGCGAGTAACAAAGAGTTACCTGCTAATCACGAGTCTCTGACAAAACTATCTCAAGCAGCTAATACATTGCATTCAACTATTTATACTGAAATTAAAGATAATTTTGAAAAAGGTAAATCTACTGTGGTAGACCTTATGGATTTAACAAGAATTTATCAAACTAAATTAATTGAAAATTCTTTGATAGACCCTGCTCTTATGGATATGGGTGTAAAAGTTGATTTCTTATCTCAAGCTTTAGGTTTTGGTAAAGAGTTGCATGTAGCTGCAGATGACTCTAAAAAACAAGTAAAAATATTTGAATTTTTGACTGCAAGGATTGATGAACTTGACAATGGAGTTATCAATACTGCTGAGAATAGCAAGTACACAGAAGCTTTAAGTAAAAATTTAGCATCTCATGAAGGGCAATTTATATCTGGTTTAAGAAGTAAAGCAGAGGAAGTGTTTTTTAAGTTAGATGAAGAGTTAGATAAAGGTACTTTAAAAGCTAAAGATTACGAATTAGAAATGCACAGAAGATTGAGGTCTGAATTTGAAGGTACGTTAGGATACTACGAAGGTGTTCCTGTAAGGGAAGGTTTTGACAGAAGAGCGGAAGTAGAGACAACTTTAAATATGCTTCATGAAAGACCTAAAACTATTCAAGTGGCTCCTGAGCAAACACCTCCACCTACTAACCCAGCGTCTAATGTGGATCCTTTAGATCCTTCTAACGTTAATGCTCCCAACAATACTAGAAATAGAGCAGCATACACTATAGAAGAAAAGCAAGAAAATATACTTAAAAGCTTACAATCAAAAGAAGAATCTGCAGGTAAGTTTGTATCTGATACAAGTGTATATAAAGCCAGTAATATATTTGATGCTGCTGTAGAGCCTTTAACAAAAAACTCCACTAAACTTTTAAAATATGGTTTGTACGGTATTGGAGCTATGGCAGCTCTGAATATTCTTTCAAAAGATTCTAACACACAAGTACAACAGCCAGGCACGTACGACGCAATCTATGGTAATTTGTATCTAGGGCAAGGTTACGCAGATTGGCAAGAGAGAAATAATTCTCATAAAATGATTTATTAAATAAAGGGAATATTTAAATGGCTGAAAAAAAGAGAACACCGACATTTTCTGAAAATCTTTCGCTATTAAACGAAAGATTGGAGAATGTTTCTCCTCAAAAATTACTCGAAATTAGTTATGGACCTACAGGGTTTCTCGACTTTCAAAAAGAGTTGTGGGGAGAAACTACAACTGATAATATCAGACGATTACAAGACGCTTCTGTCGATTTGATGAGCGACAAACGTAGAACGGAGTTAGGGGACTTTCTAAGATTAGGTCTTTCTAATAAAACAACTAGAGAACAGTTTAAAAATAATCTTGTTAACTCTTTAGGCTCTGAACAATATTATGATAATGCATTAAAAGCTCATCTTAATCCTCAAGAATACAGAGATTGGGAAAGTAAGTCTAACGAATGGAAACCTAGATTTTCAAGTATGTCTGATAATAAATTCAATAAATTAGATTATAATTCAGACTTAACAGATATGTATGTTAGACCATACGTACCTAAAAAAACAAACGCACCGTTACCTAAGAATCCAGTACCAACACCATCTCCAGCTTCGAACGCTATTCCTAGCTCTTCAGCTGAAGGTAAGACGTTGTGGGAGTCTGCAGAGGATTGGTATAACGCTAGACGTGAGCAAAAAATAGAGAAAGAAGCTAGATACCTTGCTTCTAAGTATGATGATACGACAGAAAAAGATGCTGCTTTAAGGCAACAACAGATAAAAACTATTTTAAAAGATAGCGTAAATTCTAAACAAGAACTGGATCAAATGTCTTTTGATCGTCTGTATATGAATGATCAGTTGAACATCTCAAATGAAAAAATGGAAAGACTTTCTGCTTTAGATAGATTGATGTCTCCAGAAGCTAGTAAAGCAGGTGCATACTTAACTATAGAAGGTTCAAGATTTTTAAATCAAATGCAGTTAGAAAAAAGTTTAGACTATGCTAAAAATGAAGCTATCAAAGACTCTGGTTCAAATCTTCACGCTTTTGGTATTAGAACTGGTTGGTCACACTCTGCAGCCCAAGCTGCTCAAGCTTCTAGGTTAGAGAGAGCAGGAGCTTTTTTTAGATTAGCAAACCCTGTCGGAGCTTCTTCGAGAGAAATATTAAGCTCTAATTTAGGTAGAATGACTTCTGAATTGAAAATACAAAATGCTAAAAGCGGTTCTTTTGGTAGAGTTTTCGGTAGAATGGGTACTGCAAGTAACGTTCTGTTTACAGGAGCAGTTGCTTTACAATCTGACGACCCTCTTAATGAGTTTGTGGCTACAACTGCCTTAACATGGGGAGTTCAACATGGGTGGAGAACAGGTAAAGCATTAGGTAGTTTAGCAATGTATGGCGGAGACGTAACAGGAGCTGCAACCTTTCTTGGAAGACATGCACCGAGGGTTTTAATGGGAGGTCTTATGGGAGGTGCCGTAGGGGCGATAGGTTACGGAAGTTTTAAATTGCAAACAGATTTAACAAAAAGTGATTCTAATATTGTTGGAGCAATTAGAAATTTCACCACTAGGGAAAATTCAGTTAATATCCAAGATAGTCAGTTAACTCTGACTATGCGTCAACAGGCTTTACAAAAACTTTCGTCATCCGCATTAAACAATAGGGGCCAATTACTAGGAAACGAGGCGGATGTGTTAAGAGGTAATTATAGTGGGTAAGTTAATAAAAACAGTCACTATAGATAATGATACTCAAGATATAGTCGAAGAGGTTACAGATGTTATAGAGCTATCTGAAATGCCTTGGAAAAAATATCTCAAAATGAAGAATTATAACAAAGACCGTTATAAAATGTGTGAGATATGTATTGCAGAACAAAAAAGAAAATATAAAGGTGAAACTCCTATAATATGTAATGGTCTAAGAGATTATAAAACATCTCTTAAGGCTAAATTTGATGAAAATATAATAGATAGTATAGTAGCAGAATTATCTGAAGAAGAGTTTGATGAGTTACAAGCTTTATTTAATCCGTTTGACTGGTTTAGAGTGCATATGACAGATAAGAGTAAAGCTCAAGATAGATGGACTCAGGAATTAGCTTTAAGTTGTTCAGCTAAAAATAAAGCTATTCGTTGGGGAAGACGCTGTATAGCTGAGTATGAGCAAGTTCTTATGTCAGACGGAACTTATAAACATATTAAAGATGTTAAAGTCAATGATAAAGTTTTATCGTTCAGGGAAGATGAGGCAGTTTCAAACACTGTTTTAGATGTTATTGATAATGGGTATAAAGATATTATCTATAGAGTAAGACTAACTTCTGGTAGGAGTGTGGACTTAACCAGTGATCATCAAATATTAACTAAAGATGGGTGGAAAAGTATAGACGAGGGGTTAGGTATACAGGATTATGTCTGTGAGAATAGAAGCCACTCTATAGATAAAAAATCATTAATCAGTAGAGACGAAGCTAAACTACTTGGCTATCTACTTACAGATGGTTACTTACCAAACAAATCTAATCAAACTGTTAAATTTACCTCTTGTACATGGGGTTATATAAAAGAAGTATCTGATCTATGCCATTCCCTATTCGGTTTTAAAGGGAATATTAAAAAAAGATCAGAATGTAATGCCTGGGATATCTGGTTAACAGATGGTAATAAAGGGACCAGAAGTGTTGTAAAACAGTGGTTACAAGATCTAGGTCTTCTGGGTACAAAGAAAAAATTTAGAAATTCTGTTCAACTTCTATCATCTTTGGAAGATGAAGAATTAGGTTTATTTTTAAACAGGGTTTGGGCAGGGGACGGGTGTGTTTCAACGTGGAAGAGAAAAGATAGACCAAATGGAGATTCTGTGGAACTTTCTTTGACCTCTGACGATGATTTTTTTATAAAAACAATTTCAAATATTTTATTTTCTAGAGGTATAAGAAATTCAATTATCTGGGAAAAACCTAGAGTTTCTGGTAATATTAACTCTAATGGTATTTACAAATTAAAAATAAGTTCTGTGGATGCAGTAACTAAATTCCTAAACTTGACTGGTCCCATCAAAGGTAAAGAGCTAAAATCAAACGAAGCTCTTTCAGAACTGTCAAAGAGAGATTCGCACAACCAGCGTCCTTTTAAAACTGATACTGATTTTAAATACACCAAAATTAAATCTATCTCTAAGATAGAAAGTAAGACTAAAGTTTATGACCTTACTATAGAAAATGATCATAATTTTATAACTAATGGTATAGTTACACACAATTGTGGTAAATCTTATGCAATTATTATGGAGTTGATGTATAAGATAGCTTTAGCAGAAAAACCTTTAAGTATACTTGTAGCTGCGCCTATGGTAACGATGATTGATGAAATATCGCAAGTGTTTGTAGAACTATCTAATCTTATAGACATACCTGATTTTATTCAATCAAAAAAATCTTCACCTATTTTAGAGATTACTTTTTTTAATGGAAGTATACTTAAAGGTATTACTGCAGCAGATGATGGTAAATCAGCTCGTGGTAAAAAAGCAGATGTTATATGGATAGATGAAGTAGACTTTGTACCTACGAAAGCTTTAGATGCTATACGAGCGATACAGTTAGATAATCCAAATGTAGAATTTATTTACACCTCTACCCCTATAGGTGAAGGTAATTTATTTAATTTTGCAAACCAGAGGATTACAAAAGAATTTCATTATCCGACTTTTACACGTCCAGATTATACAGATGAAATGCACTCTTCTACTGAAGCTTTATCTGCTATCGCTTATGCTCAAGAAATTTTAGCCATATATGGTTTAGATGAAGCAGGGGTATTCCCAATTAGATTTATAGATATGGCTTATGA
>RRZU011762143.1_pt1 | contig 15123 bp, 15 predicted proteins | sample 2165561 | NCBI WGS metagenome assembly RRZU01 (sample SAMN10456909, study PRJNA506462) | wastewater metagenome | isolation source: wastewater sludge | place: USA: Moscow, Idaho
ACCCATATCGCCGATAGCGACGTCAACGCCCACCCCGGCCCCGCCCGCCGGACGCTGCCGTCGGCCGGGGCACGAGCCCGCGTGCGGCCGGCGCCGGAGGCGGCCGCCGGCCCCGGCACGCGGCAACTGCTTGAGGAAAAGGGCGCCAAGGCCGTCGCCGACTGGATGCTGGCGCAGGAACGCCTGCTGATCACCGACACCTCGATGCGCGACGGGCACCAGTCGCTGCTGGCCACGCGGATGCGCAGTATCGACATGATCCGGGTCGCGCCCAGCTATGCCGCGAACCTGCCGCAGCTTTTCAGCGTCGAATGCTGGGGCGGCGCCACGTTCGATGTGGCCTATCGCTTCTTGCAGGAATGTCCGTGGCAGCGGCTGCGCGACATCCGCGCCCGCATGCCCAACCTGATGACGCAGATGCTTTTGCGCGCCAGCAACGGCGTCGGCTACACCAACTATCCCGACAACGTCGTGCAGGCCTTTGTCAGGCAGGCCGCCGCGACCGGCATCGACGTCTTTCGCGTCTTCGACAGCCTGAATTGGGTCGAGAACATGCGCGTCGCCATGGATGCGGTGATCGACAGCGGCAAGATCTGCGAGGGGACGATCTGCTATACCGGCGACCTGCTGGACCCCGCCCGGGCCAAGTACGACCTGAAATACTACCTGAACATGGCGCGCGAATTGCGCGACGCAGGCGCGCATGTGCTGGGGCTGAAGGACATGGCGGGGCTTTTGAAGCCCTCGTCCGCGGGGATGCTGGTCAAGGCCCTGAAAGAGGAAATCGGCCTGCCGGTCCATTTCCACACCCATGACACCGGCGGCATTGCCGGGGCCTCGATCCTTGCCGCCGCCGCGGCGGGGGTCGATGCGGTCGATTGCGCCATGGATGCGCTGTCGGGCAATACCAGCCAGCCGACGCTGGGCTCCGTGGTCGAGGCGCTGCGCCATACCGACCGCGACACCGGGCTGGATATCGCGGCGATCCGCCAGATCTCGAACTATTGGGAGGCCGTGCGCGAACATTACGCGGCCTTCGAATCCGGCCTGCAGGCGCCCGCCTCCGAGGTTTATCTGCATGAAATGCCCGGCGGCCAGTTCACCAACCTCAAGGCGCAGGCGCGCAGCATCGGCCTGGAAGAACGCTGGCACGAGGTCGCGCAGGCCTATGCCGACGTGAACCGGATGTTCGGCGATATCGTCAAGGTCACGCCCAGTTCCAAGGTGGTGGGCGACATGGCGCTGATGATGGTGGCGCAGGGCCTGACGCCGGCGCAGGTCGAGGACCCCGATACCGAGGTCGCCTTCCCCGAATCGGTCGTCGACATGATGCGCGGCAACCTGGGCCAGCCCCCCGGCGGTTGGCCGGCGGCCTTGCAGAAGAAGGTGCTGAAGGGCGAGGCGCCGATGCTGACCCGTCCCGGCGCCTCGATGCCGCCGGTGGACCTTGAGGCCGTGCGCACCGAGGTGCGGGCCCAGCTTGGCGGCAAGCAGGTCGATGACGAGGACCTGAACGGCTATCTGATGTATCCCAAGGTGTTTCTGGACTATATGGGCCGGCACCGCATCTATGGCCCGGTCCGGGCGTTGCCGACGCATACCTTCTTCTACGGCATGGAGCCCGGCGACGAGATCGAGGCCGAGATCGACCCCGGCAAGACGCTGGAAATCCGCCTGCAAGCGATCGGCGAGACCGACGAGTTGGGCGAGGTCCGCGTCTTCTTCGAGCTGAACGGCCAGCCGCGCGTAATCCGGGTGCCGAACCGGCTGGTGAAGTCGCAGACCGCCGCCCGGCCCAAGGCCGACCCCGCGAATGAGGGCCATGTCGGCGCACCGATGCCGGGCGTCGTCGCCTCGGTCGCGGTGGCGCTGGGGCAGCGGGTGAACCCGGGCGACCTGCTGTTGACCATCGAGGCGATGAAGATGGAGACCGGCCTGCATGCCGACCGCGAGGGCACGATCACCGCGCTGCATGTCCGCCCCGGCGAACAGATCGACGCCAAGGACCTGATGGTGGAAATCGGCTAAGGGAAAGGGCGGCTGAAAAGCCGCCCTTTTGCGCCTTGCAACCATCTGACGCATGATCGGGCCGAACGGCAGGAAAGGACGCCAGATGACCGATGCCCGCGACAAGCTGACGGCGATGAACGCGCGCGCTGCCGCGCTTTACAAAGCCGATCCCAAGACCATGGCCGCCTTTCGCGGCCTGATGACCGCCGCCGGCCGCGAGGGGCGCATCAGCCACGCCATGAAGGAACTGATCGCGTTGGCCGTCGCCATCGGCCGCGGCTGCGAGGATTGCGTCGTCTATCACACCAGCGAGGCGAAATCCCACGGCGCCAGCCGCGAGGAACTGCTTGAGGTCCTCGCCGTCGCCATCGAAATGTCGGGCGGCCCCGGCACGGTCTATGCGGCGAAATCGCTGGCGGCATTCGACGAGCTTTAGGCGCCGCGCCGGGCTTCGCCGCCGCCGGACAGCAGCCTTGCCCCACCGCCCCACCCGGCTATGCTGAAAACGCAAAGCAGGAGGCAGGGCGATGGGTCAGCTTGTGGACGGCATCTGGCGCGACGAATGGTACGACACCGAAAGCAGCGGCGGCCGCTTTCAACGCTCGGTCACGGCCTATCGCAACTGGGTCACCGCCGACGGCAGCCCCGGCCCCACCGGCGAGGGCGGCTTTGCGGCGGAAAGCGGGCGCTATCACCTTTACGTCTCATATGCTTGCCCATGGGCGCACCGGACGCTGATCTTTCGCGCGCTGAAGGGGCTTGAGCCGCATATCGATGTCTCGGTCGTGCATCCCGACATGCTGTCGGACGGCTGGACCTTTGCCACCGATTTTCCCGGCGCGACCGGCGACCGGCAATTCGGCCTGCCCTTTCTGCGCGATATCTATCTGCGGGCCGATCCCCGGGCCTCGGGCCGGGTGACGGTGCCGGTGCTGTGGGACAAAAAGCGGGGCACCATCGTCTCGAACGAAAGCGCCGAGATCATCCGCATGTTCAACAGGGCCTTCGACGGGCTGACCGGAAATGGTGCCGATTTCTGCCCGGCGGACCGACTGGCGCAGATCGACGCGATGAACGAACGCCTTTACGCGCGCGTGAATAATGGCGTCTACAGGGCGGGTTTCGCCACCTCGCAGGCCGCCTATGACGAGGCGGTCCACCCCCTGTTCGATACGCTGGACTGGCTGGAAACCCATCTGGCCGCCAGCCGCTATCTGTGCGGCGATCAGGTGACCGAGGCCGACTGGCGGCTGTTTACCACGCTGGTGCGCTTCGATCCGGTCTATCACACGCATTTCAAATGCAACCGGGCGTGGCTGCGCGAATATCCCAACCTATGGGGCTGGACGCGCGAGATGTATCAATGGCCGGGCGTCGCTGGCACGGTGCATTTCGACCATATCGTGCGGCATTACCACTATAGCCACGCGACCATAAACCCCTATCGGATCATCCCGATCAACCCGGTCATCGACTGGGCAGAGCCCCATGGCCGCGACCGCATCTAAACGCCCAGCCGGTCGCGCAGCCCATACCACCACGACCCCATGACCGAATAGGGCACGCGGAACGTCCGCCCGCCCGGGAACGGAATCCATGGCAGGCCGGCGAAGACGTCGAAACGCGTCGCATCGCCGTGGATCGCCTCGGCCAGGATGCGGCCAAAGGTGTGCGAGCCGGTGACGCCATGGCCGGAATAGCCATGCGCGAAATAGGTATTCGCGCCGATCCGCCCCATCTGCGGCACCCGGCTGAAGGACAGGGCGAAATTCCCGCTCCAGGCATAGTCGATGCGGGTCGCGGCAAGCTGCGGAAAGACCTTCAACATGTTCTTCCAAAGCTTGGCCTTGATATCGCTGGGATCGGCACCGCCATAGACGGTGCCGCCGCCGAACAGCAGCCGCCCGTCGGCGGACATGCGAAAGTAATCAAGGATATAGCGCACGTCCTCGACACAGGTATCGGCGGGCATCAGCGTCCGCGCCAGATCGCCCAAAGGTTCGGTCGCCATGATCTGGGTCGAGACCGGCATGATCCGGTTTTCCAGCGCCGGCACCACGCCGCCCAGATAGGCATTGCCGCAAAGAACCAGCGTCCTCGCCCGGATTTCGCCCCGCGCGGTGCGCAGCGCCGGCCGCGCGGCATCGGTCTCGACCGAGGTTACCGGCGACATCTCGAAGATGCGGCCGCCCAGGCTTTCGATGGCCGCCGCCTCGCCCAGGGCAAGGTTCAGCGGGTGCATGTGGCCGCCCTTCCTGTCGATCATGCCGCCGACATAGCGATCGGTGGCGACATGGGCGCGCATCTGGTCGGCGCCGAGCATCTCTTGACTGTCGATGCCGTGGCTGCGCCACAGGCGCAGACGGGCCTCAAGCTCGCGCAGATGCGCGTCGGTCAGGGCGGCGAAGACGTTGCCGGGCTTGAGGTCGCACTGGATGCCATAGGTCGCGACACGTTCGCGGATGATGTCGCCGCCCTCGGTCACCAGCCCGGCGACAAAGTTCGCGGTGTCCTGACCGTAGCGCTTGCCGATGGTTTGCAGGCTGGCGTTCAGGCCGTTCACGATCTGCCCGCCATTGCGCCCCGAGGCGCCCCAGCCGATCCGCGCGCCTTCGACCACCGCGACCCTGTAGCCCTTTTCGGCCAGATGCAGCGCAGTCGAAAGGCCGGAATATCCGGCCCCCAGCACCGCAATATCCACCTCATGCGCGCCAATCAGTTCCGGGCGCAGCGGCGCAGAATTGGCCGAGGCCGCGTAATAGCTGCCGGTATGGTCGCCGGTGCCGGCATAGGGGTGGCGCATCGCGTTCATCAGACGGCCTCCAGATAGGAATGATATTCGAATTCAGTGACATGGCGGGTAAAGCGGCGCAGTTCCTGTAACTTGCACTGCACGAACATGCGTTGCAGGCGGCGGGCATAGATCTGGGTCACATGCGGCCCGCGCGAGAACGCCTCGATCGCCGAGGCCCAATCGGGCGGCAGGGTTTCAAGGTTCTGCGAATAGGCGTCGCCGCTGACCGGCAGCGGCGGCTTCCATTTGCCCTCGATCCCCAGCAGCGCGCCGCCCAGGATCGAGGCCAGCACCAGGTAGGGGTTGGCATCCGCGCCGGCGACGCGATGCTCGATCCGGCGCGCCTTGGGGCTGCCGCCGGGAATACGCACGGCGACGGTGCGGTTCTCATAGCCCCAGGCGACCGAGGACGGCGCATGCGCCCCCGGCAGCAGCCGCCGGAAGCTGTTCTCATGCGGGGCAAAGACCAGCGCGTTTTCCTGCATGGTGCGGATCAGCCCGGCAACGGCGTGACGCAGGATTTCGGTCCCCTCTTCGCCGCCATTGTCGAAGGCATTGCGCCCCTCGGCGTCGTTCAGCGAGAAATGCACATGCATCCCCGAGCCGGCACGGTCGCCATAGGGCTTGGCCATGAAGGTGGCGGCGAAGCCGTGCTTGCGCGCAATGCCGCGCACCAGCCGCTTGAACAGCACCGCGTCATCGGCGGCCTCAAGCGGGTCGGCGACATGCAGCAGGTTGATCTCGAACTGGCCAGCGCCGTTTTCCGAGATCGCCGCATCGGCGGGAATGGCCTGCGCGGCGCAGGCGTCGTAAACCTCGTTCAGGAAGGCGTCGAAATGCTGCAATTCATCCAGCGACAGCGCCCCGTCCGAATCCAGCCGCTTGCCGGTGACCGGCGAACAGGGCGGCTGCGGCACGGCCGCCGACGGGTCGACGATATAGAATTCCAGTTCGGTCGCGACGACCGGCGTCAGCCCCAGCGCCTTGTAGCGGTCGACCACCGCGGCCAGTGCCCGACGCGGGTCGCCCATGAAGGGACGCCCGTCCTCTTCCCGCATCCAGAGCTGCGCGAAGGCCGCCGGCCGCGAGGTCCAGTCGACCGGGCTGAGCGGCCGCCCGGTGAAATCGCACAGGCCATCCGCATCGCCGGTGTCGAAGACCAGCTCGTTATCTTCGATATCCTCGCCCCAGATATCCATGCTGAGCAGCGACAGCGGCATGCGCAGCGCACCGCTGGTGATCTTGTCCACCTGATCGGCCGGCACCCGCTTGCCCCGCATCACCCCGTTGAGGTCGCAGATGCAGGCGAAGATCGTCTCGATCTCCGGTCGGTCGGCCAGCCAGGCCGGGGCATCCACGGGTGTCATCGAAGGCTCCTCAAAGGTGATGGGTTCGGGTGATTTGTGATATCATTTCCGCCATTGTGATGCCGTATTGCCTTGTGTCAAGCCGTCTGAAGGGTCATGCTGCGGCGATGCCCCCAGCCCCGAGGCCAGCCATGCGTCAGCCCGAGCTTCCCGAGATCCCGCGCAGCGCGATGATGACGACGCAGGAATATGCCTATCTGCGGCTGCGCAACGCGGTGATGATCGGGGCGCTGCCGCCGGGCACTGCGCTGACCTTTCGCGGCCTGGCCGAGCAACTCGACCTGAGCCCGACCCCCATCCGCGAGGCCCTGCGGCGGCTGAGCTCGGAAAACGCCATCAGGGTGCTGGGCAATCGCCGGCTGCGCGTGCCTGAAATGACCGCCGGCCGCTTCGAGGAGCTGGTGCAACTGCGCATCACGCTGGAGACCCATGCCGCAAGGCGCGCCTTCCCCTATATCTCGGACATCGCCATCGCCCGGCTGACCGGGCTGGACGACCGCATGGACAAGGCCCTCGCGGCGCGCGACCTTGATGGCCTGACGCGGATGAACCAGGACTTCCACCGCGACCTTTACGGCCTGAACCCCGATCAGGCCGCACAGCCGCTGATCGAAAGCGTCTGGCTGCAACTTGGCCCCTTCCAGCGTCAGGTGATCGAACATCTGGACGATTACGCCAATGCCGATCATCACAAAGAGATGCTGGCCGCCATGTGCGACCGCGACCTGCCCGCACTTTGTGCCGCGATCGAGAACGACATCCACGACGGTTCGATCCGCGCAGGCCGCCGCATGCTGCAAGAGGCCTGCGCCTGACCGGCCCCGCTGCCCCTGCTGCCGTCCAGCGGCTCTGACCGCGGCGCCCGATGTCTGTCGGGGCCGGTATGGTATACGCCCCCCTTTCATCCCGGCCGCCACCAAGGCGTGACCGCAGCCGTTCCGCCACACCCACCACGACGACGGCTGCGACGCTAACCATCTGCCGCATGTCGACCTGCCCTGCCCGTGACGGACGCTGGTCGCAACCGCCCTACAGCGTCCAACCGCATGCAGATGTCCCTGCCACCTCGATGCTGATAGGCGAGTACGGCCAATTCATTCACGCAGCGCTGTGACCTCCTCCAGATTCGCGCTCATGCCACCCGCAAGGATCAGCCGTGGCGTCCCGCCCTGAAGTTCGGCCCCGGTCACGCGGGTATAGACGCCAGCCGCGCTGACATTCAGCACCTCGCTGCCCTTGGCCGAGATCACCCGGAACTGATAGGCGCCCGCCGGCAGCAGGTTACCGGTCGCGTCGCGTCCCTGCCAGTCGACCTCGCCCGAGCCGGTGCCGATCTCCTCGCGCGAGACCTCGTTGCCGCGCGCATCAAGCGTGACCAGCGTGACCTTGTCCGCGCCAACCGCCGGATTGATGGTCATTGTCAGCGGCGACCTGTCGAACCAGACTGGCGCCGTGGTCCGCACATCGCGCCCGATCCAGCCCGACAACTCACCCAGCCCGTTCGTGCCGTTGCTCAGCATCTGCTGCAGCAGCGTGTTGGTCTGGACCTGCTGCTCAACCCCCGAGAAGGTGGCAAGCTGCACCGCAAATTCCGTGCCCTCCATCGGGTTCAACGGATCCTGGTTCTTGATCTGCGTCGTCAGCATCTTGAGAAATGTCTCAAAATCGCTGCTTGCGAAGGCCGAGCCGGACGTGGCCGAGCCAGTCGTCGTCGCACCCCCCGTCTGCCGCGCAGTCATCGCCATCGGCGAGGTCGCGTTTACACTATCCACCATTCTGGAAACCCCAAGTTTTCAAATCCTGATATCGATTCGCGCACTGTCGATCGGGCGCGGCGGCATGTGCCGAGAGGGCGCTTCAAGCGATTTCGGCGCGCGGTCGGACGATGGAAACGCGTCGGGGCGCCCCCCAGCCGCCGGGTGCCGACCGCCTGCGCCGCTGTTATCTGCAAATGACAGGTCGGCGTCCGAAAACCCGGTATCGCGCAGCTCTCTGGCAAGCAGGTCGGCGTGGCGGCGCAGCAGGTCCAGGGTCTGCGGATTGTCGGCATAGACGGCAACTGCGGGCCGCTCTCCGCCCAGGATGACAAGCCGCACCTTGCCAAGCTCTTCGGGTGTCAAGGTGACCTCGATTCGGTCACCGTCAACATCACCGGCGCGCAAACCGATCTGACGCATGATGTTATGGGCCACGGGCGCCGGATTTCGCGCGCTTGCCTGTGCGGCCATATCGGCGCCGGCATCTGCGGCGATCTGCACGGTGATCTCGGCCTTCATGCCCAATACATCGTCGGCGAACAGCAGGTCCGGCTGTTCCGCCGGGTTCGGGGCGGGCCGTTCGATATCCTTCGCCGGCAACGCCCATTTCCTGCCCGCGGCACCGGGCGGGCTGGATGGCGCGGCGGATAAGTTGGCAGCTGCAACGGCAGTCTCGCCATGTGCCGTTCCGGACGACCTGGCGCCTTCTTCGTCGTCGTGCCTGACCGCCTCGCCGCCCTTCGATTGCATCAATCCCGCAGCCATCGCCGGCAGGTCACCCGCCTCACCCGAATCGGACTGCTGCAAAAGGGGGGCCGCGATAGCCTCCGCCCCCGTCGCCGAAGTTTCAGCCCTCGCGGTGTCAGCGGCCGATCCGATATCCGTCGCGTCGGAAATCGCCTCAGCAGGCGGCGTATCCCCGGCCGATCCGGCCAAACGCGGGCGCTTGTCCTGTGGCGATGACATCGCCCCCAGTTCGCCAGCAACGGCTGTTTCGGCCTCGTCGACCCCGTCGTCCTCATCTGCGGCGGCCGCATCATCGTCGGGTGCCGGGACCGGCTCCTCGCATTCCGACGACATGAGCTTGGCGAACTCACCCCCGCCCCGACCGGAAGATGGCGATTTCTCAGGGAACACCCGCACGGGGGAGTTGTTGGAGAAGCTGATACTGGACGGTGTCATGGCCTTATCACCCAAGGAATTCCGCTTTTCTAGCAGCGTCAGGTTACCAAATATTTACCGCAAGCAGGTAATTGATAGCCCATAGGTGAATTTTTACTGAAAACAGGAGGACATATGCGAATCGATGCAACAACGCCGCAGACTACCGTGCGGCAATCATCAACCAATGAGATATCCGACGGGCTCGAGCGGGCATTTCTTTCTGAAATGTTAAAATACGCCGGACCGAAGCCCATCGAGGGTGGCTTTTCCGGCGGCATCGGCGAATCGCAGTTCGCCAGCCTGCTGAGCGACGCTTATGCGGACGCGCTCAGCGCCAGACTTGACCTTGGCCTCACCACGAAAACCGGGGGAAAAGCATGACCGACGCGACCCGCTACCTGATGCATGCACGCACGGCCCTGATGGCGTTTGAACCCGACAAGGCCGCAGAAATGCTGCACAAGTTCGAGGCCGAGCTGCAGATCCGGCCGCTGGCGGCCGATGCGGCCGCCCGTTGCGCGGCCGAGCTTTCGGCGATTCGCGATCTTGCCGGCGCCGCGCGCGAGGGGGTTCTGGCGGCGCAACGCCAGTTCCAGGACATTCTGAAACTGTCGCGGAATCTGGACGGATATGACAAGTCCGGCAAAAGAACGACCGCACAGATTGGCGCGCGGCCAACGCGAAAGTTTTAAATAAACATGTATCTGTTATCCGATTGCGAGAAAGGGGAAATTCAGGATTTATTCACGATTGCCGGTTAAACCGGTCATGTGCTTCACGGCATCGGGCCAAAGCTCGCAGGTCAGAAGGCCTTTCATCAAACCGGGATTAAATGTCCCGCTATCAGGAGACAAAACATGTCCAGCATTCTGACCAACAACAGCGCGATGGTTGCCCTTCAGACCCTGAAAGGCATCAACTCGAACCTGGCAAAGACCCAGGACGAGATCTCGACCGGCAAGAAGGTCGCCAACGCCCAGGACAACGCCGCCGTCTGGGCCATCTCGAAGGTCATGGAATATGACCAGTCGTCGTTCAAGACGCTGCAAAGCAACCTGAACATGGCCGAGTCCGTCGTCACCACCGCCCGGAAGGGTGGCGAAAATGTGCAGAGCCTTCTCAACGAGATGAAGAACCTGGCCGCCCAGGCCGGTAGTGACGGAAACGACTATGCAACCATCAACGCACAGATCGTTGCGAAAAAGGCCCAGATCACGTCGATCGTGAATGCCAGCCAGATGAACGGCGCCAACCTGCTGAAGACCAACCCCGTTCCCGGCCAGACCGATTTCTCGGTCCTGGCCTCGATGGACCGGACCGCCGGAAACGCCGTCACCAGCAAGGTGTCGATCACCGTCGCCTCGGTCGACTTCGAGGCGAATATCGTCGGCGCAACCGTGACCACGATCGCCGACCGTGCGTCGGCGCTGACGGCGGTGGGTGAAATCGAAGCCCTGTTCACGCTGGCCAAGGATGGCGTCGCCAAGCTCGGCACCGCCGCCAAGCGCATCAACGACCAGTCGAACTTCGTCGCCAACCTCGCCGACTCGCTGAAAGCGGGCGTGGGGGCGCTGGTTGACGCCGACATGGAAGAGGCCTCTGCCCGCCTGCAGGCGCTGCAGACCCAGCAACAGCTTGGCGTTCAGGCGCTGTCGATCGCGAACCAGGCGCCGCAGACCATTCTGTCGCTGTTCAAGTAACGAAAACCACATAGGGCGCCAGATTGGCGCCCTATGTTCCCGACTGCCTTCTAGAACAGGAAATCAGGCGTGAGCGCTGCTTCATTTCGAAAATCCCAGGCTGAATTCGGTGCCGATTATGTGCGCACTGATCGCGATAATGAATACATGGTGGTATCGCGCGTCACGCGCATGCTGCAAAACGCGCGCGATCACGGCGACCAATTCGCGATCATCCGCGCCGTCCATACCAACACTGAACTGTGGACCGCGCTTGCTGCGGATCTCGCATCGCCGGGCAATGCACTGCCGGATCAATTGAAAGCCGGCTTGATTTCGCTGGCGATCTTTTCTGTTCAGCATGGCCGCAAGGTCATGGCCGACAACGCCTCGATCGAACCGCTGCTTGAAATCAACATGCGTATCATGAAAGGCCTGCGCGGCGAGGTCCAAGAATGACCGGTCTGATCCTGAAGCTCGCGCCAAGCGAACGCGTCCTGATCAATGGCGCCGTTATCGAGAACGGCGACCGGCGTGCCAAAATCGCCATTCGCACCCCCAACGCGCATATTTTGCGACTGAAAGATGCAATTCATCCCGACCACGCAAACACACCGGTCGCGCGCGTCTGCTACATCTGCCAGCTCATCCTGACCGGTGAAGCCGATGCTGCCGAGGGCCATCAGCAGCTTCTCCTTGGTATCGAGCAACTTTCACAGGTCTTCTCTGACCGCGATAGCCGGATGATTCTTGGCCGCGCGACCAACGACGCAATTGCGAGGAGCTACTATCACGTGCTGAAGCAATTGCGTGAGCTCCTGCCACGAGAGGCGCGGCTATTCGCCGCGAAGCAAACATGAGCTACAATGTTCAAATCGCGAATGGCGGCTACCTCGGCTGGAAGATACTTGAGCGCACTGCCGAGACGCAGAAGGCCGTATTCGCAAAAAGCGCCGAGATGCAACGCTCGCGCGACTATTTCGTTCAGAATATCTCGAAAACCCAGTCGGCCGAGGATCTGGTAGGCGACTACAAGCTTCTCAGCGTTGCCCTGCGCGCGTTCGGCCTGGACGACGATATGAACAACAGGTTCTTCATTCGGAAAGTCTTGGAAGCGGACCCGCAGGACGAAACCAGCCTCGTCAACAGGCTTCCTGACAAGCGTTACCAAAAACTCAATGCTGCATTTGGCTTCTGGAAGTCGCCGAGCGACAGGACGGGAACAATTGGCTCCGAAGCTATATCCGAGATGTACACTACACGGTCATTCGAAAAAAATATTGGAAAACAGCATCAAGAGATCGAACTCGCCTTAAACGCAAAGCGCGAGTTGGCGACCATATCTAGTGCTGACACCAGCAATGACACGAAATGGTTACAAATTATCGGCTCCAAACCTCTCCGAAAGGTCTTTGAAGGAGCATTTGGCCTTGGCAGTAACTTTGTAAAGCTTCCAATTGATCGCCAGCTATCCGAGTTCAAGAGAAAAGCGGACCAGACGATCGGAAGTTCGGATCTTGGTCAACTTTCCAATGAGGATAGGGCTGAGACGTTGATCAAGCGCTATCTGCTAAGATCGCAGATTGACACATCACAAAATACCTCAAAATTCTCGATTGCGCTGACATTACTCTCTTGATAAACTTTGAATTTGCAGCTCATATGACAAAAATTCACACGGCGCGCTCGTCTATATAGCCCAGCCAGGAAATAAACTCAACATTAGGCCGCCCGCATTAGACCCTCTGCAATTTCAGGACTCCTCATTTCCATGACTTAAGGAAAAATATTTACTTTGCTCGCCTTATTTTTGCGAGAATCGAATGGACTTGAGCGGCAACGCGCCTCCTTCAACAATCCGGTTCAGCAGCTTTCGCCAGGTCAAGCGGAGGAATAGGTAGCACAAGGCGAATCGACTTGATGTCGATGAACCCGAGGAAGCTTTCGGCCGAGGCTGTGTGGAAACTGCTCACTGTGGTAGACTTCTGTAGGTTAGGCGGAGGCGGGCATGGCGGGTTTCATCGAGGGCGTTGATCGCGGCCAGTCGGTGCTTTTTCCGGATAGGTTGGACGACTGGATCGGTGAGGACAGCGTCGTCCGCGTCGTGGATTTCTTCGTCGACGAGCTCGATCTGCAGCGTCTTGGTTTCGCCCGCTCGGCCCCCACGCGGACTGGACGGCCAGGCTATCACCCTTCGTTCTGCTCAAGCTGTTCATCTATGGATACCTGAACCGCATCCCGTCGAGCCGCAGGATGGAGCGCGAGGCAGGGCGCAACGTCGAGGTGATGTGGCTGACCGGCAAGCTGGCTCCTGACCACAAGACCATCGCGGATTTCCGGCGCGACAACGGCCCTGGCATCCGCAAGGTCTGCGCACAATTCGTCGAGCTTTGCCGCCGGATCGGCACGCTGAAGGGTGATTGCGTCGCCATCGACGGCAGCAAGTTCAAGGCCGTGAACAGCCGCGACAGGAACTTCACCAAAGGCAAGATCGCCAGCTGCATCGCCCATCTCGAAGCCGACGTTGAACGCTATATCACCGAGATGGTCCGCATCGACCGGCAGGAGGAAGGCGAGGCTCGGACTGAGAAGGTAGAGCATCTGCCCCGCCGCTATGGACGCATTCAGCAAGAGATCGACCGGCTGAAGGCGATGGACCAAGCCCTGGCTGATGCGCCGGACGGCCAGATCTCCCTGACGAACCCCGACGCCCGTTCGATGGCGACCAGCGCTCGGCACAGCGGTTTGGTCGGCTACAATGTGCAGAGCGCTGTCGATACCGGGCCCCATCTCATCGTCGCGCATAAGGTCACCAATCAAGGCTTCGACCGCGAACAACTCAGTCCGATGGCCATCGCGGCCAAGGCGGCCCTTGATCGGGACGACCTGCATGCCATCGCCGACAAAGGCTATTTCATCGGCCCCGAGATCCTGGCCTGCCATGAAGCGGACATCACGACGACTGTGCCGCGACCGGCGACTTCGGGCAATGCGGCCAAGGGAACGTATGTGAAGGCGGACTTCGTCTACGACGCCGGCAGGGACGTCTATGTTTGCCCTGCGGGCGAAGACCTGGCCTACCGCTACACGACCGAGGAACGTGGAATCCCGATCCGGCGATACTGGATCAACGGGTGCAAGACCTGCCCGCTCCGGACCAATTGCACGACCGGCAATGAGCGTCGAATTTCACGCTGGGACCGTGAAGATCTGGTCGACGATATGGACCGCCGTCTGGAGCGCGACCCAGACTACATGACCCTCCGCCGCCGCACGGTCGAACACCCGTTCGGCACGATCAAGGCGTGGATGGGCGGCACCCATTTCCTGACGCGTAGGCTGACGAACGTCCGCAGTGAGATGGCGCTGAACGTGCTCGCATACAATATGAAGCGAATGATCGCCCTGCTCGGCGTCCGCGAACTGATGCGGGCCATGCAGGGCTGATAAAGCCTTCAAAAAACCCACCAGATAGAACTGTAGGCATCAGGAACCACCAAGAGGCGCAGCCGGGAACCTTCTACCTTCTCACGAACGTGGTCGCCCGAAGTGCTCCGATCGCCCACGACCCCCTCGTCGCTACCGCGTTTCCACACTGCCTCGGCCGTTTGCCGCAGCGGATGGCGATGCGACGGGCGCTCTTCAACCAGATGAAGCCGCGCTCGACGAGGTTGCGCAGCCGGTAGAGGTTTCGATCGACAATGATAAGCAGCTTGCTGGGTCTTCCGCATCGGGATGACCGGTACCACGTCGCGCGCCTCAATGGTTTTGTAAACGTTGTCAGAAGCATAGCCATGATCCACCGGCAGGATGTTCGGTTCGCGCCTATATTCGGCCATAACCCGGATAGCCAGATGTAAGCCTTGGCATGATCTCAGGTATCATGGGCAGACCGGCACCATTGACGCGGAGGTGGATCCAGGTCGTGAAAGCCTTTTGAACGGCCAAAACTCTGCCGCGAAGTCCCTCTTCTGCGCCCGCGGCCTGATAGATCACGCCTCTCCGGTTCGCCCGGGCCAGTGGCGTGCTTCCGGTTTCGTGGACAGCAGGTTAAGCTAACACAGCAGGTTAAGCTAACATAGCGCGGGCTTGGAATTCCTTGGGGCTGAGGTAGCCCAGTTTCGAATGCCGTCGGCTTGGGGTTACATAAACATTCGATGTGGCTAAACACGTTGGCGCGTACTTCATTCTGGTTCCGGTATACTTTTCGGACCATTGGAGACCATCCGGCCTTCTGCGCTCTGCCGTCATTTGTCCGGCCCTTGGGAAGCGGCCTTCGCCCCCTGATGGTGAGCTGAGATCTGACAGCGCGCCATTCGCGGACCGAACGCTTCCACCCGCTCGATGTGGCA
>RRZU011146683.1_pt1 | contig 15118 bp, 12 predicted proteins | sample 2165561 | NCBI WGS metagenome assembly RRZU01 (sample SAMN10456909, study PRJNA506462) | wastewater metagenome | isolation source: wastewater sludge | place: USA: Moscow, Idaho
AAGGTGTCGAAGCTCGCACCGTGCGGATAATGGGTATTGACCTCCAGCAACATCAGGCCGCCGGAGAGCATGGAAAACCAAGTGTAGAGCAGCACTGCCAGCGAGCCGGCAAACCACACGCCCGAAGTGGCGGTGGGGTTGGCAAACATGCCGGCACCAATCACGGTGCCGGCGATAATCAGCGCGCCGCCCAAAAGCGACGGGGTTTTGGCAGACATACACATCTTTCTTTTCAGGCCGTTTGATATCCATCTCAAAAAATCTTACGGTGTTGAATAGCCGCTTTGTTAGCTTACTTTTTGAATGGGTACGGAATAAACGGTTTACAAAACTTAAAGAAAGCATTATGCCGAAAAACAGCCGGATTGTAACGTTTAAATGTGAAAGGCTGCCTGAATATTGTGCTTTTAGATGGTTTGATTGGTGAATTTGAAGTGCAATGTCGTTTAGCTAAACCTAAAAATAATCTGAAGCGTTTCTTGTTTTGCCGTTGGCAGCCTTTGCTTGTTTATTTTTGGGGTTGGAGGTGGTAGTAATAGGCCGTTTGAAAACCCGTTTCTGTTTCAGGGGATCTGCCTGCAATGTCGGCTATAATGCACACATGATTTACCACCGAATCGCTGTTAACGTGCCGCTGGCAGGCGGCCTGCTCACCTATGCTTACCCCGAAGCCTTGCCCGTAGGCGCCCGGGTGGCGGTACCGTTTATCAACAAAACCGTTATCGGTATCGTATGGCAAACAGATATTGTGCCGGATATTCCGGCTGCGAAAATCTTGCCTGTGACCGCCGTGTTTGCCGATGAGCCGCTGCTGCCTGAAAGCTGGCGCAAGCTGCTGGAATTCACCGCCCGCTATTATCACTACCCGCTCGGGCAGGCCGTGTTCACTGCGCTGCCACAGGGGTTGAAAGAAACCAAAGCGGTGCTGCCGCCCAAGCCGCCGCTGTTTTACACGCTCAACGGGGCGGGCAAAGCGCAGATACCACCACCCGATCATCACCGCAAAAAACAGGCGCTGTGGCAGGCTTTGCTTTCAGGTAGCCATGATATAGGCTACCTGAAAACTTTGAATAATCAGGCTGATAAACTCATTGCAGCGTGGTCGGAAGAAGGTTGGGTAGAAGCGCAGTATGCTGCCGTGCCGGTGTTGCGTCCGTCTGAACATCAGTTGAACAACGAACAACAAACTGCTGCTGCCGCCATTCAGGTAGCCTTTAATCGGTTTCAACCATTTCTGCTCTACGGCATCACCGGCAGCGGCAAAACAGAAGTCTATTTCGATGCAATGGCCAAGATGTTGGCGGCGGGAAAACAAGTGCTGTTTCTGCTGCCCGAAATCAACCTCACGCCGCAATTGCTGTCGCGGGTGCAACAGCGTTTCGGCGACGTGCCCACTGCCGTGCTGCACAGCCAAACCGCCGCCGGCAAGCGCACACAGGATTATCTGCGCGCCATGCTCGGCCAAGCCAGGCTGGTTATCGGCACACGGCTGGCGGTGTTTACGCCTATGCCCAACCTCGGCCTGATTGTGGTGGACGAAGAGCACGATACCTCGTTTAAACAAGACAATGAATTGCGCTACCACGCCCGCGATTTGGCAGTGTGGCGCGCGCAGCAAAATGCTTGCCCAATTGTGCTGGGCAGCGCCACGCCCAGCCTCGAGAGCTGGCACAAAGCCCAAAGCGGTGCTTACCGTTTGCTTGAGTTGCATGAACGCGCACATGCTCATGCCATGCCGCCGCAAGTGCAGGTTTTAGATGTGCGCCGCTTGAAGCTCGACAACGGGTTTTCCGAGCCGGCGTTAAAATTGCTGCAAGACAACTTCAAGCAAGGCGGTATGTCGCTGGTGTATCTCAACCGGCGAGGCTTCGCCCCCGCGCTTTTTTGCAGCGACTGCGGCCACATCTTTGGTTGCCCGCGCTGCTCGGCCAAAATGGTGCTGCACCAGCGTGCGCGCCAATTGCGTTGCCACCATTGCGACTACCGCACGCCCGTGCCCTATAAATGCCCTGATTGCGGCAATCAGGATTTAACCGCCGTGGGTCAGGGCACCCAGCGCGTAGAAGAAACCTTGCGCCAAGCCCTGCCTTCAGCCAAAGTGGCGCGGGTCGACCGCGATAGCACCGCCCACAAAAACGACTGGGTCGAGCTTTACCGCCGCATTGAAGCCAATGAAATCGATATTTTAGTGGGCACGCAGATGCTGGCTAAAGGCCACGACTTCGCCCGCTTGAATTTGGTGGTGGCGCTCAATGCCGACGGCAGCCTTTATAGTGCCGACTTCCGTGCGCCCGAGCGGCTGTTTGCCGAATTGATGCAGGTGTCCGGCCGCGCCGGCCGCGCCGATGCACCGGGCAGGGTGCTGATTCAAACCCAACTGCCCGAGCACCCGGTGTTCGCCGCCATTCAAGCACAGGATTACCGCCGCTTTGCCCAGAGCGAGCTGGCCGAACGCAAAATGTTTGCCATGCCGCCCTACGGCTTTCAGACGGCCATCCGCGCCGATGCCGCCACGGTAGCCGAAGCCATGCAGTTTTTACAGCACACCAGGCAGGAACTGGCGCAGCAGCTGCCCGAAAACGTATTCCAACTCGGCCCCGCGCCGATGCTGATGGTGCGGCTGGCCGAACGCGAACGGGCGCAATTGTTCCTCGAAAGCCCAGACCGCCGTACTCTGCATCAGGCTGTGGCACAATGGCAGCGGCTGCTGCAACATTACAGCAACCACAAAGTGCGCTGGTCGATAGATGTTGATCCGCAAGAAGGCTAGGTTGTCTGAACGATGCGGCACGAAAGCGCCTCAAGGTAGAAAAACACAAAAACATGTCGTCTGAAACGGATTGTTCAGACGACATCAAGTGTTCAGATATCGGTTAGGCTGTTTGCAGCGGTTGTGGGTCTTGTACCTGCTATAAACTTATCCCAAATCGGTAAAAAGGCCGTCTGAATGGTTCAGACGGCCTTTGGTATTGGCCATGATGCGCTAAAGCAAGGTTTATTTGGCGGCTTGCGCAGAAAGCACTTGTCCGCTGGCGGCATCGACTTTCACCTCTTGTTTTTGATTACCATTGAGGGTTTCCAGTTCGTAGTAGGTTTGGCCGTTTTTGTTTTTCAAATCGGCTTCTTTCACACGGCCGCCGGTTTTCGATTCGGCGGTGGCAATGGCCTGTTGCAGGGAAACGCGGGCGGCAGGTTTGACGGCATCACTGTCTTTGTCGTTTTCCACTTTGCTGTTGATTACTTTGCCACTGGCGGCATCCACTTTCACTTCATGTTTCTGTCCGCTCGCCACCACTTCCACTTCATAATAGCTTTGGCCGTTTTTGTGCTTGAAATCGACTTCGGTGGCGTTGCCGCCCACTTTTGCCACAGCAGCGGCAACGGCTTGCGAAGCGTTGATGCGGCTTTGGCCGAACGCAGCGGTTTTGTCAGGATTGCTCGCGGCATAAGTTCCGGCGCTGGCGGCCATCGCGATAGTGGCAATCAGGGCGGTGAAGGTTATTTTACGGTTTGACATGGTATTGTTCCTTAGATTGGGTTTCAATGTCGGTGCGGCATTAGATGCCTCCCGATGACTGCCATTGTAAGGGACAAGATTTAGGAAAGAATTAGCGGTGGCTAAAAATGCTAAATATTATTAGCTAATTGTTTTTATTAAAAATTATTAATAATTATTTTCAGGTAGCATGAAAATGCACAAAGTAACTAAAGCTAAATAACTGACTTCATACTGAACAATACATTAAATTCTTTATATTTTTTCTAAAAACGGTTGGAATATTGCCATTTCGGCGCAGGCCGGAATTTATGCTTATCTATGTTTAGTTTAACGGCTATAACGGTTTGGCTGGGTTTGTAGCGCAGCCCATGGCAGAAAGATTTCCACCAGCAAACCGTGCGTGAAGTGGCGGCTGTTGGTTAATTCGATGCGACCGTTGTAGCGTTTGGCAATGGTGTTGGCAATCGAGAAACCGAGCCCCGTGCCTTGCTGGTCGTTGCCTAAAATGCGGTAAAACGGATCGAGCACCCGCTGCCGCTCGTCGACGGCAATACCGGGGCCGTCGTCTTCCACGCGGATAATCAGGCAATCTTTTTCTGCAACTGCCGATAAGTCGATACGGCTGCCTACAGGGGTGTAGCGTACGGCATTGTCGGCCAGGGTTTTCACCAGCGTGTAAATATCGGTGTCATCAGCGTTGAATTCGGGCACGTCGGCTTCGGTTACGCCCAAATCTTGCTCTTTTTCTTCTGCTAGCGGCAGTAGATCTCCAATCACTCGTTGGAATAGGGCTTGCATACGCACAGGGGCGGGACGGCGGGCAGCTTCGGGGGCTTGGGCGCGGGCGAGGGTGAGCAATTGTTCGAGCAGGTGGCGGTTGCGGCGGATACTGGCCAGCAGGCTGTGTACTTGTTCGCGTGCGGGTTCGGGCATGGGTTGTGCCGACAAACGCTCGGCCTGCACCGAAAGCGCGGTCATCGGACTGCGTAATTCGTGGGCGGCATCGGCGATAAAGCGTTGTTGCTGTTGTATCAGTTTATCGGTGCGCACGAGCATGCGGTTGATGGCTGCCACAAAACCGCGGATTTCATCGGGCACGGCAGTGGTATCGAGCGGCGCCAAATCGTGCTCGCGGCGTTGTTCGACTTCTTGTGACAAGGTTCGCACCGGCTTTAGGGTGCGGTGCAAAATCAGAATGGTAAACAGCATCATCAGCGGCAGCAGCAACAACAGCGGCAAGGCGCTGCGCCAGGCTGCGCGCATGGCCAAATCTTCGCGGTAATCGTTTTCCTGTATTACCACCACGCGGCCGAACGGGGTGCTGTGTATGTAGATGCGGTAATTGTCGCCGTCGTGGCGGATGGTATCGAAGCCGCTGCGGCTGTGCTCGGGCAGGGGTAGATAATGTTTGTCGTCGGCGGGGGTTTGCGGCGTTTGCACGTAAATACGCGCATCGTTGTCGCTGTCGGCACGTTTGGGTGGCGTGGCGGTGGGGTTGATATAAGCGGCGGTTTGGCGCAGTAAATCGTCTTGCAGGCTGTGGGTTTCGCGGTAGGCATCATAAAACGCCACGCTGCCGGCTAGGCTGGCGACCAGCAGCGCCACCAACGTGAAAGCGAGGCTCAGGCGGGCGAGGATGGAATGTTTGAACGGCAGGGTCATGTAGTGCTCCGGCGGATAAATTAATGAGGTTTCGATACCAACCAGCCGACACCGCGCACATTTTTAATATGCTCTTTACCGATTTTTTTGCGTAGTGAGTGAATCAGAAAATCCACCGCATTGCTTTCAACCTCTTCGCCCCAACCGTAAATTTTGTCTTCCAGCTCGCTACGCGAATGGATGATGCCGGGGCGCAGGAGTAAAGCTTGCAACACGGCAAATTCTTTGTTGCTGAGCAACACCGGCTCCGGGTGTCCGGTAATTTCAGCTTGATAGGTGGCAGGATCGAGCGTAATCGCGCCATTGCTGGGTTTGGGCGCGGCTTGGCCGCTGTGGCGGCGCAACACGGCACGGATGCGCGCCTGCAATTCGGCCATGTCAAACGGCTTGACGATATAGTCGTCTGCGCCGCTGTCTAAGCCCGATAATCGGCTGTTAAGGTCGTCACGGGCGGTTACAATCAACACCGGCGTGGTGTTGTGCTCGCTGCGTAGATGTTGCAGCACCAGCAGCCCGTCTTGCCCGGGTAGCCCCAAGTCAAGCAATACTAAATCATAAGACTGGCCGCGCAAGGCGGTTTCGGCGGTTTTGCCGTTGTTCACCCAATCCACGGCATAGCTGGCATCACGTAGGCTGCTGGCCATGGCTTCGGCAATCATGCCGTCGTCTTCTACCAATAAAATACGCATAAGAAATCATGTCTATTTGAATGAATAGAACGGATTATATAATGCTTATAGCCAAACAACTTAATTTCTGCTATCGCTTGCCCCATTTTTTGCAGATTGAAATCGCTTTCGTCTGTATACATCGAACAGGCTGCGGCCATACCGGCGGCGGCAATGTTTTGACTGGTACACATAATAGGCTTCCGATGGGTTTGTTGGTATATATAAGCGTAGTTTAGATTTTGAGAATGAGCAGAATATTAGAGGGTGCTCGCGGGATGAGTTTAAAATAAGATGGGTTACGTCTTCATTCTGGCTATCAATTTTATTTTATAGGCTACCTGAAAGGCTTCAGGCGGCCATATGGCTGATTTAACCGGCAACCGGATTTTGCGAAACTTCGCCTCGTTATCCCTTATAATGCCTGTATTTTCACAATCAGTTTCCGGCCGTCTAAAATGTTCCGTTCCCTTGTTTACACTGTGCTGCTGGTTTTGTCTGCCCATGCCGCCGCACTTGATTTTGGCCGCATCCGTGCCGATGAAATTGCCGTATATGCGCAAGACTTAACCACCGGCGAAGTGGTGGCTGCACATCGCGCCGATGTCAGCATGAATCCGGCTTCTACCATGAAACTGGTGACAACTTTTGCCGCCTTGCGCGCGCTGGGGCCGGATTATACTTGGGTAACGCAATGGCAGTCGCCGGCGGCAGTGGTTTCAGGTAGCCTCAACGGTGATCTTTATTGGCTGGGCAGCGGTAATCCTGTGTTCGACCAAACCGATCTGCTGGATATGCAGGCACAGTTGCGCGAGCACGGTATTCGCCATATCAGCGGGCGGTTGGTGTTGGATCGCAGCGTGTGGCGTGATAGCGGAAGTGCGCACGGCTTTGACGACGATGCGGCCGAAGCGTTTGCCACCGCGCCTGATTCACATATGTTGGCCTATAAAGTGGTGTGGGTGAAACCGGAACGCAATATGCTTGGCGACATTGCCGTCAATACCAATCCACCACTCCCCGATATTGCACAAAACAGCAGCGTCAGCGTGTATGCCAGTGCTGTTCCTTGCCCGTCGCTGAAGCGTTATATGAGTGCCGAATACCGCGATGGCGTGCTCAATATTTCAGGTCGTTTGCCGGAAAGCTGTTTGGGGCAGGAAATGTTTGTGAATATGCTCGATGCGCCGGATTTTGCCGGTCGCAGCTTCGTAAACCACTGGCGGGCGGCGGGCGGGCAGATTCAAAACGGCTATGCTGTCGGCAAGGTGCCGGAACGCTCGGTGACGTTGGCGCTCAACCGTTCGCGTAATCTGGCCGAGGTGTTGAAAGACATGAACAAAAATTCCAATAATGTAATTGCCCGCAGCGTGTTTCTTACCCTAGGCGCCCACAGTGCCCAAGGCCCGACCCGCCAAAACGCCGAAGCGGCGGTGCGCCGCCAGTTGGCCGAAGCTGGGCTGGATGACGAGGCGCTGGTGCTGGAAAACGGTTCCGGCCTGTCGCGGCGCGAACGGGTAACGGCGGGTATGATGGGGCAGATGCTGGCCCAGGCCTATCGAAGCCCGTTCAAACAGGAGTTTGTCGACAGCCTGCCGGTGGCAGGCACCGACGGCACCTTGAAATCGCGTTTCAAGCAAATAGGCACCCCTTTGCGCTTGAAAACCGGCACACTGAAAAACGTACGGGCGCTGGCCGGTTATTGGTTGCCGCAAACACCGCAACAACACCCGCTGGCACTGGTAGTGCTGATTAATAGCGAACATTCGGGCGATTATCTGCCGGATTTGGATAATCTGGTGGCGCGCGTACTCAATCAGGCCAATGTTTATGAGCAGCAGCTTGTTGTGCCGCAATAAATGCGCTGCACGCTTGTAATTAAGCAAAGCGCCCCCATGTATTATCGAAACCTTCATTATTTGAAATTAGAAAGCAAGCCCGAATATGCAACCCGTGAAAATGTATACTGGCCCACACTGCCCTTATTGCACTATGGCCAAGAAATTTTTGGCATCTATGGGTGTTGATCATATTGAAGAAATCAACATTCAAGAAAACCCCGCCTATTTTGCCGAGATGCAGCAATTGAGCGGTCGCCGCAGCGTGCCGCAGATTTTTATCGGCTCAACCCATGTGGGTGGCTATACAGATATCTATTCCATGCACCAGCGCGGTGAACTGGCCGATTTGCTGGCGGGTAAATAATTTTTCTTGCCGCGACAGCGGCTTAACCTTGATACAGAAAGAATAGAAATGAGCGAACAAGAGCAAGCCGTATTCAGTATTGAAAAGCTGTATGTGAAAGATCTGTCTTTGGAAGTGCCGCATGCACCGAGAATCTTCTTGGAAGCAACCGAGCCGGAAGTAGAGATGAGCGTGGCCACCAGCAACCAAAAGCTGGAAGACGAGTTTTATGAAGTCAGCATTACAGTAAAAGTGGAAGCCAAGCTGGCCGATGGCCGCTATATGTTTTTGAATGAAGTCACGCAAAGCGGCATTTTCCGCTTGGCCAACATTCCGGAAGAAGATGTAAACCTGCTGCTGGCTGTAGCCTGCCCGAACATTCTTTTCCCGTATGCCCGCGAAACCGTGTCTTCCGAAATCACCCGCGCCGGTTTCCCGCCGGTATTGTTGGCGCCGATTAATTTTGAAGCCATGTACCAACAGGCGCAACAACAACCTGTGGAAGGCAATGCTTAATCAACCCGTTTATCGGTTGCAAGTTTTATAAAGTTAAGGCTACCTGAAATGTTTTTCAGGTAGCCTTCTGTTTTAAAACCGTTACCGATGGAATCAGTCTAGCTGTGCCACGGTAACCGGCAGATTGCGCACGGCTGCCAGCGTGCCGCTTGCTGCGGCTTGTTGGCTGCGGAATTTAGCCATGTCGGCTGTGTTCAGTTTTGGAGTGGGCAGAGCCAGTGTGGCCGGGTTGACATGCTGGCCGTTGACGCGCACTTCATAATGCAGGTGCGGGCCGGTGGAGCGGCCGGTAGAACCGACATAGCCGATAACAGAACCGGCGCGCACAGTGGCACCGGCATTGCCCGGGGCATAGGCACTCATGTGGGCGTATAAGGTTTCGGCGCCGTTGCTGTGTTGCAGCATCACGGTGTGGCCGTAGCCGCCTTTCCAACCTTTATAAACGATTACACCGTCAGCCGGTGCGTAAATCGGTGTGCCGCTGGGTGCAGCATAGTCGATGCCGGTGTGCATTTTTACTGTGCGTAAAACGGGGTGGAAGCGCACGCCGTAAGGAGAGGAAATGCGCGAGTATTGCACAGGCTGATTGATAAAGCCGTTTTGTTTCAGCGGTTTGCCGTTTTGGTCGTAATAGCTGCTTTGCTGCTCATCGCCTTGATCGAAATAATAAGCTTGGTAGGTTTTGCCGCTTTTGGTGATTTCGGCCGCTACGATATCGCCGGTGGCGATTTCCTGGCCGCGGAAATAGAGGCTGTTGTAGAGTAGGCGGATGCTGTCGCCGCTGGACAGGGAGTCGAGGCTGACAATGTCGCCGAACAACTCATTGAGCGATTCGCGCACTTCAACCGGCACACCTGCCTGTGCCAAGGCACCACGGGCGGAGGTTTTGACCACCACGGAGCGTAAAGAGGGCAGGGCTTCTGTTTCCAGTGCGGAAGTGGAGCCTTGCCATTTGCCGTTTACTTTTTCAATGGCCACCAGATTTTTTTCGCCGTTGTCGTCGTCGTTAAAAAACTGGATATCGGTGGCATCGCCCATGGAGTCGAGGCGGATGCTTACAGTGAGGCCGGCGGGCAGTTGTTTCACATCGCTGCCGGTCGGGGCTTTGCCGAGAATTTTTTTGATACTGTCTGCAGGTACGTTTAGGCGGGTGAGAATGTCGGCTAGGCTGTCGCCGTTTTGAGCCACTTCTTCGGTCCAGTAGCTGCCCTGAAAGGTGGCGGCATCAACATAAACGGCGGGCAGCTCTTCTACTACGCGTTCGGCTTTGAATACTTCATTGACCGGCATCGGCTCGGTAACGGCATAGGCGGTTACCGCGCCGGAAATGGGCATTAGGATGCCCAGCAAAGACCAGCGGATGGGTTTGTTTTGCCAAAAACGGCTGATAAAGTTTGTTTTGGGTTGTGTCACAGATACGATCCTTGTCGTAATGGCTGAATGGTTTGTGGTTATTGTTATTTGTTCAGCCTGAAGCGCAAGGCTTCAATATAAATGTTTTTAAACCGGGCATCATAAATCAGGCAATATAAAACCGCCTGAGTTCCGGCAAGAGGCTATTATCATGGCTATTGCCTTGATTTACACGTATGTTTTCCCTTTTTTACTTAGTTAAGGAGTGTATCATAAAAACTAGAGCAGTGGTTTAGGTGGGGGCGGCTTAGCGTCAAAAAACCAGTAAACCTGTGCGGTGATGAGGTTTGTGGTCTTGCGCCCGAGCTGATTTTCCGGCTTTCTTAGCAGTTGGCGGGCGGGTTGCGTGAAAATAACGTAAAATGCCCGTTTTAAGCACGTTCACAAGATAAAACATGAAGCTGATTTTGGTTCTGCCTGCTTTGAATTATGCCGATTCCGCCGCCTTACCGCCCCTGCATACACCTGCTTTGGACGAACTGTTGCGTTTTGGCTCCTTCAGTCGCCGGGCTTGCGCACCGAGCGAGCTTTATGCACGTTATTTATGGCGGGGCAGCCTGTTGGCTCAGGCCAAGGCGGCTGTGGGTGTGGCGGCGGCGCAGCCGGCAGTGCTGGCGGCACCGGTGTGGCAGCAGATGGGCATGCACCACATGAACATGCTCAGCGGTGCCGATATTCAAATAGCACCGGCTGAGGCGGAACGTTTGTGCCGCGAGTTGAGTGGTTTTTATCATGATGACGGCTTCCGTTTCGCGGCGGTGCGCCCAGATTTGTGGCTGCTGGAGATGCCGCAAACGCCCGATTGGCAGGCTGCACCTTTATGGGATGTGCTGGGTCGGGTAGATGGCACGGTACGTGCGGAAGGCGCGGGCAGTGCGCAATGGTTGCAGCTGCAAACCGAAATGCAGATGTGGCTGCACAGCCATGCGCTAAACGCCGAACGGTTGGCGGCGGGCTTGCCTGCGATAAACGGTTTGTGGCTGTGGCATGATACGCAAGGCAGTGCACAAACGGACATATTGGGCAGCAACAGCCCGTGGGCACAATTTTATGCCGGCACAAGGCTGGATGCACCATATGATTTTCCGGCCTGGTTGGCGATGCTGGAAGAAGCCGGCCAGGCTCGAGCCGACAGTGTGTTGTTTCTTGATGATTTGGCCGTGGCCGCTCACACCGGCAACGGCCATGCCTACCACCAAACCGTAACTGAATGGGAGCAATGCTGGTTTGCCCCAGTCTGGGAAGCCTTGCAAACAGGCTACCTGAATACATTAATTATTCATACTGAAAGCGGCGAGCTGGCTGTATCTGCCAAACCACAATGGCGTTTTTGGAAAAAACGGCGTACATTCGGCGGTGTGTTCTAGGCGCCGCAGAGGCTACCTGAAACCCGCCGGCATAAACATAAATACACAAACAGCATTAAAGGCTGTTTGCCCATCACACCAAACCATGACAGCAAAAATTCAAACCCGCCCTATCAATTCCACCGCATGCGCCACCCTGATTGCCGCCGGCGCCGACCCTTTGCTGGCGCGCCTGTGTGCCGCGCGTGCGGTGGCTTCGCCGCAAGAATTAGACGACAAACTGGCCGGCCTTCTGCCCTATCACAGCCTGAGGCATTGCGAACTGGCCGCGCAGCGGCTGGCCGATGCTGTGGTGCGCGGCGAATGTATTTTGATTGTGGCCGATTACGATGCCGATGGTGCCACCGCCTGCGCCGTGGGCGTGCAGGGTTTGGGGCAGATGGGCGCGAAAGTAGATTTTCTGGTGCCCAATCGCTTTGAACACGGTTACGGCCTCACTCCCGAATTGGCGGAAATGGCCGCAGCGCAAGGTGCGCAACTGCTGCTTACGGTAGACAACGGCATCGCCAGCCTGGCCGGTGTGGCACGTGCGCAGGCTTTGGGTTTGGATGTGATTATTACCGATCACCATTTGCCTGCCGAAAACGTGCCCGAGTGCATTATTGTCAACCCCAACCAGCACGGCTGCACGTTTGCCAGCAAAAGCCTAGCCGGCGTGGGTGTGATTTTTTATGTTTTGATGGCCTTGCGTGCCGAATTGCGCCGCCGCCATTATTTTTCAGGTAGCCTTAGCGAGCCAAACCTGGCCGAGCTGCTTGATTTGGTGGCGCTCGGTACCGTGGCCGATGTGGTGCCGCTTGATCACAACAACCGCATTTTGGTGTCGCAGGGCTTGAAACGGATGCGTGCCGGCAAAATGCGCCCCGGTATCCGCGCACTATTTCAGGTAGCCAAGCGCGACTGGAAAAAAGCACAGCCGTTCGACATGGGTTTTGCACTCGGCCCGCGCATTAATGCGGCGGGGCGGCTGGATGACATGAGCGTAGGCATCGCCTGCCTGCTGGCTGCCAACGAAACCGAAGCACAAAGCCTAGCTAACCAGCTTAATGACTTGAACATCGAGCGTCGCGAAATCGAGCAATCCATGCTGCAAGACGCGCTCAATGCTTTTCCCGCCAGCCTGCCCGCCGGTCAAACCACCGTGGTAGCCTATCGCGATGATTTCCATCAAGGCGTGGTCGGCATTGTCGCCAGCCGCTTAAAAGACCGCTTCTATCGCCCCACCATTGTGTTTGCTCCCGCTGATAACGGCGAAGTGCGCGGTTCCGGCCGTTCCATTCCCAAGCTGCATCTGCGCGACGCGCTCGATTTGGTGAGCAAACGCCATCCCGACCTGATTTTGAAATTCGGCGGCCATGCCATGGCAGCAGGCTTGAGCATTTTGCAAGAAAACGTGGCGCGTTTTCAGGTAGCCTTTGAAGCTGTGGTGCGCGAGCTGGTGCATGAAGATGATTTGGCGCAAACCTACATGACCGACGGCAGCCTGCCTGTTGCCGATATTACGCTGGCACAGGCGCAAAACCTATCTTTGCAGGTGTGGGGGCAGGGCTTTGCGCCGCCGAGTTTCACTGATGAGTTCGCCGTGGTGCGTCAGCAGCCTATGGGTGTGAACCACAAAAAAGTGTGGCTGCAAAAAGACGGCTACGAATTCGAGGCCATGTTTTGGCGCTGCACCGACGAGATACCCGCCAAAATCCGTACCGTTTACCGCCCCGTAGCCAACGAATGGCGCAACAACATCGAATTGCAGCTTTATATCGACTATTGGGAAACGGCATAAGCCTGAGCAATAATGGTGGCACATGATTATTATGAACGCCAGAAATCAAACGCGCGCTGGTTATTTAATGAAAGCATCGGCGGCTGCGCGGTGGTTTAACGTACGTCATGCAGCTTGGCAACCTTTTCAGGCTACCTGAAACAGTTTTTAACGGCACCAACATGGGCGGTGGTATAATTTATGTTATGTTTGTGCATTTCGCCCTATTTTCCACACAGGTCGCCCGCCGCATCAAATGCAGAAAGAACCACCATGAATTTAGAGCTTTATCTCGTTCGTCACGGCAAAACAGTGTTCAATACCGTCGGCCGCCTGCAAGGCTGGAGCGACTCGCCGCTCACGCCGGAGGGGCGGGAGGTGGCCGAACGTTTGGGTGCCGGTTTGCGCGATAAGGTGGTTTTCGATGCGGCATTTTGCAGCGTCAGCCCGCGTGCGGTAGATACGGCGCGGCTGATTCTGAATGGCAAAGGGCAGGATGGTTTGCCTCTGAACCTGATTGAAGAAGTGCGCGAATATTGCTTTGGCGGCTTCGAAGGCGAGCTGATGCAGGTGCTGCACGAAAAAATTGCCGCCGAGCGCGGCCTGCCTGATGTGCCAACCTGGCTGGAACACTACCGCCACGGGCGATATAATTTACTGGCCGAAAGCGTGAGTGCGCTCGATCCGCTCGGCCTGGCCGAAACTGAAGCCGCTTTTGTGTCGCGTCTGCGCCGTGGTTTGGACAAACTGCTTGAACAATCCGCCACCGGCAGCCGCGTTTTGCTGGTGTCGCACGGCATGTCGATTGCGGGTATTTTAAAAAGCATCAATCCGGCCAGCACACCGTATCAAAGTGTGCCCAATGCTTCGGTGTCGCGCCTGCGCTATACCGATGGTGCATGGCATATCGACAGCATCGGCGAAACACATTTCAGCAGCGCGGCATAGCACGCGCCGCCGGTGCGCCAAAACAAATTGCACGTACAGCGCGAGTATCCTTTATAATTATAAAAACAGCATTTTAAGCAGCATCATTCTTTCAGGTAGCCTTAACAGTGATAAGGCTACCTGAAACCATTGAGAAAATTATGAAATTTATTGACGAAGCAAAAATCGAAGTTGTGGCCGGCAAAGGCGGTAATGGCGCGGCCAGTTTCCGCCGCGAAAAATTCGTGCCGCGCGGCGGCCCCGACGGTGGTGACGGCGGGCGCGGCGGCAGCGTATATGCCGTGGCCGACGAAAACATCAACACTCTGGTCGAGTTCCGTTTCGTCAAGCGCTATATGGCGAAAAACGGCGAAAAAGGACACGGTGCCGATCGCTACGGCAAAGGTGCCGACGATATCGAGCTGCATATGCCTGTGGGCACTTTGATCCGCGATGCCGATACCGACGAAATCGTGGCCGATCTCACCACACACGGGCAGCGTGTGTGCGTGGCCAAAGGCGGCAAAGGCGGTTTGGGCAACATCCATTTCAAATCCTCCGTCAACCGCGCGCCGAAACAGTCTACCCCGGGCGAAGAGGGCGAAGCGCGCACGTTGGATTTGGAATTGAAAGTATTGGCCGACGTGGGCTTGCTGGGCATGCCCAATGCCGGTAAATCCACCTTAATCAGTGCCGTGTCCGCCGCCCGCCCAAAAATCGCCAACTATCCGTTTACTACCCTACACCCCAATCTCGGCGTCGTACGCTTAGACGAAAACCACAGCTTTGTGATGGCCGATATTCCCGGCCTGATTGAAGGCGCCGCCGAAGGCGCCGGCTTGGGCCACCGCTTTTTGAAACATCTGTCGCGCACCGGCTTGTTGCTGCATGTGGTGGATTTGGCACCGTTTGACGAAGACGTCAGCCCCGCCGACGAAGTGTTGGCGCTGGTGAACGAGCTGTATAAATATGATGAAGCACTGTATGGCAAACCACGCTGGCTGGTGCTGAACAAACTCGATATGCTCAGTGAAGAAGATGCCGATGCCCGCACCGCACAATTGCTGGCCGACATAGGCTGGGATTATCCCGAGCCGGACGACCGCTTCGGCTTCGATATGAA
>RRZU011565482.1_pt1 | contig 15116 bp, 13 predicted proteins | sample 2165561 | NCBI WGS metagenome assembly RRZU01 (sample SAMN10456909, study PRJNA506462) | wastewater metagenome | isolation source: wastewater sludge | place: USA: Moscow, Idaho
CGGAACGTTGTATCCTTCCTCGCGATCGAAGCTGGACTACGAAGTCTACGCTGTCAATGGAATGAGCCAGACAGCCGGAAGCATCACGGACCTCGGAGTACGAAGCGCACGCGGCAGTGTCTCTCGCGATCGGGATGATAACAAAGCCGTCGTGGGCCGCATCGCATTCAGTCCGATGCTGGGCATTGAAATCGCCGGATCCGGCTACCACGGGGCGTACAAGCCTGCAGCCGGCGCCGTGGGCGCTGGCTACATTGATATGTTCGCATTGGACTGGACTCTCCAAAGAGGGCCATTTGAAATCATCGGTGAGTCAGCCTGGACCAGAATCAGCAACAACAATGCGACCGGTGTCGCCAACCGGGGCATTGGACCGGCCGGCATGCAAGGCTACTACGTCCAGGGCAATTATCACTTCATGCCCGAATTCCTGAAAAAATGGGCCCCCAGCCATTTCACCGACGCCTCGACATTTACGGCAGTCGTCCGCTGGGAACAGGTCAACACCGACACCGACGATCGCACCCAGCAAAACGCGCTTGGAGGTCAACGCAAACTCGAGCGGCTGACGCTCGGTCTCAACTTCCGGCCGATCGAAGACACCGTGATCAAGTTTGACTGGCAATTCAATACTCAGAGGGACGCGAAGGGACTTGTCGCTGCCGGAGATCTCGGCAATGCCGGCAGCCCCATGAATGGAAACGGATTCTTGATCCAAGCAGCCACGTACTTCTAACCGGATTCTCGGCCAGGCTGTCCCGATCGGGATGGCCTGGCTGAACTGAATGAAATGGTATGACACAACGCCGCCGCAGACTCAGCTTCATTCTGCTTTCCTCGCTCTTGACCGCTTGCGCAGCAATGGGTGGCATGCAAGAACGATTCGCCGTCTGCAGTTACGACCTTGCCTGGGACGCTGCGCTTGATGCGGTCAAAGATCGGGCGATTGCCCGGCAGGATAAGACCGCTGGCGAAATCGACACCGCGTGGCTTGAAATCTCCATGCCAGGACGGACCTTTGGTGCCCTTCAACGAGACTTGGGGGATAGCAGAGATCGGTCCCGGCTGCACGTCACAGTCAAACGACTGGAGGACGTCAGCAAAATTGGATTCATAGAAGAACGGCAACGATGGGCATTCAGAGGTGGTTCCCGCCTGTTCGGTTGGACCGACTCGGAGCCCTCTGCTGAGGTCATGACCGACATGCAACAGCGATTGGAACACAAATTAAAGGAGCACGGATGTTCAGTACAGTGAGTGCGTACCGCACCTTGATCGCAATCATACTGCTTATGACCGCTCCACTCCCGGCCCTCGCAACAGAGAGAGTTTGGGACAACGAGTTGCGCCGCTTCCTGAAAGACGAGGACTTCAAATACGAAGAGTTCATGACGGAAGAGGAAGCCGTGAAAACCATCCTCCCGAAATCTCAACGTGTTCGTAAGGAAATGATTCGCCTCGCGCAAGACAAGAAAGAACTCATCGAACAACGCATCGGCTGGAAGTTCCCGGAAGACTCGTTCGACCTGTATATTGGAGAGACCGGAGACAAGGTCGATGGGTATGCGATGATTCACAACACGATCGGTAAATACAAACCCATGACGTACATGGTCGGTGTGGATGCCAAAGGCAATTGCACCGATGTCGAATTGCTGGTGTTTCGTGATGCCAAGGGCAGTGAGGTTGGAAAGAAGCGATTCAACTCCCAGTATGACGGCAAGACTGTCTCGGATCCCATCCGAATCAACAAGGACATTATCAACATCAGCGGCGCAACCATGTCCGTCCGTTCAATGAACGCGGGCGTCAAACGAGTCCTGGTATTGGTAGACGAATTTTATTTGAAGCCGGCCGGCTTGGGCAGTAACACCGTTGCCGTGCAGAAGGCAGAGCGAGGGCTATTGGGGACCCTGTTCGGCAATTAAGGCCATCGGGACACTCTACTGCCATGAGAAATTTCAATGCCCGATTCCGCCTGCGTGATTCAGATCGCCATATCCGATTGCTCTATACGCAGTTCCTCTTTTTGATGCTCGTGGGGTTTCTTTTTTCGTTTTTCTGGGCCCATAGCATGACCAGTCTATCGCCCCAAGGCATAGCCGATCACTACCGAGGCTCTGACGCGACGTTCGGCGAGCCCATGTCGTTTCGTGAATTGGCCGAAGTGACCCACTTCCACCTCTTCACCATGCCGGTCGTCTTTATGATCCTTGTTCATGTCCTCTACCTCACGCAAGCCAGCCATGCCACTCAGGTCTGGCTGACCTGGCTTTCGTTCGGAGGCGTAGCACTCGATCTCCTCTCCCCTTGGCTCATCAGCTATGTTTCGCCTGTCTTTGTGCTCACAATGCTCGCTGGAGACACCCTCATGATGGGCAGTTTCCTCGCGATGATGGCCATTCCACTTTATGAGATGTGGATTCTGAAACAACCGCTCATGGCTGGAAAAAGAGGCGAAGAACCATAGTCGTCTAGCAGCACCTCAATTTCGCGGCCAGAGGCATTTCGCCCAGAGCCCAAGATCATTTCACATGGTCTTGGGCTCTGATATTTTGGAGGACATTCATGCATTGTTCGACACTCTCGATACCTCATGCGACTCAAGTCATTCAGGACCTCGCCACGCAGCTTTCGGCCCTGGATGCGTTGCAACTATCTCCTGACTCACTCGAGGCAGTCCGCCTGCTCCAGATCCGACGCCTGGCGCGACGAATCGAAACCATCATTCCCGGTCATTTCGGGCACGGGGAACGCACCGCCCACTATGCCTTACTGCTAGCCGATCGCCTCGGACTCAGCCGGAGCCAATGCCTGGACTTACACTATTCGGCCTTGCTGCACGACATCGGACTACTGATGTTGCCAGGCCATCTACTCGGCACGCCGGCGCCGCACACACTCAACGACTATGCTTTGATCCAAAGCCATCCTCGCGAAGGGGGCGCGCTTCTCAGTCCCTACGCATTTCTTCAGGAGGCGGCACGGCTGATCGCCCATCATCATGAGCGGTGGGATGGAGCCGGATATCCCTATGGACTGCGCGGGGAGTACATTCCCGTCCCTGCCAGAATCCTCGCTATTGCCGATGTGTTTGACAGCATCGCCAGTCGAACGAAGTCGCGGGACAGCGCTCTCCGAACTCTTCGCGCCTCGGCCGGCTCTCAATTTGACCCCACTTTCTGCCTCACGTTCTGTGAACTTGTACACAACCACGATCACCAGCAGCCGCATCACGTTTCCACCGCAGCCAATACGTCCATGTATTCCGAACAGGCAGCAGAACCTTCAACTAACGCCCAGATGATTCCCTCAGGCATCTAACAGTCGTGTCGTCTCACTCATCACTCAGACCGTGGCCCATCGATGGAGGTCATTATGTCAGACAACGCATCTACCTCAGGAATTTCCGTTGAGCGTCTGCTCATGTTTTCGTCCGAGCTTCGAGTTCAGTCGCCGCTGTGGGCCGATCGATTAGAACAGGTCAGAACGGAACAGGATTTAGGCGACCTGATATGCGATCTATTCAATTTGTCCCATGCCGTCATTCCGGAAAGACACCCCGTGACAAAACCTCACACCTTACGCGCACGTATCGCAGCCTTTGTGAATGAGAATCTCCATCGAGGCATGACGTTGAAGGTTTTGGCGAGCTTCCTGGGCTACTCGGAGAAGTATTGTTCAGATTTGTTCTGCCGCATGATGGGCGAACCCTTTTCCAGGTATCTCCGCCGCCAACGGGTCGAACGAGCTCGCGCACTCCTGACCACTACCGCGTACCCGCTGGCAGAAATCGCCTCCGCGCTAGGCTTCAGCGATCAGTTTGCCTTCAGTCATTTCTTCAAGCGCGCGACAGGACAGTCTCCCACGAACATTCGCGTGACCATTGCTCGGCAGCATAGACGGGCGATTCATGGCTTTCAGCAGTAATTTGAGAGCGGCACACACTAGGCCAGTCCTTCTGCCACTCCATAGAATTTGTGCAGTGTGAAATTGACCAAGAGGCCGAAGGAAGGACTGAGCACCGATGTGGTGACGTACTGGGGAATGGGCTGGGAGGACAAACAACAGCGGGTCGGCCAGTATTCTGACTGGCGGACCCGCCATCACTTCGGGTTACGTTAAGACTTGTCAGCGCTGAGTTGTTCCCCCAGATATCGCTCTTCTCCAACTTGCTCAATCGTGCGAAGCTGGGTCTAGAACCAATCGATGTGTTCTTCCGTATCGATGATCATGTCCTCAAGCCGATGCCGCGTGGTGAAATCCCCGACTTTCGCGCAGTGTGCAATCCCTACACGAAGCGCATCGGCGTCCTCACGCTCAAACGCTAAATCTGCCGCCAGGAGTTCCGACACTTTCTTGCCCGCGGCCACGGCATCCAGATGTCCCATTTCCGGAGATCCGCCGAGGTAAAGAATGTGATCGATCAAACCGGCGGAATGGCTGACTTCCTCCTGAGCCAAATGGCCAAAATGCGCATGGAGCCGACCATACCCCCAATGCTTGCAAAGGGCAGCGTGCAGCAGATACTGGTGCACCGCGGTGAGCTCACTGACCAACACCTTATTCAAAATATCGAGGACACCCTCTTTCGCTTTCATGCCCAATTCCTCCCTGCGCTAGCCCTCACCCGCTTAGCTGTCTTTCTTGATTTGCTCAGCGAGGTAATTTTCAAGGCCGATCTGCTTGATCGTTTCCATTTGAGTCTCAATCCAATCAATATGCTCATCCACATCCTTCGCCATATCCTCAAACATATGGCGCGTCGTAAAATCCGCGACCTTCGTACAGTGGACCACCCCTTCGCTGAGGAGGGCAAGCATTTCCTGCTCGGCCTTCAGATCGAGCTTCAACTGCTCGGGAACGGTCTCCCCAATATGCACCGTGTTCATCCGTTGAACATTAGGCACACCTTCCAAATACAGAATGTGGCTGATCAGTTCGTCCGCATCTTTCATCTCATCAATACTTCGTTCTCTGACTGCATGGTGCAGCCGTTCATACCCCCAATTGGCACACATCTTGGCATGAACGAAATATTGATTAATGGCGGTAAGATCCACCGTCAACACTTTATTCAGAAGCTCAATGACACCTTGTTTTGCCTTCATATCCCCCTCCTTCGGCCCCTAACGGTCTCATGGCCTGTGGATTCATAACCAATTGGACGCTGCACGCGCTCCGCGCATCTCATATTGTACTCCTTACTTAGAGATTCTCGAAGGCCTTGTCAACCATTGATATACGTAGTTATGAGGGTGGTTATCAACATCGCCGAGAATGCTTCTCATTGCTTTCAGCAGAAACCGCCTTGGCGAGCGAGCTGCCCCAAAGATTCTGGCCGGGATTGAGTAGATAGGACTGAGGCGCACGGACGGTGAGAGGGAACGCAGGACGTGCAGCACATGCGCTACGGTTATCCGGCTTCGCGGTAACCGCATTCTTCTTCATTGCGGCATTGCACGGAGCGACCGGCCTGCTTACTGACTTTCTCAATGAGAAACGGTGCCTGACACTTGGGACAGGGCTTATTAATCGGTCGATCCCACAGAGCATACTCACACTGTGGATATCGGCTACACGAATAAAAGTTCCGCCCTTTTTTGGTGCGTTTTTGCACCAAATCTCCGCCGCATTCCGGTTGCGGGCATTTCACCCCCAAGGCAATCGCCTTCGTCGTTTTGCATTCCGGATACGCGGAGCAGGCTAAAAACTTTCCGAAACGACCCGACTTGACCACCATAGCGCTGGAACATTTCTCGCACTTTTCGTCGGTCGTCTCCTCCACCTTGGGAACAATCTTGATCGTCCCATCAGGAAGTTTTTCAAAGTTCTGAGTATTTTTGCAGGGAGGGTCTTCCTTATATCCGGGGCAGGCTAAAAACTTACCGTTTCGCCCCCACTTGATCTCGAGCATACGGCCGCACTTTTCACAAGGCAGGTTGGTCGGTGGCTCAACGATGTCCTTGGGCCCGGGAATGCTTTGCGCCAGTTCCATCTCTTTGACAAAGGGAGCGTAAAACTCCCTGACCGCCGAAACCCACGGCTTCGTCCCCTCTTCCACTTCGTCCAGCTGCTCTTCCATATGCGAGGTAAATTCCGTGTCCAACAGATCCGGAAACCCCTTCAGCAAAAAGTCGTTGACCGTTCGACCCGTTTCCGTCGGCAGAAAGCGGCCCTCGACCTTCTCGACATATTTCCGATCCTGAATCGTGGAAATGATGGCCGCATAGGTGGATGGGCGGCCGATGCCTTTTTCCTCTAATTCACGGATCAACAGCGCCTCATTGTACCGGGGTGGCGGCTGAGTGAAGTGCTGCTTCGAGAGAAGGCCCGGCAGGGTCTGCGCATCCTGAGCCACCAGATGCAGCGACTCGCCTTCACGAAGTGCGGGAAGCTGGCGGTCCGACTCATCCTCGGATTCCTGCTCACTCTTGGGCTTCTGGGAGGGCAACTCCTTGTCGGTCCCCTCAAGATAGACGGCAGTATGACCAGGGAATTTGACGACGGTGCGCGTGGTACGAAAGATATAGCGGTCGGGTATCACCACCGGGCTCGAATCGACCCGCGTCACATCCAGGATAGCCGGCACCATCTGTGAGGCGATGAATCGATTCCAGATCAGCTTGTACAGATTGTACTGATCTTGCTCCAGAAATTGCCTGATGGATTCAGGATCGCGAGCCGCCATTGTCGGGCGAATGGCCTCGTGCGCTTCCTGCGCCGCCTTTTGCGTCTTGTACACATTAGGAGTGGCGGGCAAATACTCTTCTCCGAAGCGCTCCCGGATCACCACCCTCGCATCCTCGGTTGCCTCTTGCGAGATTCTCGGCGAATCGGTTCTCATATACGTAATGAGTCCCATCGGACCTTCTGCGCCGATTTCCACGCCTTCATACAATTGCTGCGCCAGAGTCATGGTTTTCTTGGGCGTGAAATGCAATTTTCTGGCAGCCTCTTGCTGAAGTCGGCTGGTGATGAAGGGCGCGACCGGATTTCGTTTCTTCTCTTTCCGCTCGATCGACTGCACGACAAACGGTTTACCTTGGACGGCAGTGAGGATCTGCTCGGCTTGCGCACCCGTGCCGATATCGGCGTCCTGCCCGTTGATGGAATGCAGCTTGGCCTCGAAAGCCGGAGGGTTGTCTCCGCGCAAAAGCGCGACAATGGACCAGTATTCCTCCGCCCTGAATTTTTCGCGTTCCTGCTCCCGGTCGCAAATAAGCCGCACGGCGACGGATTGCACGCGTCCCATACTGAGACCGCGCCGCACTTTCTTCCAGAGCAACTGACTGCCCTGATACCCCACAATACGATCAAGCACCCGGCGTGCCTGCTGGGCCTGAACCAGCTTCATATCGATTTCGCCCGGGGACTTCAACGCCCGCTTGATCGCCGATTCGGTGATTTCGTTAAAGAGCACACGGTAGACCTTGCCGTCTTTCTTCTTCCCCTTGCCGTGCAATTCCTGCGCGATATGCCAGGCGATCGCCTCCCCCTCACGATCAGGGTCCGGCGCTAAAAAGACCGTATCCACCTGCTGAGCTTTTTTCTTGATGTCTGCAAGGACTTTGGATTTGCCCTTGATGGTGACGTACTGGGGCTCAAAGTCGTGCTCCAGATCGACTCCCAGCTTACTGGTCGGCAAATCTTTGACATGCCCGACGGAGGCCATGACGGAATAGCCCCGGCCGAGATACTTGGTGATAGTTCGCGCCTTGGTGGGCGACTCAACGATGATCAGCGCTTTGGCCATGTGGCTCCACGTTCCTCAATACCTGTGCCCAGACTACCACACCCACTATAACAAATATCGAGTCTCTGTCAGCTCGAATCTCTCAATGACTACTTATCCGAGACGCACATACTCATTGCCGGGCAATTGACGGACACAGTTTTTCAATTCCAGAGAGAGCAACAACGCGGCAACCTGCGCCGCCGGGAGCCCGCTGCGTCGAATGACATCATCGACCGATTGCGGCAACACCGACAAGGCATCATACACCATCGCCTCCTCGGTCCCTAGATGCATAACCGGCCGTGGGACTCGCGCGCGGTCGCCGAGCCGTTCGCGAAACGCGGTATCCAATTGAGGCAACAATTCGTCCAGAATATCCTGCGCCGACTCCACGAGCCTCGCGCCATCCTTGAGCAGGCTGTTGGGCCCGCGACTATTCTCTGCCTTCACGAAACCCGGTACCGCAAACACCTCACGCCCCTGCTCGCCGGCTAATCGTGCGGTAATGAGGGAACCGCTCTCCACCGCCGCCTCCGTCACCACCACGCCTAACGACAGCCCGCTGATGATGCGGTTCCGGCGTGGAAAATGGTAACTGTGGGGCGCGGATCCAAGCGGCAGCTCTGAAAGCACCGCTCCTTGCCGCTCGATCTGCGCGCGAAGCGAACCATGCTCGGCAGGCTAGGTACGATCCAACCCGCATCCCATCACGGCAAGTGTGCGTCCTTTTCCGGCGAGGGCGCCCCGGTGTGCGGCGGCATCAACTCCACGGGCCAACCCGCTGACAACCGTAAAGCCCATGCCCGCCAACTCACTGGCCAATTCCTCAGCCAACACGCGGCCGGCGGAACTGACTTTCCTCGTTCCGACTATCGCCACGGCATACCGATCACTCTCCAGGAGCGTTCCCTGAAGATACAGCAGCGGTGGAGGATCCGGAATCGTCTTGAGAGGCGCAGGATACTGCGGATCGAGATAGGTCAACACGGTGATCTGACGGTCCTGCAACGCCGCCAGTTCCCGGTCAAGCTCCTTAACCGCGCTGGCATCAGGTCCGTGGTGGATCGCGTCGATCAACGAGGGTCGGCACCCGATGTCTTCTAACCCGGCTGCGGTCGCCGAGAGCACCGCGTCCGGAGATCCCATCGCCTGCACCAACTTGAGCAGAATGGCATCGCCCACACCGGGGATCGCGCGCAGCATCAGCCAGGGGCGGAGGGATCGACTATTCACCATCGTCCGAGTTCATCAGGCATGGTCGGTACGACTCAGTAACCGTGGTGCTGAGAGGCGCTGTCGGAGACGGGACTGTCGCGTAGAATCAGCGAAGGCCGGCGCCTTACGAGATTACATCACGACCAGGTCGAACTGCTCGAGATGCAACCGATCGTCAGGAGTGACGAGAATCTTCGCACTGTACCGTCGCTCAAGCTCTTCCACCCCGGGCTGTTCCTGTTCCTGTAACAACAGCGCGACAGCGGGATGCGCACCCACGACGACACGTTGCTGCTCAATTTCGTGACCGAGCCGCCGCACTTCCCTGAAAATCTCGTAGGCCACTGACATGGGAGATTTCGTATATCCGCGTCCATCGCAGTAGTGGCACGGTTCGGACAGAGAACGAAGCAGATCTTCTCGCACCCGTTCACGGGAAATTTCGATCAACCCCAGGTCGGAGACTCGGGAAATCCTGGTCCGCGCCTTGTCCGACGACATGGCATCCACTAACGCGTGATACACCTTATCGCGGTTTTTCTCCCGCTCCATGTCGATGAAATCGACGATGATGATCCCGCCGATACCCCGTAATTTGACCTGGTAGGCAATTTCTCTCGCCGCTTCCAGGTTGTTTCGCAGAATCGTCTCTTCCTGGTCGCGTTTACCGACAAACCGGCCGGTATTCACATCGATCACCGTCATCGCTTCAGTATGATCGATCACCAGGTACCCGCCGGACTTGAGCCACACCTTACGGCTCATCGCGCGGGCAATTTCCTGCTCCACCCCCAAATAATCGAACAGACTTTCTTCCTTGTCATAGAAGTGAATGCGCGAGGTCTGTTCCGGAGAAAACCGTTGCACGAACCCTTTGATTGCGGTGTATTCTTCGCGCGAATCAATCAATAACCGATCGACCCGGCGGCCGAAGAGGTCGCGCACCACGCGGAAGCTCAAGCTCAAATCGCTATGCAAGAGGCTCGGGGCGGGTTGCTGATCACGCTTGGTCAACACGTCCTGCCAGAGGACATGCAGGAACTCGACATCCGAGCGCAATTCTTCTTCCTTCACCCCTTCACTCACCGTCCTCACGATGTAGCCGAATCCGGGGCGCCGCGCCCGCTTCATAATTTCTTTCAGTCGGGCGCGTTCCTCATCGCGGGGAATCCGGCGGGATACGCCGATATGTTCAACTGTCGGCATGAACACCAGATACCGCCCGGGCAACGACACATAGGTCGTCACTCGCGACCCCTTTGTGCCGATCGGCCCTTTGGAAATTTGCACCATCAATTCCTGCCCCTCGGACAGCAGCTCTTCGATAGGCTTTGAACTTTGGCGCTTGGGCTTGGGCACCTCCGAGTCTTTGTTGTCGTCGTCGTCGCCCTCTACGAGGGTATCACCGGGCTCCACGTCCGTAGAAAGATCGGAGACGTGCATAAACGCAGCCTTCTCCAGTCCGATATCGATAAAGGCTGCCTGCATACCCGGCAACACTTTGGCCACTCGCCCTTTATAAATATTGCCGACATAATCCTGATCTTTGGCGCGGTCGCCATAGAGATCCGTGACGACGCCATTGTCCAGAACGGCAACGCGGGTTTCTTCCCGCGCGATACTGATTGCAATCTCCACACCCATACACACTCCTTTAACCCCAGATCGGTCGGATCGGCAGACGTACGCGGACGGATGTCCGGGTGCTCTCGTCTCGCCGACAGTCCGGCGCCTATCTGGTTCACATGGTTATTTCACAACAAGTCGGCCCCTGTCCAGGCATCGCCTAGTAAAACAGGGTCAGCCGACGTCGCTTCACATTCAATAACAAACCTAATGACGCCATCGTCATGATGGTCGCGCTGCCCCCATAACTCACCAGAGGAAGCGGAATCCCGACGATGGGAAACATCCCCGCGGTCATGCCGATATTGACGACCACGCAAAAACACAGCATGGCCACAATACCTGCCGCGAGTAACGCCCCGAGCGTGTCCTTCGCACGCGCGGCTATTTCCAATGACACCCATATTAGGGCAATAAACAGCGCCAACAGGACCAGGACACCGACAAAGCCCCATTCCTCCGCATAGACCGCAAACACAAAGTCGGTATGGCCTTCAGGCAGAAACTTCAACTGGCTTTGCGTGCCGCCGTAGAGCCCCTTCCCCGAGAGTTCCCCGGAGCCAATGGCAATTCTCGATTGCAACGCATGGTAGCCTTTCCCTCCCGGATCGTAATCCGGATCCACGAAGGCCATGACCCGTTCGCGCTGATAATCGTGCAGTGATGCCCAGACCACTTCCCACACAAATGGGAAGAGCATGACCGAGAGCAGCAGAATGATACCCAACGCCTTCGACCGGACGCCGACCATCAATAACATGGCCGCATAGACTGCCAAGAAACTCAATCCGCTACCCAAATCCGGCTGCTTCAGGATCAACAACAAGCCCGGCAACACAATCAGTCCCGGCAACACCACCCGGTGCAACCACCCCACTCGGGACGCTCGGGAATAATAGTTGGCCAGGACCAGAACCAGGACCAACTTTGCAAATTCGGATGGTTGGAATGCGAATGGGCCGATCGGAATCCATCGCTGGGCCCCGCGGCTCGATTTTCCCATGAACAAGACGATCGCGAGCATGATCAAAATGACCGCGTACGTCGGATAGGCCAGCCGCGCAATCTTGTGATAATCGGAGAGATACATCACCAGAAACGCAACGGTTCCCAGCAGAATCCAGACCAGCTGTTTGAGATAAAACGGGAAGGCGGTGTCCTGAGAGTGCGTCACGCTGTAGATCGACAGAACCCCGACCGACAGGATGACGGCGATCAGCCCCATGAAGCGAAGATCGAAACTATCCAACCCTCGACTGTCAATCACCCGATCAATCATCACGTCTTCGGCCGCGCATCGACCGGCACGGCAGGTGACTTGGCCCGCCCATTCGCCGGAACCCCTTGCAGCACCTGGGGATAGGCTTTCACATACGCTTCAATGACATCCTTCGCTAAAGGGGCGGCAGCCGATCCACCATGTCCCATGTGCTCGGCCAGGACAGCGACGGCAATGCGCGGCGCCTCCACCGGAGCAAAGGCCACAAACCACGCATGGTCCCGGAACTTTTTCGGGATATCCTTCTCGGGCCCCGTACGTAACGCCGCCGTCTGAGCCGTGCCGGTTTTCCCTCCGATCGTCACCAACGGGGACTTGGCGCGTGTCGCCGTGCCTTTGGTCACCACGTCGGCCAGCGCCGACTTGATCAGCGCAAGGGTCGCCGGCTTGACTGCCACCTTCCCGCGCACGGTGGGAGGAAACTCTGCCCGGTCTCCGGTCGTGCGGTTCATCACGGCCTGCACCAGACGCGGCTTGATCGACAGACCGTCATTCGCCACCGTTCCAATCACACTGGCCATCTGCAGGGGGGTCACCGTGACATATCCCTGTCCGATCGCGGCGGAAATGGTTTCCCCGGGATACCAGGGCTGATTACGCGCCTTCTGTTTCCATGCAGTCGAAGGCACGATGCCCACGCGTTCCGACGGCAACTCGACCCCCGTCTCCTGGCCGAGCCCGAATTGCTTCGCATACTCGGCAATGGTGTCGATGCCCATGCGTTGCCCGACGGTATAAAAATACACGTCACAGGAATGGATCAACGCTTCGTTCATGTCGACGGAGCCATGTCCGCCCTGTTTCCAGTCATGAAACAATCGATTGCCGAACTGATAGCCGCCATTGCACCGCACCATCGTCGAGGGCGTGACCGTGTTCGATTCGAGGGCCGCCGCCGCCATGACGACCTTGAATGTCGAGCCGGGAGGATACTGCCCCTGCGTCGCGCGATTGTTCAGCGGCCGCCGTTCGTTCTGAACAATTTCCACCCATTGCTTGTTCGTCAATTCTTTGGACAATACATTCGGGTCGAACCCGGGGCGACTGGCCATGGCCAGAATATCGCCGTTCGTCGGGTCCAGTGCCACGATGGCGCCTGATTCCTCTCCCAACAGGTCCTCAGCGATTTTTTGCAGCTTGGCATCAATGGTCAGATAAAGATCATCGCCCGCGAGAGGCTTATCCGACACAATGGCGCGCTTTTCATGGCCGAGCGCATCCACTTCGACACTCTTTTGTCCCGCGCGACCGCGTACCTGCCGGTCGAACCATTTCTCGACGCCATATTGCCCGACGATGCTGCCTTGATGAAGGTCCGCAAAATCCGGCTTTTCCAGCTGATCGGCCGACACTTCCCCGACATACCCCAACAAATGCGCCGCCACATTCCCTGCGGGATAGTTCCGCTGTGATTCCACTTGAATCATCACGCCGGGCAAGTCCAACCGGTGAGACTCGATCAGGGTCGCCTCGCGCAACGTCAGCCGGTCCTTCACTTTGCGGGGCTGCAATTTGCCGCCCTTGCCGGTCGATAGTTTCTTCTGAATGACTTCAGGGTCGAGGGTCAGGAGCGACGCCAGCTGCCCGACTAAGGCCTGACGATCCTTCACATCCTCCAGCGTCACGTACAAGGCAAAACTCGGCACGTTGTTCGCCAGCAACACGCCGTTCCGGTCGAAAATCAATCCACGCGCCGGCTCAAGGACCACGGAACGCGTCCGGTTATTTTCGGACAGATCCCGATAATAGGGGCCCTCCCGAATCTGGAGATGCCACAAGCGCAGGGCAAGCAACCCCACGACCAGCAGCAGGCCCACACGCAGAATAACCAGCCGCCGCTGGAGATCCAGGAGATCGGAATCGTTGAATCCTACCGTCGCCATCGCTGACCTTTGCCGGCCTCCGTGCAGAGGCCGCACCTTGCTTAGAGGGCTCCCTCCGTCACCAGACGACCATCGGACCAGCGTTGACGAAACAACAGATACAATCCAGCGCCGACGGCCGCGTCGAGCCCGGCCTGCACCAGCACCGTCGACCGGACGCCCAGCCACACCTCATCCAGACCAGCCGGATTCATGGAATAGAGAAAGACCGCGCTCGAAAGACAGGAAATGATCGCGAGGCCGACGGTCATGACGGCCGGAGTGATATGCGCCATATGTCGCCCCGCCAGTCCGGCGAGAAACCCGCTCCCACCCTTCGTCACAACATTAATCCACAAATCTCCTGCAGACAGCATATCTTGAAAACAGCCGAGAATGAGGCCGAGGATCAACCCATCAAGCTCTCCGCCGAGAAATCCCACCAGGCAGGCCGCAATGAGGCCAAGGTCGGGACGCACCCCAAATATGCTGGCGTAGTGCAGCAAGGTTGTTTGCAAGGGAACCACCACCAGCGCCAGGAGCAGGTACAACAGGAACTTCATGGCTTCTTTCTGTCTCCATGAATAGCCTGAAGGAGCTTTTGGGCCGCATCGGCATCTTCATAGGGAGCGGTGATGATGAGCACTTCATCGAGCTTCGAGAGATCCACCTCCGGCTCGATTTCGGCGGCCTGAAAGAGATCGCCTTCCGATTTCTCGACCTGGATCAGGCTGCCAATGGCCAGCCCCCTGGGAAACGCCCCGGTCAGGCCCGACGTGACCACGCGATCACCGGCCTGAACTCTCGACAACAGCGGGATGTACTTGAGCCGTGCGCGACCGTGGCTGGTCCCCTCGACGATGCCTTCATCCCGGGTCCGCTGCACAACACCGGCAATCGCATTATTCGGGTCCGTGACCAATAACACCACCGATGAGGTCGAATTGGTTTTCACCACCCGGCCGACCACCCCGGCAGGGGTGACCACGCCCATTTCGGTTTTGACCCCGTCACTCTCCCCTTTGTTGAGGATCATCCCTCGGTACCAATTCGTGGCATCCCGCCCGATGACTTGCGCCGCCAGCGTCTGCGACGGCGATTGCTGTTTGAAGTTCAGCAAGGTCTCGTACCGTTGCACAGCCGTGACCGATTCACGCAGCTGGTTATTCTGCCCCTTGAGTAACTCGTTCTCGCGATGCAGCTGCCGGTTTTCCTCATGCACGCTCTGCAAGGCGACATAGCCGTTCCACATGTCGGTAATGCCGTGATCGACCGAGGAAAATGCGGCGAGCGGAAGACTGAGGACTTGCCCCAAGGGTCCACCGACATACTGCAACAACCTTTGGCTTTGGCTAGGGAGCAGAAAGAGGGCGACAAGCAGGCAGGCGAACAAGAC
>RRZU010180870.1_pt1 | contig 15115 bp, 11 predicted proteins | sample 2165561 | NCBI WGS metagenome assembly RRZU01 (sample SAMN10456909, study PRJNA506462) | wastewater metagenome | isolation source: wastewater sludge | place: USA: Moscow, Idaho
AGGTCCCCTTGTGCGGGAAGTACGCCCCGATATCGGGGACGCCGAGGGCGGCGTCGAGGAACTCGCTGGTGTCGTACGTGCGCCCCGCGACCTCGCCGGCCCCCCGCGCCAGCCCGGCGTCGCCGGCGTGCTCGGCGAGCATCTCGTGCTGGTGACGCACCGCGCCGACGCAACTGCCCGACGGCCCGACGATGTAGTCGTACGGCGCGAACGTGTCGACATAGTTACGCACCAGCGGCACGCTCTCGGTGAAGTAGCCGCTGTTGGCGAACGGCTGCCCGCAACACGTCTGCTTGTCGGGGAAGACGACCTCGCAGCCGAGCCGCTCCAGGAGTGTCACGACGGCCTTGGGCGTGCCGGGGAACATGACGTCGCTGGCGCACGTGGCGAACAGCGCCACCCGCACGCCCGTCGGACGGGCTGCGACGTCGTCGCTGGTCAGGGGTTCGGCGCTCATGGCAGCATCCAACTCAGCACCGGAGTGGACTGCAGGCCCACGAGCAGGCACATGACGACGAGCAGCCCGATGCTCCACCAGATGACCTTGCGGAAGATGTCCGCCTCCCGGCCGAGCAGGCCGACGGCGGTCGCGGCGATCGTGAGGTTCTGCGGGCTGATCATCTTGCCGACGACGCCGCCGGAGGTGTTGGCCGCGACGAGCAGCGTCTCGTCGATGCCGATCTGGCGGGCCGCGGTCTGCTGCAGCGTCGCGAAGAGAGCGTTGGCGCTCGTGTCCGAGCCGGTGACCGCCGTGCCGAGCCAGCCGAGCACGGGGGAGAGGAAGGCGAACGCGGCGCCGGTGCCCGCGATCCACGTGCCGATCGTGATCGTCTGACCCGACAGGTTCATGACGTAGGCGAGCGACAGCACGGTCGCGACGGTGAGGATCGCGAAGCGCATCTTGTAGGCGTTGTCGGTGACGACCTTGCCCCAGCGCGAGAGCTTCACGCCGTAGACGAGCGCGACGATGATGCCGCAGATGAGCAGGATCGTGCCCGGGCTGGACAGCCAGCTGAACGTGTAGACCGTCGAGGTGTTCGGCTTGCCCGCCGCGGTGAGGACCTGGCCGTCGAGGCCGGGCCACGGAATCTTGATGTCGGTGCCGGTGAGGGCCTTGTTGGCCGCCGGGATGAGCTTGGCGACCGAGAAGACGACGATGACCAGGAGGTAGGGGAAGAGCGCCATCCAGATGCGGCCCTGGGTCAGCGGGCCATCGGCATGGTCGCCATCGCCGGAGCCGGTGCGGACCGCGGTCGCCGTGGCAGCCTTCGCCGCCGCGGTCGTGCCGGTCGGGTCGACGGGAGCCGAGGCCCCCATCTCGCGGATCTCCTCCTCGTGGGCCAGGCGCAGGGACTCACGGGCCTCGTCGCGGCCCTTGGGGCGCCAGAAGCGCAGCATGACGACGATCGCGGCGAGACCGCACAGCGAGGAGATGATGTCGGTGAGCTCCATCGACAGGTACGTCGCGCTGATCCACTGCGAGATAGCGAAGACGGCGCCGGTGACGAGGGCGACGGGCCAGACCTGGCGCACGCCGCGGCGGCCGTCGGTGAGCCAGCAGATGAAGATCGGCACGAAGAACGCGATGACCGGGGTCTGGTGGCCGACGTAGGCACCGATCGTCGCCGGGTCGATGTGCGTGAGGCGGCCCGCGGTGAGGATCGGGGTGCCGATCGCGCCGAACGCGACGGGCGCGGTGTTGGCCAGCAGCACGACGGTCGCGGCGCGCAGCGCGGAGAAGCCGACGGCCATGAGCATCACACCGGTGATCGCGACCGGGGCGCCGAAGCCGGCGAGGGCCTCCATCAGCCCGCCGAAGCAGAAGGCGATGACGATCGCCTGGACGCGCGGGTCGTCGGAGATGAGGTCGAAGACGCGGCGCAGGTCCTCGAAGCGGCCGCTGACGACCGTCACTTCGTACAGGACGATCGCGTTGAAGACGATCCACATGATCGGGAAGAGGCCGAAGACGCCGCCCTCGACCGCCGAGTTGAGCGCGAGCAGCGCCGGCATCTTGTAGACGAGGATCGCGACGAGCAGCGCGACCGCGAGCGCGGTGAGCCCGGCGATATGGGCCTTCCAGCGCAGCGCGCCGAGGGTGATGAAGATCGTCAGCAGGGGCAGACAGGCGACGAGCGCCGACAAGGCGAGAGACCCCAGGGGGGCCAACTCTGGCTGATAGGCCGCAATCATGAGCGCAACTCCGAGCTCTTAGGAATGAGGAGGCAAGACACCGATCAATGGTCAGACCATTGGTCGTAACGTAGGGTGAGGCGAGGCGGACGTCAAGCGTCGCGATACCGGGGAAAACCTCCGAAGGGCCACGCATGTCCGCATTGTTCACCCTGAACCCCACCGACGGGGGCCTGGAGGGCCGATCGAGCTGGATCGAGGTGAGATCGTGACGGCTCGCGCCGACGAGGGCGATCCCCAGTGGCGACCGTTGGCTCAGGCCCGCGCCTACGAGCTCGTCGTCGCCCGGATCGAGGAGCAGATCCTCTCCGGCACCTTGGGCGTCGGTGATCGTCTCCCCGCCGAGCGGGATCTGGCGTCGATGCTCGGGGTGAGCCGCGCGGCAGTCCGCGAGGCCATCCGCTCCCTCGAGGCCCAAGGGGTGTTGACCTCCGCGGTCGGAGCGGGGCGCGATGCCGGCACGACCGTCTCTGCGCTGCCCAGTGAGGCGCTGACGCGCTTCCTGCGCCTGCACGTCGCGCTCGCCAACTTCCCGATGAACGACGTCGTCGATGCCCGGGTCATGCTCGAGCGCGGCAGTGTCCGGCTCGCCTCCCGCCACCTCGACCCCGGAGCCCGCGTGCACATCGAGGATCTGCTGACGCGGATGGAGGAGCCGAAGATCGACCGCGAGACCTTCAACGACCTCGACTCCGACTTCCACGTCGCGCTCGCCGAAGCCGGGGGCAACCGCCTCGCCGCCGACATGACGACCGCCATCCGCGCCTCGATGCGGCTGCCGATCCTCCAGGCCGCCCAGCTGCACGACGACTGGTCCACGATCCGCGAGCGTCTCTGCGAGGGGCACCGCGCGATCGCCGACGCCGTCGCGGCCGGCGACGGCGACGCCGCAGCCACCTGCGTCGAGGAGCACATCCGCTACGCCTACGACGCCCTGGGCTACCGCCGCTGACCGTGGTCGGCGATCCCACCTCCCGACGCGTCGGTTCGCAGTGGTTCAACAGCAATGCTGCTAAAGTACAGCTATGGGTGTTGCGATGACTGTGCGTGATGTGCCGGAGCCTGTGCGGGACGAGTTGGCGGCGCGGGCTGCGCGTGCGGGGCAGTCGCTGCAGGAGTATCTGCGCGCCATGTTGGTCCGTAGCGCGTCGCGGCCGGACGTCGATGACGTCATCGGTCGGGCGCGGTCTCGCGTCGCGGCGACGGGGTCTCGACTGGATGCCGCCACGATCCTCGCTGCCAGAGATGCTGAGCGGCGGTGACGGCTCGTCTCGTCTGTGACGCCTCCGTCGTTGTGGCGATGCTGCTGGACGGGGGGTCCGAGGGCGTGTGGGCGGCACGCACGCTCGCGGGCTCGGAGCTGGCCACCGCCTCCCTGTGTCGCTTCGAGGCGGCCAACATCATCCGGCGGCACGAGGCTGTCGGCCTGGTCGGCGCCGACCAGGCCGCTCTGGCGCACGTCGACCTTCTCGATCTCCCGATGACGGAGTGGCCCTACGAGGTGCTCGCAGATCGGTCATGGGCTCTCAGGCCCAACTTGACGAGCTACGACGCCTCGTATGTCGCGCTCGCCGAGCTGCTCGACGTCCCACTGGTCACCCTCGATCGGCGCATCCGCCGAGCCCCTGGCGTGCGATGCACCGTGCTCACGCCGGAGGACGACGACTGAGTTGTGGCCGCCTCCCTCTTCGGCCGGCTCGCGCTGGAGCGGATTAGGGGAGCATGCACGGACGCTGGTAACGTTGCTTATTGCCGTGTTCCGGCCGCGGATCGAGAGAGCCTGGGGGAATCGCCCCTGGTGCACCGCGCAACGACCCTTTGGAGGAGCCTCTACATGCCCCTGGACACCCAGACCAAGCAGAAGATCATGTCCGAGTACGCGACGGTCGAGGGCGACACCGGCTCTCCCGAGGTGCAGATCGCGATGCTCACGCAGCGCATCAAGGACCTGACCGAGCACGCCCGCGCGCACAAGCACGACCACCACAGCCGTCGCGGCCTGCTCCTGCTCGTCGGCCGCCGCAAGCGCATGCTGCGCTACCTCGAGTCGACCGACATCGAGCGCTACCGCTCGCTCATCAAGCGACTGGGTCTGCGTCGCTGATCGCGAACGCCGTGACCCGCCAGGGCGGCTCCCATCGGGGGGCCGCCCTTTCGGCATGCCTGCACACCCGTAGATTCCTACGCACCCACAGATTTCCGGTCGCGCGCTGCGCGTGACGACCGGGGTGCCCCCTGCCGAGCGGCAGGAGGCACAGAGAAGGAAGCCCGTGCACAACGACGATGCACGCGCTTGAACAGAAGAGAAAAGGAGGACCCATGGAGGGTCCAGACATCACGTTCGCCGAAGCCGTCATCGACAACGGCCGCTTCGGCACCCGCACGGTCCGCTTCGAGACCGGGCGCATCGCCAAGCAGGCCGGTGGCGCCGTCATGGCCTACCTGGATGACGACACCGCGATGCTGTCGACGACGACCGCGGGCAAGCACCCGCGCGAGGGCTTCGACTTCTTCCCCTTGACGGTCGACGTCGAGGAGCGCATGTACGCCGCGGGCAAGATCCCCGGCAGCTTCTTCCGCCGCGAGGGCCGTCCGAGCACGGACGCGATCCTCACGTGCCGCCTCATCGACCGCCCGCTGCGCCCCACGTTCACAAAGGGCCTGCGCAACGAGGTCCAGGTCGTCATCACGGTCCTGAGCCTCAACCCGGACCACCAGTACGACGTCGTCGCGATCAACGCGGCGAGCGCCTCGACGCAGATCTCCGGTCTGCCGTTCTCCGGCCCCATCGGTGCGGTGCGCGTCTCGCTCATCGACGGCCAGTGGGTCGCCTTCCCGAACTTCTCCGACATCGAGCGCTCGGTCTTCGACATGGTCGTCGCCGGTCGCGTCGTCACCGGCGCCGACGGCAGCCAGGACGTCGCGATCATGATGGTCGAGGCCGAGTCGACCGACTCCACCTGGAACCTCGTGAAGAACGAGGGCAAGGTCGCCCCGACCGAAGAGGTCGTCGCCGAAGGCCTCGAGGCGAGCAAGAAGTTCATCGCCACGCTGTGCAAGGCGCAGTCGGACCTCGCCGAGAAGGCCGCCAAGCCGGTCCAGGAGTGCCCCGTCTTCCTCGACTACCAGGACGACGCCTACTCGGCCGTCGAGGCCGCCTCCACCGCCAAGCTGCGCGAGCTGCTCTGCATCGCAGGCAAGGCCGAGCGCGAGGACGCCCTCGACGCCTACAAGGACGAGCTCAAGGCCGAACTGGCCGGCGAGGGCAAGCCCTTCGAGGGCCGCGAGAAGGAGATCTCGGCGGCCTACCGCTCGGTGCAGAAGCAGCTCGTCCGCGAGCGCATCCTCACCGAGAAGGTCCGCATCGACGGCCGTGGCCTCGCCGACATCCGCGCCCTGGGCGCCGAGGTCGAGGTGCTGCCCCGCGTGCACGGTTCGGCGATCTTCGAGCGCGGCGAGACCCAGATCATGGGTGTCACGACGCTCAACATGCTCCGCATGGAGCAGCAGCTCGACACGTTGTCGCCGGTGACGCGCAAGCGCTACATGCACAACTACAACTTCCCGCCCTACTCCACCGGTGAGACCGGTCGCGTCGGCAGCCCCAAGCGCCGCGAGATCGGCCACGGGGCCCTGGCCGAGCGTGCGCTCATGCCGGTGCTGCCCACCCGCGAGGAGTTCCCCTACGCGATCCGTCAGGTGTCTGAGGCTCTCAGCTCCAACGGCTCGACGTCGATGGGCTCCGTCTGCGCATCCACTCTCTCGCTCCTCAACGCCGGTGTGCCCCTGCGTGCACCTGTGGCAGGTATCGCTATGGGCCTCGTCTCCGACGAGATCGATGGCGAGACGCGCTACGCGGCGCTCACCGACATCCTCGGTGCAGAAGACGCGCTCGGCGACATGGACTTCAAGGTCGCCGGCACGCGCGAGTTCGTCACGGCGATCCAGCTCGACACCAAGCTCGACGGCATCCCCGCGACGGTGCTCGCCGGCGCGCTGACCCAGGCCCGCGACGCGCGCCTGCACATCCTCGACGTGATGAACGAGGCGATCGACGCGCCCGACGAGATGAGCCCCTTCGCTCCTCGCGTCATCAGCGTGCAGGTCCCCGTCGACAAGATCGGTGAGGTCATCGGCCCGAAGGGCAAGATGATCAACCAGATCCAGGAGGAGACCGGCGCCGACATCTCCATCGAGGACGACGGCACCGTCTACATCGGCGCGACCGACGGCCCGTCTGCGGAGGCCGCGCGCGCGCAGATCAACGCGATAGCCAACCCGACGATGCCCGAGGTCGGCGAGCGCTTCCTCGGCACCGTCGTCAAGACGACGACGTTCGGCGCCTTCGTGTCGCTGCTGCCCGGCAAGGACGGCCTGCTGCACAGCGCCGGGGTGCGCAAGCGCGCCGGCGGTCGCCGCATCGACCCGGTCGACGACGTGCTCAAGGTCGGCCAGAAGGTGCAGGTCGAGCTCAAGGAGATCGACCCGCGCGGCAAGCTGAGCCTCGCCGCCGTGACCGCCGAGGGCGAGGGCGACGACTCCGGCGCCTCCGACGAGGGGTCCGCCCCCGAGGGTGACGCCGCAGCGGCTCGCGAGGAGCGCCCCGCGCGCGCCGAGCGTGCGCCGCGTGAGGACCGTGGCCCTCGTGAGGACCGTGGCCCGCGCGAGGACGGTGACGGCGAGCGCTCCGGGCGCAGCCGCAGCCGTCGTCGCCGCGGTGGTCGCGGCAACGGTGGCGGCGACTCGAGCGAGCAGGCCGAGCACGGCGAGGGCACGTCCGAGGCCGACCAGCTCGCCTCCTCGGCCGGCCAGGAGGGCGCCCCGGCGACCTCCGAGGACGCCTCCTGAGGCGAGTGGCGCTGACCTGAGGGTCGCGTAGCTCATGACGCGAGGCCCCGGTGCACCCCATGGGTGTGCCGGGGCTTCGCCGCTGTCCGCTCCATGCCGTTTCGGGCGGTGCGGGGGATCCTCCTGTGGTCGTCGCCAGGCGTCGACGACGCGGTTAGCGTGGACTGATGAGCTCTGCCGCTGCCGTCCGTGACGCCGCCGTCCAGGCGGGCCGCTCCCTCTACCAGAAGGTGCCGGTCGCCGCTCGCCAACGGGTCCGGCCGTTCGTCGAGCAACGGCTGGGGGAGAAGGTCGAGCTGCGCAGCCTGTCCTTCACGCCGAGCGCACCCGTGGGCTACCGCCCGGCGCTGCGCCCCTTCACGGTCGAGGCCCCGACAGAGCTCTTCATCCCCAAGTCCCTCGCCAAATACGGCCTCGGCAAGTACGAGCCGTACGCCCTCGACCTCTACCTCGCGCTCCTGGAGCACACCCGGCGCGGCGCCGTCCTCGACATCGGCGCGAACGTCGGCCTCTACGGGCTCCTCGCGACCGCGCTCGGGCGCCGGCCCGTCTACTCCTTCGAACCGACACCCCGGATCGCGGCCGCCGCCCGTCGCTCCGCCAAGGTGAGCGGGCTGCCGCTGCGCGTCGAGCAGGCGGCCGTGGGGGAGGAGGTCGGCACGCTGACGCTCTACCTGTCGAACACCTCCGACGCCTCGAACTCGCTCAACCCCGACTTCCGAAAGTCGGAGGAGCGGATCGACGTGCCGACGACGACCGTCGACACCTTCTGCGCCGCCAAGCGGCTCGCGCCGTCCCTGCTCAAGATCGACACCGAGACGACCGAGCCCGCGGTGCTGCGCGGCGCGCGCCGGACGATCACGACGCACCGTCCGTGGATCCTCGTCGAGGTGCTCAAGGGGCGGTGCGTCGGCGAACTCGACGCCGCGATGGAGGGGCACGGCTACACCTACCACCACATCGACGGACCGGGCCCGCGGCCGGTCGCCGAGCAGATCGTCGGCAAGGACGGTGGCGACATGTACCTTCTCGCGCCGCAGCCGGTGCCCGACTCGGTGTGGGCCGCCATGAACGCGTGGCGCGAGGTGCTCGCCGGCGTCCGACTCGCCCAGCGCAGCGTGGAGGTCTCGACCCTGCTGCTCGACTCCGAGCTCCGGCCCCTGCCGACGACCGCGTGACAACTGCGTGACGACCGAGTGACGACCCAGTGACGGCGGGCGGGACGACGGGTGCGTTCGGTCGGCCGGGCACGTCCGCAGACGTCCACAGGTCCACTCGGGCGACTTAGGTCACTGTTCGGACACCTTGTCGTCACCGGCGGGATGCAAGGGCGACACCCCTGCTGCGGTGGGCGTAGTGTGCGGTCCGCACATCCGCTGCCCGAGCCACCGGGCCGATGACGTCTCGGAGCCCCTATGCACGCAACCCCCCTCCCCGCGCTCGTCGCGACGCAGGACACGCTGATCCAGGCGAACCTGCTGGACTACCTCTTCATCGCCATCTACTTCGCGTTCGTCCTCGGCATCGGGCTCATGGCCCGGCGCTCGGTGTCGGACTCGATCGACTTCTTCCTCTCGGGCCGCTCGCTGCCCGCGTGGGTCACCGGCCTCGCCTTCGTCTCCGCCAACCTCGGCGCCGTCGAGATCATGGGCATGTCGGCGACCGGCGCGGAGTTCGGGATGCCGACCGTCCACTACTTCTGGGTCGGCGCGATCCCGGCGATGCTCTTCCTCGGCGTCGTGATGATGCCGTTCTACTACGGGTCCAAGGTCCGCTCGGTGCCGGAGTTCATGCTCCGCCGCTTCGGTCCCGGCGCCCACCTGGTCAACTCCCTCAGCTTCGCCGTTGCGCAGCTGCTCATCGCGGGCGTCAACCTCTACCTGCTCGCCTCGATCGTGCACGCGCTGCTCGGCTGGCCGCAGTGGGTGGCGCTCATCATCGCGGCGGCGATCGTGCTCTCCTACATCACCCTCGGCGGCCTGTCGGCGGCGATCTACAACGAGGTGCTGCAGTTCTTCGTCATCATCGCCGCGCTCCTGCCGCTGACCCTCATCGGCCTGCACCGCGTCGGTGGGTGGAGTGGCCTGGAGGAGAAGATCACCTCCTTCGCCGCCGAGCACCCCGACGTCACGCCCGCCGCCGAGCAGCTCAACTCCTGGCCGGGGCAGGCGCTCTCGGGCTTCGACAACCCCGTCTGGTCGGTCGTCGGCATCGTCTTCGGTCTCGGCTTCGTGCTCTCCTTCGGCTACTGGACGACGAACTTCGTCGAGGTCCAGCGCGCGATGGCGAGCAACTCGATCTCCGCGGCCCGCAAGACGCCGATCATCGGCTCGTTCCCCAAGATGTTCGTCCCCTTCATCACGATCGTGCCCGGCATGGTCGCCGCGGTCCTCGTCACCGAGGTCATCCAGCTCAAGGGCGGCGCCTCGGTGCCCGGCGGGGCGTCGGGGGAGGGCGTGAAGTACAACGACGCGCTCCTCTACCTCATGCGTGACGTGCTGCCCAACGGTCTGCTCGGCCTCGCGATCACCGGTCTGCTCGCCGCGTTCATGGCCGGCATGGCGGCGAACATCTCCGCCTTCAACACGGTCTTCAGCTTCGACCTGTGGCAGACCTACGTCGTCAAGGACAAGCCGGACAGCTACTACCTCGGCATGGGTCGCCTCGCGACGGTCGGGGCGACGGTCGTCGCGATCTTCACGGCGCTCATCGCCGGCAACTTCGGCAACATCATGGATTACCTGCAGACGCTCTTCGGGTTCTTCAACGCGCCGCTCTTCGCGACCTTCATCCTCGGCATGTTCTGGAAGCGGATGACCTCGACCGCCGGCTGGGCCGGTCTCGTGGCGGGCACTCTCTCGGCGGTCACGCTGTGGGCCGGCGCGACCTTCGGCGGCTGGTTCGTGCTGCCCGGTCAGGGCCTGGCGTTCGTCGCGGCCTCGACGGCCTTCGTCGTCGACATCGTCGTGAGCATCGCGGTCTCGATGGTCACGCAGCCCAAGACGTCCGCCGAGCTCAAGGGCCTCGTCTACTCCGAGACGCCCAAGGAGGACCTCATCGACCCGGACGAGGCGGTGCTGCCCTTCTACCAGCGCACCGTGCCGCTCGCGCTCATCGCGCTCGGCATGGTCGTCGTCCTCAACTTCCTCTTCTGATCGGAAGGCAGCCATGTCTGACACCTCTGCCAAGCACACCGCCGGAGCCTTCGACATCCGCAACATCATCGGGCTCCTGCTCGCCATCTACGGCGTGCTGCTCGTCGGCGCGTCCTTCCTCGGTCACGGCGCCTCGGAGAAGACCGGGGGCATCAACGCCAACCTGTGGTGCGGCCTCGGGCTGCTCCTCGTCGGCCTCGGCTTCATGACGTGGGCCAAGGTCAAGCCGATCGTCGTGCCCGACCACATCGAGGTCGACCCCGACCGGCCGCCGATGCACCACTGATCGACGCCTGAGCCTGAAACACCGTGAGGGTTCGCTCCCCGAGTTGGGGGAGCGAACCCTCACGGTGTTTATCCGTCGGATCGCCCGACGGGGCGATCAGTGCGCGGCGACCGGCTCGCGGGTCTCGACGCGGCTCGGCTCGTCGAGCTCCTGGGTGAGCTCGGCCGGGCGCGCGTTGTAGACGTCGCGGTCGAGGATGCCCTGGCGCGCGGCGACGAGCGTCGTCATCGCGGCCTGACCGGCGACATTCGTCGCGGTGCGCATCATGTCGAGGATCGGGTCGATCGCGAGCAGCAGACCGGCTCCGGCCAGCGGGAGGCCCAGCGTGCTCAGCGTGAGCGTCAGCATGACGATCGCGCCGGTGAGGCCCGCGGTCGCGGCCGAGCCGACGACGGAGACGAACGCGATGAGCACGTAGTCACCGATCGAGAGCGGCACCCCGAAGATCTGCGCGACGAAGATCGCGGCGAGGGCGGGGTAGACCGCGGCGCAGCCGTCCATCTTCGAGGTCGCGCCGAAGGGGATCGCGAAGGAGGCGTACTCGCGCGGCACGCCCAGGCGCTCGATGGCGACGCGCTGCGTGAGCGGCATCGTGCCGACCGAGGAGCGCGAGACGAACGCGAGCTGGATCGCGGGCCACGCGCCGGCGAAGAAGCGCATCGGGTTGAGTCGGCCGAAGACCCACAGGAGCAGCGGGTAGACGACGAACATCACGATGGCGCAGCCGACGTAGACGTCGATCGTGAACGTGGCCAGCGGCGCGAGGAGGTCCCAGCCGTACTGCGCGACGGCGGCACCGATGAGTCCGAGGGTGCCGATCGGCGCGAGGCGGATGACCCACCACAGGGCCTTCTGGGTGATCTCCAGCAGCGCGGCGTTGACGGCGAGGAACGGCTCGGCCTTGGCACCCAGGCGCATCGCGGCGAAGCCGACGACGACGGCGAGGAAGACGATCTGCAGCACATTGCCCTCGACGAACGCCTCGAGCGGGTTCGTCGGGACGATGCCGACGAGGAAGTCGGTCCAGCCGCCCTGCTTCTTGGGGGCCTGGGCGCCGGCGACGTCGAGTGAGACGCCCTCGCCGGGGTCGGTGAGCAGGCCCAGCCCGATGCTGGTGCCGACGGCGATGAGCCCGCTCACGGCGAACCAGCCGAGCGTCGCGGCGGCGAGGCGCGCGGCGTTCTTCAGGTGCTGGAGCTGGACGATGCTCGCGACGATCGCTGTGAAGACGAGCGGGGGCACCGCGAGCTTGAGCAGCTGCACGAAGAGCGATCCGACGGTGTCGAGGGTGTTCGTGAGCCAGTCGAGCTGGGCCGTGCGGGCCAGGTAGCCCAGCGCGAGCCCGAGGACGAGCGCGAGGAGGATCTGGGCCCCGAAGGACGGCAACGGAATCCGCCGACGAGTCGTGGGCGGGTGGTAGCGGTCATGACAAAGCTCCGGTCGATGCGACATTGGGGATGTCGGGCACAACCAGCGGCACTCGCGATCTCTTCCCAGCCGCTTCCCACACTCGCTTCAGCCTGGCTGCCGACCCGTGGCCACCCCGCCCGACCGCGCCCCGAGCTGAGCCTGGGGCGTCCGCGGGCTCTAGGGTGGTCGCTGTGACTGTGCGCGTAGCCGTGATCGGCGCTGCTGGACGAATGGGATCGACCGTGTGCGAGGCGGTGACCGGCGCCGACGACCTGGAGCTCGTCGGCCGCTTCGACATGGGAGACGAGCTGGGCGACCTCGGCGGCGCCGACGTCGTCGTCGAGTTCAGTGTGCCGGACTCCTCGCTGGACAACGTCCTGCGCTGCCTCGCCCGGGGTGTCAGCGTCGTCGTCGGCACGACGGGGTGGGACGAGGAGCGCCTCGCCCGGGTCCGCGAGGGCCTGCACGAGCACACGGGCTCCGGCCCCCTCGGCGTGCTCATCGCCCCGAACTTCGCGATCGGCGCGCTGCTCATGATGAGCTTCGCCGCCCAGGCCGCGCGCTTCTACGAGTCGGTCGAGGTCATCGAGCTGCACCACCCGGGCAAGGTCGACGCCCCCTCCGGCACGGCGGCCCGCACGGCCCGCCTCATCGCGCAGGCACGGCAGGAGGCCGACCTCGGCCCGGTGCCGGATGCGACGACCCAGGATCCGGGCGGCGCGCGCGGCGCCGACGTCGACGGCATCCGCGTCCACGCGGTGCGTCAGCGTGGACTCGTCGCGCACCAGGAGGTGCTCTTCGGTGCGCAGGGGGAGGGGCTGACGATCCGGCACGACTCCTACGACCGCGTCAGCTTCATGCCCGGCGTCCTCGCCGGCATCCGCGGTGTGCGCGAGCACCCCGGCCTCACGGTCGGCCTCGAGCACTACCTCGACCTCTGACCTGAGACATCGAAAGCGCCAGCTCACCCGAATCGGGTGAGCTGGCGCTTTCGTTGTGGGTGCGCCGACCGGAGTCAGCAGCAGCGCGTCTTGGGGTTGCGCTCCATGTCGTCGTACTTGTCCCGCCAGAACTGCTCGACGGTCGGCACCGGGGCGTCCGGGTGGTTGCGTCGCAGGTAGTCGACGTACCGCTCGTAGGCGTCCGCACCGGTGATCCCGCGCCAGTACCAGCGCAGGACCCCGGCGTAGTGCTGGGCGTGGGACAGGACGGAGGTCATGCCTCCATCATGCGCCCGCGTCGAGGCTGCCGTCATTGATGCGTCCGCCCGACAGGAGTCGGGTCGAGCCCGGCGTCCTTCCACTCGGCGAGGACCTCCTTCTCCGCGGCCGAGGCGACGAAGGCCCGCGGCGCGAAGATGTGGGAGTCGACGTGCTCGTCCTCGCTCGTCGGCATCCCGCCGGCGCGCAGGGACTTGGCGCACATCCACATCGCCGCAGCGAAGACGATGAGCACGAGCACGGCGTAGATGATCGACAGGCTGCCCTGGACGAAGGTGTTGCGGATGACGACGTCGATCTGCTCGGGTGTCTTGGCCGCCTGGAAGCTCGTCTTGCCGGACTCCTTCGCGGCGATCGCGGCGTTGCGCAGCGTCCAGTAGCCGATCTTCGGGTCCGAGCTGAAGATCTTCTGGAAGGACGCGACCATCGTCACGAGGAGCACGAAGAAGAGGGGGATCCCGGGGATCCAGGCCCACTTCACAAGCCCCTTCTTGATCGTGATCGTGAAGATGACGCACAGCGCGATACCGGCGAGCAGCTGGTTGGCGATGCCGAACAGCGGGAAGAGCATGTTGATGCCGCCGAGCGGGTCGGTGACACCCATGTAGAGGATCGAGCCCCAGGCCACGACGACGATCGCCGAGCAGACCCACGCGCCGACGCGCCACGAGGCGTCCTTGAAGCGGTGCATGCCCGGGATGTTGCCGATCGCGTCGCTGAACATGAAGCGGGCGACCCGGGTGCCGGCGTCGATCGTCGTGAGGATGAAGAGGGCCTCGAACATCACGGCGAAGTGGTACCAGAACGCCTTGTCTCCCAGGAGCGGGATGCGGTGCATCACCTCGGCCATGCCCATCGCCAGGGTCGGCGCGCCACCGGTGCGGGAGATGATCGACTTCTCGCCGATGTCGGCCGCGGCCTGGCTGAACATGCTCGGGTCGACGGGCGGCAGCGGCTGCCCGGCCTGGTTCACGAGGTTGAGCCCGTTGGTGTAGGCGGCCGCGGTCTCCGGGGTCGGCACGGCAGCACCACCGCCGGTGACGCCGGCCGGGGCGTTCATCGCGAAATAGAGGTGCTGATCGAGGATGCACGCGGCGACGAGCGCCATGATCGCGACAAAGCTCTCGGTGAGCATGCCGCCGTAGCCGATGATCCGGGCCTGGCTCTCCTTCTCGATGAGCTTGGGCGTCGTGCCCGAGGAGATGAGGGCGTGGAATCCGGAGATGGCGCCGCACGCGATGGTGATGAAGAGGAACGGGAAGAGCTGCCCTGCGAAGGCCGGGCCCGTGCCGTCGATCGCGAAGTGCGTCACCGCGGGCATCTGGATCTCCGGGTTGACGAAGAGGATGCCGAGCGCGAGGGCGATGATCGTGCCGACCTTCATGAAGGTCGAGAGGTAGTCACGCGGCGCGAGGAGCAGCCACACCGGCAGGACCGACGCGGCGAAGCCGTAGAGCGCGAGGTAGATCGCCAGGGTCGGCTTGGTCAGCGTGAAGATCGGAGCCAGCGTCGCGGAGTCCGCGACCCACTTGCCGCCGATGATCGCGAGGAAGAGAAGCGCGACACCGATGAGCGAGACCTCGCTCACCTGACCGGGGCGCAGGAAGCGCAGGTAGATGCCCATGAGCAGGGCGATCGGGATCGTCATCGCGATGGAGAAGACGGCCCAGGGGCTCTCGGCGAGGGCGCCGATGATGACGACACCGAGCACCGCGATGAGGATGATCATGATCGTCAGCACGCCGAGGATCGCGGCCCAGCCGCCGATCGGGCCGAGCTCCTCGCGGGCCATCTGCCCGAGGCTGCGCCCGTTCCGGCGCATCGAGAAGTGCAGCACCATGTAGTCCTGCACCGCGCCGGCGAGGATGACGCCGAAGATGATCCACAGCGTGCCCGGCAGGTAGCCCATCTGCGAGGCGAGCACGGGGCCGACGAGCGGGCCGGCGCCGGAGATCGCGGCGAAGTGGTGGCCGAAGAGGACCCGCCGGTCCGTCGGCATGAAG